>FWPV01012697.1_pt1 | contig 12916 bp, 10 predicted proteins | sample 2228371 | NCBI WGS metagenome assembly FWPV01 (sample SAMEA103939776, study PRJEB20133) | metagenome | reverse complement strand
TCATGCGACCGCGCGACCGATTTTCACGTTGAGCGCTGCGGTGGCATAAGCTGACATGGTTCACGATTGGGGTGCTGATTTGTTCGCTGGAAGCGACGCTTGAGGCGATGAATTCCCGGGAAATGCCGACGACGGGCGTACCAGTTTCTCTGCAGCAGCCGCCGGCGCTGCTGCTTCAGGCGGTAAGTAGAGTGGCCCCTTCAGTCCGCAACCGGTCAGCAACAGGATGCTCACTCCGGCAAACGCGCCCCGCAGCCATCTCGAACCCACGCTTGCCCTTTGTTGACGCCAGAAGATGCGCGTAAAAGGTGCGAAAAGGCGCTCCCCCCCCTCTTGCCCCATTTTTGCGTACTCTTGCCTCGCGTTTGCCCGCTTTTTCCTCGCTTTTGCCCGTGTTTGGCTCATCGCAGTTCTTTCCTCCGCATTGCCTGTAAAGCGTTTCTGCTCATTAACCGCTTCCTGATCGTCCTTCCCTGAGCGTTTCGCTCAGAGCTTTCCCGCCCGTTTTCCCTACTGCCCTGGAGCGAGGAGCGTATCCAGCAACGCCTCCATGCGTACCTGCACTTCGCGCGGCATCACGATCGGCCGCCCCCACTCGCGTGTCGTTTCCCCCGGCCATTTGTTGGTGGCATCGATCCCCATTTTGCTGCCCAAACCGGCCACCGGGGAAGCAAAATCAAGGTAATCGATCGGCGTGTTTTCTACCATCATCACGTCGCGCGCCGCATCCACGCGCGTGGTGAGTGCCCAGATCACCTCCGGCCAGGATCGAATATCGACGTCATCATCGACCACCACGATGAACTTGGTGTACATGAACTGGCGCAAAAAACCCCACACGCCGAACATCACCCGCCGCGCGTGCCCGGGATAGGCCTTTTTGATCGACACCAGCGCCATGCGGTAGGAACAGCCCTCAGGCGGCAGATAAAAATCGACGATCTCCGGGTATTGCTTCTGTAAGAGCGGCACGAACACCTCGTTGAGCGCCATGCCAAGCACCGCCGGTTCGTCTGGCGGTTTGCCCGTGTAGGTGGTGTGATAGATGGCGTCGCGGCGCAACCACACGCGCTCCACCGTCAGCACTGGAAAACGCGCCTGTTCGTTGTAGTAGCCGGTATGATCGCCGAACGGCCCCTCCACCGCCGTGTCGTTGGGGTAGATGTGGCCGATGAGCACGATCTCGCTGCTGGCGGGCACGTCCAGCTCACCCACCCCAGCGGCAACCAACTCGGTCTTGCTGCCGCGCAGTAACCCCGCGAACTGATATTCCGACAAGGTATCCGGTACCGGTGTGACCGCCGCCAGGATCGTCGCCGGGTCACAGCCCAGCACCACCGCCACCGGAAACGGTTCGTTGGGATGACGACGGCAATGTTCGGCATAATCGAGCGCACCACCACGGTGCGCCAGCCAGCGCATGATTACCCGATTGCGGTCGATCCACTGCTGGCGGTAGATCCCGAGGTTCTGGCGCGGTTTTTCTGGCCCTTTCGTGACCGTCAGTCCCCAGGTAATGAGCGGTGCCGCGTCCTCGGGCCAGCAGTGCATGATCGGCAACCGCCCCAGATCCACCGCTTCCCCTTCCATCACCAGCTCATGACAGGGGGCTTTGCTGACGCGCTTCGGGCTCATGTCCAGCGCACGACGAAAAAGCGGCAGCTTGTCCCACGCCTCGCGCCAGCCGCGCGGCGGCTCTGGCTCCTTCAAAAAGGCCAGCAACCGCCCCAGATCGCGCAGCGGCTGACGCCAATCGCCATCCTCGGGCACCTCCTGTCCCATGCCCCAGACGACCCTTTCGGGCGTGCCGAAAAGATTGAGCAGCGCCACATGCCCCAGCCGCTGTCCTTGGCGGGTAGGTTGGTGCAGCAGCAGCGCCGGCCCATGGCGCTGCAACACCGCGTTGGCCAGTGCGGTCATTTCCAGATGCGTATCCACCGGCGCGCGCACCTCGAGCAACTGATCGCGCGCGCGCAGAAAGTCCAGAAACGCCCGCAGATCGGGAAAGCCCGGCAACGCCCGGCTCATGGCTTCGCCACCTCGCCGCCAGGCATCAACGCCGCCACCGCCGCACGAATGGCCGCGGCGTGCTCTTGTGCGGCTCTGGCCGCCGCCTGCTGCCAGTCGGCGCCGACGCTGGCGTACAGGATCGCGCGCGAAGAGTTGAGCAATAACCCTGGAAACGCCGCCCCCCCCCAGCCGGCGCGCACCGTGGCCGCGATGTCCCCGCCTTGCGCGCCAATCCCCGGCACCAGCAGCACCGCGTTCGGCGCCAACGCCCGTACCCGCGCCACTTCCTGCGGGTAAGTCGCGCCGACCACCAGCCCGGTTTGCCCGTGCGGGTTCCAGGCACTCGTGGCCAGCGCCGCGACGTGTTCGAAGAGCATCCGCCCATCCGCCAGACGCAAAAACTGCAACTCATCGCCGCTGGGGTTGGAGGTGCGACACAGTACGAACAACCCGCGCTGCGGCCAGCGCTCCCAATACGGCACCAACGCATCGCGACCGAGATAGGGATTGACCGTCACCGCGTCGGCGTCAAAGCGCGCAAACGCCTCTTCGGCATAGTACGCGGCGGTGGAACCGATGTCCCCGCGCTTGGCGTCCAGGATCACCGGGATCTGCGGATACTGCCGGTGGATCCAGGCGATCAAGCGCGCCAAGAGCGACTCCCAGCCGCGGGCGGCGAAATGCGCGATCTGCGGTTTGAACGCCACCGCCCATTCGGCGGTCGCCTCGACGATGCCTTGCAAAAACCGCTTCGCCGCGGTATCGAGCGGCAGATGCCGCAATGGCTCGGGAAAACGATTCGGCTCGGGGTCCAGCCCCACGCACAGCAGACGCGCAGCATCGCGCTGCCACAAGGCACGCAAACGTTCGGTGAAAGACGATTCGCTCATCGATGAAAGACTCAATGGAAGAAAAATGCCCGTACGACACTGGCCCCGTTGGGTTTTACTGTTGCGTCATCGCACCGCCCAACCCCACACTGTGCCCAGGAACCACAGCAGCCCCGCCCATTGTTGATCAAGGAACGCCTGAAAGCACTCTTTGGGATCGCGGCGCGCCAGCTGTGGGAACTGCCAAGCGAAAAACGCCGCCACCGCGATCAGCACCAGAAAATACGGCGCACCAATGCTGGCGATTTTGCCAGCGATCGCCCAGCAAGCCAGCGCCGCAAGCTCTAGCAGCGCGATCGCGGTAACGTCCCAGCGTCCGAACAAAAGCGCCGAAGTGTGGATGCCAAGTTTCAGGTCATCCGGTCGGTCGGCCATCGCGTAGGCGGTATCGTAGGCGATCACCCAGGCAAGGTTCCCCAAAAACAACCACAGCACCTCGGGAGCCAATTCCCCGCGCACCGCGACGTACGCCATCGGAATACCGAACGAAAACGCCACGCCCAATACCGCCTGCGGCATGGGGAAAAAGCGCTTGGTAAATGGATATGCTGCGGCGATCAATACCGCCGGCACGGACCACCACAACACTTTGAGTCCCAGCGTCGCAGCCAAAAGCGCCGCCAGCATCGCCAGCGCTGCCGCAACGAAGAGCGCCTGCCGAGGCGGGATCTCACCGCACGCCAGCGGCCGGTTCGCGGTGCGCCAGACGTGGCGGTCGATGTCGCGATCGGCCCAGTCGTTGATCGCGCAGCCGGCCGAGCGCATCAAAAAGGTTCCTAGCACGAACACCGCCAACGGCCACGCCGGGGGCTGTCCTTGCGCGGCAAAGAACAGCGCCACGAGGGTCGGCCACAGCAGCAGCAACGTGCCGATCGGTTTGTCGCCGCGAATGAGGCGCCAGTAGGCATTCCAAGGCAAAGGGTTGCTCATGGACTTTCGGCGGGCATTCCCACGGCTGGCACAAGTGAGGATGGAGTCGATCCCAGCACAGGTACGTTCATGAAGGCGAATGATACTGCAGCGGCGGCAAAAACACCTCTTGCACCAGCAGCGGCTCGCCGCAGCGCCAGAAAACCGAGCGCCGGGCCCAGAGGTAGGGAGGAACGGAAACGAGCCTGTCGCTACCGCCGCTGGTTTGGGAAAGCGTGACGCCGTGGGAGATGGCTTGCGACAGCGCGGTTCGATAAGCCGACATTGCGCGAACATACAACGCGTGCCGGGCATCGAGCCGCGCTGCCTGCAAGGAGCCACGAACGATCTGCGGATCCTGAAACAGTGCTGCCCCCAACGGACGGGTGCCGATGCGTCCGAACAGCCGCCAGGCGCTGCGCGATTCATCTGCCAACAGCGAACGCGCATACACCGCAGGCAAACCGTCACACCACAGCACCACTTCACGGCACCAAACGCAACGCTGGCGCGACAAGCCCAGCGCCACCGCCTCGTCCCGTTCCGGCACGGCCCGGCGTTGCTGCAGCAGGCTCAGCCGAAACACCCCGCGACGCTGCAGCGCGGCGGTAAGCGACGCGACCTCGAGCAACCAGCCGCGCCAAAACAGCGGTACCGTCGCGCGGGCTACCGTCCAGTGCGGCAACATGGCGTCAGATTTCCTCTGCCCAACGGTTTCTCCCTCCTCGGCGTAGTGTCTCATGTCCCGACGCCCGTCGGATGCCAGTTTCGCGCTCATGCCCTCACCGCCACCCCCGCCAGCGGCAACCAGCGCTGCACCAAAGCGTCCGCCGTCGCGGGGTCCTGCTGCACCAGCCGTCGAGCCTGCGCCTGCGCCGGCGCAATCAAATGCTCGTCGCGCGCCAAATCGGCGAGGCGAAACGCTGGCAACCCGCTTTGCCGCACGCCGGTAAACTCCCCCGGCCCACGCAACTGCAAATCGAACTGCGCCAAACGAAACCCATCCTGTTCGCTGCGCAGCGCCTCTAGGCGCGCCCGCGCCATCGCGCCGAGCGGCTCACCGTACAAGAGCACACAATAAGCCTGCGCGCCACCACGCCCGACCCGCCCTCGCAGCTGATGCAACTGCGCCAAACCAAAGCGCTCGGCGTGCTCGATGATGATCAAATTGGCGTTCGGGACATCTACCCCCACTTCGATCACCGAGGTCGCCACCAACAGCTGCACTTCACCGGCGGCGAAGGCGCTCATCACCGCAGCTTTTTCCTCAGCCTTCATGCGTCCGTGCAACAGCGCCACCCGCACCCCTGGCAGCGCGCGCTGCAGCGCCTCATACCGTTCCGTGGCCGCGGTCAGATCCATCGCCTCGCTGCTCTCCACCAGCGGACAAACCCAATACGCCTGTTGTCCGGACGAACACCACGCCCTGAGGCGCGTGAGCAGCGCCTCCAACCGTGACTGAGCCAGAAGCGTCGTCGTCACCGGTAGCCGACCCGGAGGCCGCTCGTCGAGAAACGAAACGTCCAGATCGGCGTAGAGCGTTTGTGCCAACGTCCGCGGGATCGGGGTCGCGGACATCATCAAAAGATGCGGCATTGCGCCGGCGGTTTTCTGGCGCAGCAGCGCGCGCTGGCGCACGCCGAAGCGATGCTGCTCATCCACAATGGCCAGCGCTAGGCGCGGCAACGCCACCTTTTCTTCAATGAGCGCGTGCGTGCCCACCACCACTGCCGGCTCGCCGGCCGCGAGCAGCTCCTGCCATTGCCGCAGCGCCCGCGCCGGGGTGCTGGCGGTCAAAAGCGCCACCGGCGCCAGGCCCGCAAACCATTCCCTAAGGCGCGCGCTCAATTGGTTGGCCAAAATTTCGGTCGGGGCCATCAACGCGCCTTGCCAGCCCGCCGCAACGACGCGCGCCAGCGCCAGCGCCGCAACCGCGGTTTTGCCGCTGCCCACATCGCCGAGCACCAACCGCGCCATCGGTTGTGCGCGCGCCAGATCGGCAGCAATCTCGCTCACCACCCGCTCTTGCGCGCCGGTCAGCGAAAACGGCAGGCGTGCGCGCACATGGGCTTGTCCTGCCGCAGCGTCCTCCCCCGCAAAGACGATCGCCGAGTCGCTAGGTTGCGCCTGCCGCCGCTGCCACAACGCCACCTGATGCGCCACCAGCTCATCGAACGCCAGGCGCGCGCGCGCCGCTTGCCATTCGGGATGCTCTAGGTCGATCCCTGGGGGCGGTGCGTGAATGAGCGGCAACGCCTGCGGCAGCGGCGGCAATGCCAGTGCCTGCCGCACGGGCTCGGGCAACCATTCTTTGAGCGGAAACAAGGCCAGCGCGCGCGCCACCCACCGGCGCAACTGCGGCTGCGAGATGCCTTCGGTGGCCGGATAAATGGGCGTCAATGCCGCGGGCAACGCCGCGCCGGCCGGGCGCACGCGCGGATGCACCATTTCCAGCGCACCCTCCAGTCCCGCACGCACCTCACCGAACCAACGAACCTGCGCCCCTTCTTTGTGTGCCGCCAGGGTGCCAGGGAAAAAACGAAACCACACGCCGGTGAGCGTCGACGCCCCGTCGCGCAGCATCACACGCAACGGCCGCGTCGCGCCTTTGGGCGGAACGTCGACGTAAACGACCGTGCCTTCGACAAGCGCGGTGATCCCGGGGCGCAACGCAGCAAGCGGTACCAGCTGCGTTTCGTCCTCATAGCGCAGCGGCAACAACCACAAGAAATCCTCGGGCCGACGCACCCCCAGTCGCTCGAGCCGCTGGGCGATCGCCGGCCCGATACCGGAAAAACGCAATAGCGGCGAGACGGGCGGCGGTTGCGCCGGCACGCCGACTTATCCGAGATAGAGGATCGCGTCCGCCTCGACCATCGCGCCGCGCGGCAGCGCCGCGACCTGCAACGCCGCCCGCGCCGGGAACGGCTCGCGCACGTAGCGCGCCATGATCTCGTTGAGGGTGGCGAAATGACTCAGATCGGTCAAATACACCGTAAGCTTGACGGCCCGATCCAGCCCACCGCCCGCCGCCACCGCCACGGCCTGCAGGTTTCGGAACATGCGATCGCACTGCGCAGCGAACCCTTCCTCGAGCTGCATCGTTTGCGGGTCCAGCCCCAACTGGCCGGAAATGAACACGAAATCGCCGGCACGCACGGCTTGAGAATAAGCCCCGATCGCCGCCGGCGCGTCAGGCGTGGCAAAGTGCAGGATCATAGGATTATCCTCGAATCACGACTTCACAACTGAACCGATCGATGACCTTTTGCAAACCCCGTCGGGTCGCCACATTAATCAATATCGGCCCCATGAAATTGGCGCGCAGCCCCTTGCTTTCGGGGTGCTCCTCGTCGCGCCGCACGATCACCGCGGCGGTGAGATCCTCCGACTTTTCCAGTCCGAGTGCGGCCACCTCCGTCTCGCTCAGTTCCAGCTCGTAGCGCACCCCCAAAGCTTCGGGCGAGACGATGGAGAATGCCACGTCGGGCTGATCGACGCATTGCAACACAAAGACACGCGGCACTTCCGCCTGTGCTGAGGTATCGGGCAGTACGACGAACCGCTGGCACTGCGGCAAACCGGGTAACCCTTGCGGAAAATTCAACAGCTGGTCTTCCTGAAACTCGATTTCCCCCACGGGGCTGACGATCTTGGCCATGACCGCTCCTTTTTTAGACCAAACCAAATGTTATCATCATCGTGACGACTTGGCGCGTCTTCACCCCACTCAAGCCGAAACCATTGCCGGAACCGATTGCGACAACGCACACAACAACTGTGCCTCTGCTAAGGAAATACCGCAGCGCTGCACCAACTCTTCCGCCGTGGCCCCGCGCCGCGCCCACGCCATTGCCTCGGCGTATTCGGGGGAAGGATGGACCTCAGTCGTCACCGCCGGCGCCGCGGAATCCCCCGGTCCCGAATCCTCCTGGCGCTGGCTTGCTGCCGTTTGTTGCGCCACGGCCAACGCCGCCAGTTGCGTCTGCAGCGCTTCGATCTGGCGCCGTTGCTCGAGCAGCTGGGTCTGCAATGTCTGGACCTGCTGGCGCAAAGTGTGAAATTGCAGACTCGCGCCGAAAGCGTCACGACAGCGAGTGTTTGTCCACCACCGCCATGCTTCGAAAGCCCCCCAAGCCAGTGCCGAAATCATGACAATCGCCGTAAACCACAACATGACCACCCCCTCGCGTCCGCGTCATATTTTGGCATCATAAGACCACTTAACACCGCATGATCGTCAAAAAAAAGCGACAAAACCCGGATAATTCCCCTATTCTCTTTATACACGACAATCCAAGACCATGAACCGCGTCTTCCTCGCCCTGCTGGCATTGGCTTACGGCTTTGCCGCCTGGTTCGAACTCACCACCCGCCCTGGCACGATGGCCGCGGTGGGCAACGCCGCGCTGGACGCCGCAAAAGACGCGGTGACGTTGGCGCTGGGGCTCGTTGGCGCCATGGCGCTGTTTCTCGGGGTGATGAAAGTGGCCGAGCGCGGCGGCTTGCTGTTGATCCTGGCGCGGCTCATGCGCCCGTTGCTGGTGCGGCTTTTTCCCGACGTACCCGCCGATCACCCGGCAATGGGAGCGATGATCATGAATTTTTCCGCCAACCTGCTGGGGCTGGGCAACGCCGCCACCCCCTTCGGCATCCGCGCGATGCAGGAGCTCGACAAGCTCAACCCCCATCCCGGCACCGCGACCAACGCGATGGCGCTTTTTTTGGCGATCAACACCTCCTCGCTCACGCTGCTGCCCACCGGGGTGATCGCGCTGCGCGCCAGCCTCGGTTCCGAAGCCCCAGCAGCGATTTTTCCCACCACGCTGGTGGCGACGTTTTGTTCCACCGCGGTTGCGGTGATCGCCGCACTGACGCTGGCTCGCTTCTTTCCTGCCCCCGTCCATGCGCCGCCTGTCGCCGTAAACGACACGAATAAAGCAAACGACGCGCTGCCGTCGGATGTTGCAGCTGCGGACAATGCCTTCACTTCCCCCGAGGGACTGGCGGCAAACCGTGCTTCGAGCGCGTCTGCCGTGACCGCTACCCCCAACCCCGCGTCCTCGCCCACGCCACAGAGCGACGAAGCCCTTCCCGAGCTGCCCCCCTACCCCACCTGGGCGAGCGCGCTTTTTTTCGCGGCGGTGCTGGCGTTGCCACTTCTGGCCTGGTGGGCCGGCGCCGCCATCGCCGCCTGGCTCATCCCCACGCTCCTTGTCGCGCTCATCGCCTTCGGGGCAATGCGCGGAGTGTCGGTCTATGAAGCGTTTGTCGACGGCGCCAAAGAGGGTTTTTCGGTGGCGGTGCGCATCATTCCGTACCTTGTGGCGATTCTGGTCGCGGTGGCGATGGCCCGCGCCAGCGGGTTGCTGGAAGCGTTCGTCGCACGGGTCGCGCCGGTCACCACCCCGCTCGGGTTACCCGCCGAGGCGCTCCCCATGGCGCTGCTGCGGCCGTTTTCCGGCTCGGGCGCGTACGCGATCATGGCCGGGATCATGAGTGATCCACCCACCGGCCCCGATACGCGGGTCGGTTGGCTGGTGAGCACGATCCAAGGAAGCACCGAAACGACGTTTTACGTGCTCGCGGTGTATTTCGGCGCCGTGGGCATCACCCGCTACCGCCACGCGCTGGTGGCGGCGCTGCTGGCGGACATCGCCGGGATTGCCGCCGCGGTGGCAGCGGTCCAGGCGCTGTATCCGGGCTGATCAGACTACCGCGCCCGTCGGCACTTCGCCCATGTCGAACACGGACGAAATTCCTCTGGCTTTAGCCCAGACACTTACCCCACCCACCGCCGAGCGTTGGCAAAGAGCCGATACCACGGGCTCTTTTCCGGCAGACCCACCGGCGCCCAGCTCCACTGCACGGTGCGCCAACAGCGTTCAGGGTGCGGCATCATGATGGTAAAGCGCCCATCTGGCGTGGTAAACGCGGTCAGTCCCCCCGGCGAACCGTTCGGGTTGAACGGATAACGTTCGGTGGCACGGCCGTAGTGATCGACATAGCGCAGCGCGGCGATCGCTTTGGCCTGCGCGTTCGGATCGTCCCAATGCGCACGCCCCTCACCGTGCGACACCACGATCGGTAGGCGCGCCCCGGCCATCTCGGCAAAAAAGATCGAGGGGTTGGGCAACACCTCGGTCAGCACGAACCGTGCTTCGAACCGCTCGGAGCGGTTGGGCAAAAAGCGCGGCCAATGCTCGGCGCCGGGGATGATCTCGGCCAGATGCGCCATCATCTGGCAACCATTGCACACCCCGAGCGCAAAGGTATCGCTGCGCGCGAAAAACGCTGCAAACGCCTCGCGTAGCGTCTCGTTGAACAGGATCGCCTTGGCCCAGCCCTGTCCCGCGCCGAGCACGTCGCCGTAGGAAAAGCCACCGCACGCCGCGAGCCCATTGAACTCGTCCAGACGCTGCCGCCCGGCGATCAGGTCGGTCATCGTCACGTCCACGGCTTCAAAACCCGCCGCGTCGAACGCTGCGGCCATTTCGGCGTGGCTGTTGACCCCCTGCTCGCGCAAAATCGCCACCCGCGGCCGCGCGCCGCTGGCGATCATCGGCGCGGCCGGATCGTCCTCCGGATCGAAGGTCAGCACGCAGCTCAGCCCCGGATCCTTGGCGTCGGCAAGCGCCGCGAACTCTTCTTCGACACAACTCTCGTCGTCGCGCAGCCGCGCGATGCGCCGGCTGACTTCGCTCCAGCGTTGCCACAACTCGGTGCGCGGGGCACTGAACTGCAGTTGCCCTTCGTGCCAAATGCGCAACTCGTCGTAGGTGTTGGGCATGCCGACGAAGTGATACGCCAAGCCATGACCGCGCAGGATCGCCACTACCGCATCGCGCTCGGCACGGCGCACTTGAATGAGCGCCCCTGGGGCTTCACAAAAGAGCGCCGCCAGTAAGGCATCCTGGCGTCGGCCCAGCACCGTGTCGTTGCGCTTGGTGTAATCGATGTCGTGGCTGGCGCGATCAAACGCCACCGTATCGAGCTGCAGCGTCACTCCGCAACCGGAGGCGAACATCATCTCGGCTGCGGCGGCCAACAGCCCGCCGTCGGAGCGGTCGTGGTAGGCCAGCACCAGCCCGGCGTCTTTGAGCGCGCGCAGCGCGTTCCAATAGCCCACCAGTTCCTGCGGCGTGCAATCCGGCGCTGCTTCCCCTTGCGAATCGAACACCTGCGCCAGAATCGAACCGCCCAACCGATGCCGCCCGGCATCGAGTTCGATGAGCACGAGGTCGGTTTCCGGCTCGTCGCGATCAAGCACTGGCGTGAAGGTGGCGCGCACGTCCTCGACGGCGGCAAACGCGGTGACAATCAGCGACACGGGCGAAACGACCGCCTTGTCTTCCCCGCTTTCGGGATCGCGCCAGGCGGTTTTCATCGACAGCGAATCCTTGCCCACCGGAATCGCCAACCCGGCGGCGACGCAAAAGTCGCGCGCCGCTTCCACCGCACGATACAGCGCCGCGTCCTCGCCACGGTGCCCCGCCGCGGCCATCCAGTTGGCCGAGAGCTTCACCCGCGTCAAATCACCGCGCACGTCTGCCGCGGCAAGGTTCGTCACTGCCTCGGCAATTGCCAGACGCACCGATGCCGCCGGGTCGTTGATCGCCACTGGCGTGCGTTCGCCCACCGACATCGCTTCGCCGGTAAAACCCACCCAGTCGGCGCAGGTGACCGCGACATCGGCCACCGGCACCTGCCAGCGTCCCACCAGCTGGTCGCGCGCGGTGAGCCCGCCGACCGTGCGGTCGCCGATGGTGATGAGAAACTTTTTGCTCGCCACCGCCGGATGCCCCAGCACCCGTTCGATCGCCTCGCGCAGCGTAATCGGCGTCAGATCAAACGGCGGCAAGAACACCTGACGGCTCGAAACGACCCGTTTCATGCGCGGCGGCTTGCCGAGCAGCACCTCCATCGGCAATTCCACCGGCCGGTTGCCGAACAAGCGGTCGGTGACGGTGAGCATGCCGTCCTCGGTCGCTTCCCCGACCACCGCAAAGGGACAACGCTCGCGCGCACAGATCTCGGCAAATGCCGCCATCCGCTCCGGCGCAATCGCCAGCACGAAGCGCTCTTGCGCTTCGTTACACCAGATCTCGCGCGGGCTCATCCCCGGCTCCACGATCGGCACGTCCCGAAGTTCGAACGTTCCGCCCAGCCCAGCGCCATCCACCAGCTCTGGAAACGCGTTCGACAAGCCACCGGCGCCGACGTCGTGAATCGACAGAATCGGATTGTCCTCCCCCAGCGCCCAACAGCGATCGATCACTTCCTGGCAACGGCGCTGCATTTCCGGGTTGCCGCGCTGCACCGAGGCAAAATCCAGCTCGGCATCGTTGGCGCCCGCGGTCATCGACGATGCGGCGCCGCCCCCCAGACCGATCAGCATCCCCGGCCCACCCAGCTGCACCAAGAGCGTTCCCGGGGCAAAGCCGACCTTATGCACCTGCGGCGCGGCGATCGCCCCTAGCCCACCGGCGATCATGATCGGCTTGTGGTAACCCCGCACTTCGCCCAGCACCTCGCGCTCGAACGTGCGGAAGTAGCCGACCAGATTTGGGCGACCGAACTCGTTGTTGAACGCCGCTGCCCCAAGCGGCGCCTCGATCATGATCTGCAAGGGCGAGGCAAGGCGCTGCGGCCGCCCGTAGTCGCGCTCCCACGGCTGCTCGAACTCCGGTAAAAGTAGGTTCGAGACGGTAAAACCGCACCAGCCCATCTTCGAGCGTGCGCCGCGGCCCGTGGCGGCTTCGTCGCGGATCTCGCCGCCCGCACCGGTCGCTGCGCCGGGAAACGGCGCGATCGCCGTGGGATGGTTGTGCGTTTCCACCTTGCCAAGAAAATGCGTCATCTCGTCGTGCCGCCGCCAAACGCCGTCAGCGTCCGGATACCAGCGCGCCACCGTGCGCCCTTCAAACACCGCGGCGTTGTCCGCGTATGCCACCAGCGTGCCTTGCGGATGCGCGGCGTGCGTGTCACGAATGAGCGCAAAGAGCGATTTGTCGCGCGGCCGGCCGTCGATCACCCACTCGGCGTTGAAAATCTTGTGCCGGCAATGTTCGGAGTTGGCCTGCGCGAACATCAGGAGTTCCACGTCG
>FWPV01012695.1_pt1 | contig 12918 bp, 14 predicted proteins | sample 2228371 | NCBI WGS metagenome assembly FWPV01 (sample SAMEA103939776, study PRJEB20133) | metagenome | reverse complement strand
GGTCCCAACGGACCGCCGGCCGCCCCCCTACACAGACAGAGAGAGGTCAGACGATCATTCCGCCGCCTTGCGGGCCTTGGCCTCCGCGATGATCTTCTCCGCGAGATGCGGAGGCACTTCCTCGTAGTGATCGAATTCCATGGTGAATGAACCCCGGCCACCCGTCATGGAACGGAGCTGAGCAGCATAGGTCAGCATCTCAGCTAGCGGTACCTGGGCCCGAATGACATGCATCTCCCCCATGCTCTCGCTACCCTGCGGTCGACCGCGCCGACTGGACAGGTCTCCCATGATGTCACCCATGTTCTCCTCGGGTGCGATCACCTCCACGTTCATGACCGGCTCCAGAAGCACTGGAGAGGCCTCGGTCATGGCCTTGTTCCAAGCCAGCGCCCCCGCCAACTTGAAGGCCAATTCGGAGGAGTCGACCGGATGGTAGGACCCGTCGTAGAGCTTGACCTTGACGTCGACCACGGGGTATCCGGCCACCACCCCATGTTCCATAGCCTCCAGAATACCCTTCTCCACCGCCGGAATGAAGTTCCTGGGGATGGCCCCACCAAAGATGGCGTCCTCGAACTGATAACCGGCCCCCCTGGGCAGCGGCTCTATCTCGATCCAGCAATCCCCGAACTGTCCTCGACCACCGGTCTGCTTCTTGTGCCGCCCTTGGGCGGTGGCTTTCTTACGGATCGTCTCGCGGTACGGAACTTGCGGCGGGTGCAGCTCCACCTCTACGCCGAACCTGCGCTTGAGCCGATCCAGGATCACTTCCACATGTACCTGGCTCGTGCCTGAGATGAGCATCTCCTTGGTCTGCGGATCGAAGCGCACCTCCATGGCGGGGTCTTCTTCGCTCAGGCGCTTGAGGCCGTTGGAGACCTTCTCTTCGTCCCCGCGCGTCTTGGGGGAGATGGCGAACGAAATAGCGGCCGGTGGGAACTCATACCGGGGGAACCGCACTGGTCGAGCCGGATCGGAAAGGGTGTCGCCGGTGCCTGTGTCCTTCAGCTTGGCCAAAGCCACGATATCGCCGGCCCCCGCCTCCTCGATGGCCTTGGTCTCTTTGCCCTGCATGAGCAAGATGTTGCCGGTCCGTTCCTTGTCACCGGTGCGATCGTTCACTAGCTGCGTGTCGGTGCTGATCTTCCCAGAGAAGACGCGCACCAGGTTCACACGACCGGCAAACTGGTCGTAAATGGTCTTGAACACGAACAGAGAGGCAGGAGCGCTGACGTCCGGGGGTATCTCGACCTCGTTCCCGTCCGTGACCGAAATCGCCTTGCGGGGACCCTTGGCAACCGGCGAGGGAACACTCAGCAAGAGCTCCAGGAGGCGGTCACTCCCGATGTTCTTGGTGGCTGCTACTGGAATGACTGGCGACAACGTGCCTGCTGCCATAGCCGCCTTCAGGCCCACTAGGAGCTCGTCGCTGGTGAGCTCCCCCGTTTCAAGGTACTTCTCGAGCAACGTGTCGTCAGCCTCCGCCACCCGATCACAGAGAGCCTCGCGGGCCTTCTCGGCGGTAGCTGACAGATCGTCCGGAATCGGCCGCTCCGCGCCCTTGCCGGTAGCCCCTGAATAGGTGTAAGCCTTCATAGCCACCAGGTCGATGACGCCCTCGAACTGCGCCTCGCGACCCAGAGGAAGGGCCACCGCGACCACGTCTTGGCCGAAGCGGGCCTGCAGAGCGTCCATGACCTCCGAGAAATCGGCCCGCTCGCGGTCCATCATATTGACCACCGCCACCCGAGGCACCCCTAGCTCACGCGCGCGCTTCCAGAGGCGCTCCGTCTGGACCTCGACTTTGGCCACTGCATTCACGACGACAAGAGCGGCCTCCACCACGGCCAGGGTACCCAGCGCTTCGTTGATGAACGAGGCCTCGCCAGGAGTGTCGAGCAGGTTGATCTTGTGGCCGCTCCAATCGACGTGGGCTAAAGCGGCTGCGATGGTCATCTGACGCTTGATCTCGTCTTCGTCATGGTCCGTGGTGGTAGTCCCGTCCATGACGGAGCCGAGCCGATTCTTGGCGCCCGTTGTGTAGAGCAAGGCTTCTACTAACGAGGTCTTGCCCGCTCCGCGATGACCGACCACCGCGACGTTCCTGATCCTGTCAGGGCTTACGAGCGCCATCCATCCTCCTAGAAAGAGACGAGAACTATCCGACTACCCTGCGGAGACTCCGCACAATGCCGTCACTGCTGCTCACCCAACCGGACCTGATACCGCCGGTCCTTGCGAAGCCAAGTGATGGCCCCCACCACCGAGGGCAGGAGTTCCAGATCGCCCTCACGGGCCTCTACCCGGATCACCTCGAAATCGCGATAGAAAACCTTGACCGGTCCGCTCAGGGTGGTCACCGAGTTGGTGCGCAAATTGTCATCCGGCGCTTGTATAGCCATGGCCAGGCTCACCATCGCTTCGCCCTCTTGTACGATGATGGGCATCAGCCGACCACCCGATTTACTCTTCGACCTTCAGCACCTGACGGCCACCATAGGTCCCGCAATTGGGACAGACCCGATGCGGCAACCGGGGGCTATGACATTGGGGGCACTCGGTGAACGCGGGAGCCACAGGCCTGTGAGTGGCTCGCCGCGAGTCTCTGCGAGCGCGGGAAGTCTTTCTCTTGGGAACTGCCATGTGAACGCCTCTCTCCTGACCTACACAAAACCCAGAGTTTGTACCCTATCGTCCCCCAGATTTCAAGACCTTCCCACCAGAAGCTGGGTTACTTGACCCCTTCTCGCTTATCTAGGAGTGCCCGCAGAGCCTCCCAGCGCAAGTCTGGTTCGCCCCCCCGCAACCGCAGGGGCCGAGGTTGAGGTCGGCTCCACAGTGCGGACAGAGTCCCCTGCAGTCATCGCTACAAAGAGGCTGCAAGGGAAGCGCCAAAACGACCGCTTCCCGAGCAAGCGCGTCCACGTCCACCACCAGGTCGTTGATGAATTCGCTGAGCTCAGCCGGGTCCCACTGCCCACCGGCTGTGGGGGCGAATTCTTCCTGCTCCGCCGCTATCTCCAGGCGGGTATCCTTCAAGCAACGCATACAGGGCCCATAGACCCTAGCCGTGAGGGCGACCTTCACGAGATACCCGCCGCTCACCCGGTCGACCATTACGCAGACACCCTCAGGAACGCTGACCTGGAAGGAAGCCCCCCCCAGCACGATGGGCTCCACCTCGAGGGCGAAAACCCTCTCGTAATGCTGCCCTCCACGCAGCGCCAGCTCGTCGAGGTTAAGATGCATGGGGGTTGTCCGTGTATCGCGGAATAGTCCGTGTGTCGCAAGCGTAGCCCGGATCAGGCGAGATCAGATGATCCGGAGGAGCCGCTTTGCAGACGCTGACGTCCGCGCTGGACAGCGGCCAAGAACTTGTCCAGGTTGGTCTCCAACGTCTTCAGGATCTCGTCGGCGTAGTCCTCCGCTCCCAATCTTATCTCCCGCTCCCGGGCCTCCGCCTCCCGGATGATCTCTTCGGCCTGTCGCTGAGCCCGGCGCACTATCTCTTGTTCGCTCGCCAACCGCTCCGCCTCCTCGCGCGCTTCCCGGAGGATACGCTCGGCCTCTTCTTTAGCCTCCTGGAGCATCTCTTGCCGCTCCTTGACGATCCACCGCGCCTGCTTGATCTCTTCAGGGATGGTCGCCCGCATCTGGTCGAGCAGGTCGTAGATTTCCTCCCTATCGATCATGACCTTATCGGTCATGGGGAATGTGCTGGCGCTGTGGACCAAATCATCGAGCTTGTCGATCAGAACCAGAACGTCCATGCCCTAACCCTCCACGGATCCATACATTTCCGCGAACCGTTCTGCGACCACGGGGGGGACAAGATCGGCCACACATCCACCATACCGGGCGATCTCCTTCACCCCGCTCGAGCTCAGAAACGAATACTCCGGCGAGGCCATGAGATACATCGTCTCCAGCTCAGGGTCCAGTTTGCGGTTGAGTTGCGCCATCTGGAACTCGTACTCGAAGTCTGTCAAAGCCCGGAGCCCTTTGACCAGCACTCTCGCCCCCACTTCTCGGGCAAAGTCGACCACGAGTCCACGCATCACAGCAACCCTGACATTCGGCAGGTGCTTGGTCGACTCCTGCAAGAAATGAACACGCTCCCCGGTGCTAAATAGTACGGTCTTGCGGTATGACTCGTCCACTACCCCCACAACGACCTCGTCGAACATCGCGCTGCAGCGCGTGATGATGTCCAGATGACCGATCGTGACCGGGTCATAGGTGCCGGGGCAAAGCACCGTCTTCACGCTTTCTCCTTCCTCGCGCTGACCATGGTCACCCTGGTATCCCCGTACACGCGGTCGAACACCACCTCCAGTCCGAAGGTGGCTCGCAGCAGCTTGCTCCCTTCGGTGACCACGATACCGTCCGCCGACAGCAATGCGGATATCCACGGCCCTAAACTTGCTTCTACTTCGGGTAGCATTCTATAGGGAGGGTCTATAAAGAGCAAATCAAAGCGCCGGCTCTGGCTGACCAGCTTCTCTACCGCTGACCGGTAGTCAGTAACCATCACGCGCACGCGTTCCTCGTAGCCGAGCGACCTGATGTTTTCCCTGAGCGTTTCGGCCACGGCCCGGTCACCCTCCACGAAGACGCACTCTCGCGCTCCCCGTGATAGCGCCTCCAGACCCAACGCACCCGTACCTGCGAAGAGGTCGAGCACATATGCGCCGGTCACGGCACCCAGGGCGTTGAAGATGGCGCCTCTTACCATCTCGCTTGTAGGTCTTACCTGCCGGCCACCCGGTACGCGCAGCCAGAGGCCGCGCTTCGCGCCGGCCACGATCCGGACCCTGCCCGGAAACCGACCGGTCATACCCTCTCCATCTTGCTGACGAGGTCACCGAAGCGGGTGCGGGCTGCCTCCAAAGCTGGGAGCCAGACCTGCACCGTAGGCGATTCCCGATTGGACACAGCCTCGACTGATGAGACCTCCCCTTCTTCGCACAAGGCAAGCAGCCTCTCCGCCTCAGCCCTCGCTTCCTCCAGTAGGCTTCGGTCTCGGACCAAGGAGGCTGCCAGGAGATCGCCGGCCCCCGACTGCCTTTCCCCGAACAGTTGGCCGGCGCCGCGCAACGCAAGGTCAGCCTCAGCGAGGACGAACCCGTCAGCGGTGCGGGCAAACAGGGCCAGACGGTCAGCCACGGTGGGATCTTCCTCCTCGACGGCGAGTAGGCAGTATGACTCGTGTGCCCCTCTTCCCACCCGGCCGCGCAACTGGTGCAGCTGGGAGAGCCCGAAGCGGCGGGCCCCCAAGATCACCATCACGGTGGCGTTAGCGACATCGATGCCGACCTCGATGACGGAGGTGCTGATCAGCACTTCCAGCTGACCTGCCGCGAACGCCGACATCACTGCGGCCTTCTCCGCGGCCGGGAGCTGTCCATGCAGCAGGCCGACACGAAAGCCTTTGAGCTCGCCAGCCGAGAGTCGGCGGAAGGTCTCATTGGCGGAGGCAGCCTGAAGGGCCTCACTTTCCTCGATGAGGGGACAGACAACATAGGCCTGGCGCCCTTTGGTCAACTCACCCCTGACGAACTCCCACATCCGCCTCTCCGCTCGCGGGAACACAAGTCGGGTCTTCACCGGCTGACGCCCCGGCGGCATCTCATCCAAGACGCTCACATCCAGGTCGCCATACAGAGTAAGGCTCAAGGTGCGGGGAATGGGGGTTGCCGACATGTGCAGGGTGTGCGGTTTGCGCCCATCCGGCCTGGTAAGAAGTATGGCTTCGCGCTGCCGGACGCCGAAACGGTGCTGCTCGTCGACCACTACTAGACGGAGGTCGTGGAAGCGGACCCCCTCCTGAATGAGGGCATGGGTACCGATGACTATGTCGACCTGACCCTTAGCCGTGGAGCTCCGCATCGCCCGTCTCTCGCCAGCCGGGAGACTTCCTTTAAGCAGGCCCACTCGGATACCATGCCGGGCCAGTCTCTCGCTTAGACCCAGGAAGTGCTGATCCGCCAACACCTCAGTGGGCGCCATCAGGGCGGCCTGGCCTCCTTCCTCCGCCGCTCGTACCAGGGCGTACGCCGCCACCAAGGTCTTGCCGGAACCGACATCCCCATGGAGAAGCCTCCGCATAGGCACGGGCCGCCTGAGGTCGGCGTCTATCTCCCCCATGACTCGTTGTTGAGCCGCGGTCGGCTGATAGGGAAGACCGGCCAGGAAGGAGGCGGCCAGCTCCCCCGGGGGCCCCAAGGGCAAGGCGGTCTGCTCCCGGTCGAGCTGACGACGGCGCGCGACCAGAGCCAGCTGCAGCAGCAGGAGTTCTTCAAAAGCCAGCCTTTCCCGAGCGGTCTGGGCCTCGCCGGTGAAGGACGGGAAATGACAGGCAAGGATCGCCTCCGCCTTGCGGGGATAACCGCGCCTCGCCAGTAGTTCCGCAGGCAAGGGTTCGGGAAAGTGGCGGGCCAGGGGCGCCGCCGTATGCAGTAGATTGCGGATAGTCCGCACGCTCAAATCGCCGGTGCTCGGGTACACCGGAATCAGACCGAGGATGTGTCGACTTTCCCCCTCTCTCCCCAGAATCTCATGGCGCCTGACCACAAAAAGAGGCCCCCGCTGCCGCTTTCTCACCAGCATGCCCCGCAAGAGGACTTCGGGTTGCTCACGAAAGGCCGTTTCCAGATATGCCTGGTTGTACCAGACGGCGACCATGCTGCCCGTGTCGTCGCGTACGAGCGCTTCTAGCACCTTGATCCGGCGACGTGCGGTCTCGTGTACCGCACAGGAGACAACGCGAACCTTGAGGTTGACCTCCTCCCTTTCGGGCAGAGAGGCGATCGTGAAAAGGTCCGTCGCAGACTCGTGGCGAAAGGGGAGATGGAGGAGCAGGTCGCGGATCGTGCGGATACCTAGCTGCCCAAGCCTTCGCTCCGTGTCCCTGCCCACTCCCCGCAGGCCGGCCACCGGTCGATCCAGCAAAGCCGGCTGCAGAGAAGTCTTGGAATTGTGCCTTAGCTCCGGTCCGGGCCGCGGAAATCTGGTCGTGGCGCCAAGAGGATAGAACGGTCCGCCGTGTAAGGCATTTCTCATTCCTGGATGAAGGAGAGAGAAACAGCCCCGGGGCCGACATAGGTGCCGATCACCGAGCCCACGATGCTGACAGTCCGCACCTGGATATCTCGGTCGGGTACGCTTTCCACCAACTCGCGCAGTTGGGCGAGTACGGGCTCGTTCAGCGCATGGGCATAGCCCACGTAGGTGGTCTTGCCGGGAACTGTGTTTTCCACCAGTCCGTCGCGCATGACTTGTAGCGCCTGGGACAGACCGCGCACCTTGCGGTAGACGTCGATCACGCCACCCTCGATCGCTAGGACCGGCTTGACGTTCAGCAGGGTCCCGACCAGGTGAGAGGCACGACCGATCCGCCCTCCCTTGTAGAGGTAGTCCAGGGTAGTGGGCAGGAAATAAAAGATCTTCTCTCTGCGAAACCGCTCAATGTAGGCCTCGAACTCCTCTTCGGGGGTCCCTCGATCGAGTCTGTCCAGCAACCGGTCCACGAACAAAGCGATGCCGCCGGTAGCCAGCTCCGAGTCGACCACGCGCACCCCGTCGACCTGGCTCTGGGCCACCTCGGCGCTGGCGCAGGTGCCGCTGAACTTGCTGCTGAGGTGCACCGAGTAGATGCGGTCGAAACGCTCGCGCAGCGCTTTGTAGCGCTCCAAGAAGGCGCCTGCCGAAGGCTGCGAAGTCCGGGGCAGAGAGGGCGAGGTCTTTAACCGCTGGTAGAACTCCTCGGGCTTGAGCTCCACCCAGTCCAAATAGGCCTCCTCGCCGAAGTACACCGTGAGGGGGACCATGCTGATATTGGGGTCGTTGGCCAGATGTTCCGGCAGATCAGCGGTCGAATCCACCACGATAGCGGTGGTTTCGCGATTGATGATCATCTCCCCCTCCCTTTGCCAAGCTTGCTTTTCGCGAAGATGGTAGGCTACTCCGCCGATAACAAGACAGGATAGAACGGTTGCCCACCGTCATGCATCTCGAACTCGACGCCCGGGTAGGCTGCGCTCAGTCGTTCCAGTTTTTCCCGAGCCTGCGAGGCTTCCTCCCCTTGGCCGAACAGCGCCGTGAGCACTTCCCGCCCCTGACCAAGCAGTCTATCGACCACTACTTCCAGAACCTGGTCCAGATCGGGCGAGCCCACCACCACCCGCTCCTCGACCAACCCGATGAACTCACCCGCCCGCACTTCGACACCGTCGACAAGCGAATCACGCACCGCGCGCGTGATCTCGGCAGCAATCACTCCTCGGGCCGCTGCCTCCATCTCCTTGGCGTTCACTTCCCCAGGTCTGCGCCTGTCGAAGGCCACAGCCGCGCTCAAGCCCGCTTGGATGGAGCGGGTGGGGACCACGTGGACCTCGCGTTCCACCAGCCCCACGGTCTGCTCTGCGGTCATGATCACATTGCTGTTATTGGGAAGGAGGACCACTGCCGGCGCTTCCGCCTGTCGGATGGCTCTCACCAGCTCCTCCGCAGAAGGGTTCATCGACTGTCCCCCATCCACGATGAAATCAACTCCTAGATTACGGAAGAGCGCCTTGTTTCCCTCTCCGGCCACGACGGCCGCTACCTGGGTCAGGGCGCCCTCCCTCCCCAGCGTGGATTCCGGCTCACTGGCTCCAGGTCGGCTTGCGCGAGCCTCGGCCTCCAAACGAGCGGTGCGCTCGGCTTCCTGCTCTTTCATGTTGTCGATTTCGATCTCGGTGAGGATGCCTAGAGCAGTAGCCAGGTTGAGGACTTCGCCCGGGCAGTCGGTGTGGACATGCACTTTTACCTGATCGCTGTCTCCCACTACGAGCAGACTGTCACCCAGCTCGCTAAGCCGCTCCTCTAAGGCTTCCGGGGCAAGATTCCGTCCGGTCAGTAAGAAACTGGTGCAGTACGTAAAACGACTCTCCTCCTCAGCGGTCGGCTCGAAGACTCCTGTCTCAGCCTCTGGCTGCGGTACCCACCGTAGAGAGATCGGGGTCTCCATGGCGTGCCGGCCATTGACCACCCCTTCCAGAAGCACCACCAGGCCGAAACCCCCGGCGTCAACCACCCCAGCGTCGGCAAGCACTTTGAGCAGCCTGGGCGTCCTGGCTACGCTCTCCCAACCGGCCGCCAGCACTCGCTCTAGGAAGGCAGTGAGATCGGTCATCCCCCGGGCGGCTGTCGCCGCGTCGGCCATGTCCCGGAGCACGGTCAGCATGGTGCCCTCCACAGGTCGACGCACGGCTCTGTAGGCAGTGTCGGTCGCATGACGCAAGGCGGCAGCTAGGACTTCGATGGAGGGGGCAAAGCTTTGGCTCAATACCTCCATGGCTCCCCGCACGATCTGCGAAAGTATCACCCCGCTGTTGCCACGCGCCCCCATCAGAGCGGCTTGGGACACCGTTTGGCAGACTTGAGGGTGACTGCTTGCAGCCGGGAGTCGAGCCACTCCCTCGACGATGCTGCGCACGGTAAGGGCCAGGTTAGTGCCGGTGTCACCGTCGGGCACCGGATAGACGTTGAGATCGTTTATCTCTTGTTTGCGCCCCTCGAGTGCTTGATAGCCAGCACTCCACAGCGCGTGCATCTGGGCCACCGTCAGGGCCCCCAGGACTCTACTCACTGACCCTGACCCCTTGCACGTGTATCTGCAAAGCGTCCACCCGCCGGCCGGTCATTCTCTCGACGTTGTAGGCCACCTGGGCCCGGACGTTGCCCGCCACCTCGGCCACATTCAGTCCGTATTCCACGATGATGTAGAGACCGATGCGAAGAAGCCCCTCACTCTGGTCTACCTTGATCCCCTGGTGCAGGCGGTCACGGGCGAGGAGGGCGGCGACTCCTCCCCGCAGACCAGGCGAAGCCATGCCCACTACGCCGTAGCACTCCATGACAGTGTGGCCAACGATGTCGGCGATGGCACGGTCGGTCACCACCAGGCCTCCGGTGACCTCCCCGACCGGGACCTCGGCTGGGGGTTCTGCGGCGGACAGTTTGTCTTCCTGCGAGCTGGTCTCTGCCATTTCGCTCATTCCGCCTGCTGTTCTTCTAGGCAAGCGAGCCTATTGAGGTCGGCCACGACGAGATCAGGGTCGAGGCCATGCATCTTGGCGCCCTCCTCGATGGATTCCTGGCTCAGCCCCATGCACCCCAGGCATCCCATGCCGTGAGCGTTGAAGACATCGCGGGCGCGAGGATCGGCCTGCAGCGCCTCAAGGATGGACATCTCCTTGGTGAAAATCATCACTCCTTTCCCCGCCGGAAGGGTGAGGTACCCTCCAATTCTAGCGCACCCCGAGCCCACCCTGGTCGAAGGTGGCCGAAAGGGCGGCGTGGGGTGGTCACCGTTGGACTCGACCCTCTTGTCGTGCGCAGGGCCGTACGGCATACTATGCGACTCGCGAAGAGCACCCGAACCGGAGTGAGACATAGATGTCTAGAGTCTGTGCGATCTGTGGCAAGAAGCCGTCATTCGGCAACAATCGGAGCCATTCCATGCGGGCTACCCCCCGTCGCTGGGACCCCAACGTCCAGAAGGTCCGCATAGTGTTGGGGGGGAAGCCCACACGCGCCTACGTGTGCGCCAAGTGCCTCAAGGCCCACAAAGTCGAAAAGGTGGCTTGATCTTCACACTACCCGCCCGTCCAAGCGGCGAATCAGGTTCCCCATTTCTATAGCGGCTAGGGCCGCATCCCAGCCCTTGTTACCGGCTTTGGTTCCAGCTCGCTCGACTGCCTGCTCGATGGTGTCGGTGGTGAGCACGCCGAAGATGACGGGAACCCCTTCGCTCAACTGGACCGCGGCTACACCTTTGGCTACTTCAGCCGCCACGTAATCGAAGTGAGGGGTGGAACCCCGGATCACTGCGCCGAGACAGATGACGGCGTCATAGCGGTGGGTGGCTGCCATCCGTTTGGCGACAAGGGGGATCTCCATGGCTCCTGGGACCCAAGCCACGTCGATGTCGCCCAGGTCCACTCCGTGCCGGGTCAGGCAGTCCCAAGTGCCCGAGAGCAGCTTGCTGCTGATGAACTCGTTGAAGCGGCTGACCACGACCGCGAAGCGGAGACCTTCTCCCTTGAGCACCCCTTCGTACACCTGCCCTTTTTCAGTCATTCGCGCCGTCCTTTCCGTTGTTCCTGTCGTAGTGCAGTCCTTGGTGATGGAGGATGTGCCCGAGCTTCTCGCGCTTGGTCTGAAGGTAGCGCATGTTCGCTTCTGTCGGGCAGACTTCCAAGGGAACCCGTTCAGTGATGACAAGGCCATAGCCTTCCAGGCCCACCAGCTTGCGCGGATTATTGGTCATCAACCGGATGGAGGTGAGTCCGAGATCCGCCAGTATCTGGGCCCCGATGCCGTAGTCACGAAGGTCGGGGGCGAACCCTAGCTCCAGGTTGGCCTCGACCGTGTCTCTCCCCTGCTCCTGAAGCTCATAGGCGCGTAGCTTGTTGAGAAGGCCGATTCCCCGACCCTCTTGAGCCATGTAGAGGAGCACGCCCCGGCCTTCCCGCTCGATGGCGGCCAGGGCCGCCTGCAGTTGGTCACCGCAGTCGCAGCGCAGGGAGTGGAAGACGTCCCCTGTCAAACACTCCGAATGAACCCTCACCAAGACGTTCTCCTGACCCTCTACCTCGCCTTTGACCAGGGCCAGATGCTGCTCGCCGTCAATCAGGCTCTCATAGCCATAGGCCGTAAAGTCCCCGAACTGGGTGGGCAACTGTACCGAGGCCACTCGGCGCACCAGCTTCTCGGTCCGTCGGCGATAGCGGATGAGGTCGGCGACGGTGATCATCTTCAGCCCGTGTCGCTGGCAGTATTTCACTAAATCGGGAACCCGGGCCATGGTCCCATCTTCGTTCATGATTTCGCAGATGACTCCGGCTGGGATGAGGCCGGCAAGCCGAGCTAGGTCGACCGCGGCTTCTGTTTGCCCCGCTCGAGCGAGGACGCCTCCGCTCCGCGCGATCAGAGGAAACACGTGTCCAGGCTGGACGAGGTCTTCCGGCTTGCTGTTGGGATCTATCGCCACCTGGATGGTACGTGCCCGGTCAGCTGCCGAGATGCCGGTGGTGACCCCCTCCCGAGCCTCGATGGAGACCGTGAAAGCCGTGCCGAAGCGCGATTGGTTGTTACGCACCATGGGCTGGAGCCTGAGCGCCTCAGCCCGCTCAGGAGTGATGGCGAGGCAGATGAGCCCCCGCCCGTGAGTAGCCATGAAATTGATGGCCTGGGGAGTGGCGAACTGCGCTGCCAGGGTCAGGTCACCCTCGTTCTCGCGATCTTCATCGTCCACCACTACGACCATGCGGCCGGCTCGTATCTCCGCCAGCGCCTCCTCGATGGTGGCGAATTCGGCGCCTTCTCGTGTCATCTAACGCCTCCTGCTGTTCTGCGTGCTCGTTGCTCAGCCGTTCACAACGCGTATCTCTTGCTCACTTGCCCGCCAGGCTGCTACTGACTCGCCTTAGAGGAAGCCTTGTTCGCGAAGAAACTCTTCGGTCAGCCCGCTTGGAGAGACAACGGTGGACGCTGGCGGACTCGACGACTGGCCGTGAAGACCGAGCAGGCTCTGTCTCACATAGCGGGCGATGACATCGGCTTCCAGATTCACTCTTTGCCCCACCCGCATCGACCGCAAGGTGGTGGCCTGTAGGGTGTGAGGAATGATCCCCACCGTAAAGGCCTCCAGCTGTACCGAGATCACGGTGAGCGAGATGCCATCGACCGCGACGGAACCCTTGGGAGCGATGTAACCGGCCAGCGGGGCGGGCAGACTGATATCCACCTCCCAGGCTATCCCGGCTCGGCGCACCGCGGCGATCTCGCCTACTCCATCCACGTGGCCCAGGACAAGATGTCCTCCCAGGCGGGCGCCCAGAGCAAGTGCCCGTTCCAGGTTTACCAGCG
>FWPV01012693.1_pt1 | contig 12919 bp, 13 predicted proteins | sample 2228371 | NCBI WGS metagenome assembly FWPV01 (sample SAMEA103939776, study PRJEB20133) | metagenome | reverse complement strand
GCACTTGGAAGGCTCGCGTAGCTCAGTTGGTAGAGCGCGTCCTTGGTAAGGACGAGGTCACCGGTTCAATCCCGGTCGTGAGCTCTAAATAAAAATAATAATAATTTATAATTGATGCCCGTTATTTAAGCGGGTTAGGCTTAAAGTTAAAAGCCACAGGAGAAAAATCAATGGCGAAAGAAAAATTTGTGCGGGACAAGCCGCATGTAAACATAGGGACGATAGGCCATGTGGACCATGGCAAGACGACCTTAACTTCAGCGATAACCAAGGTATTAGCCTTACAGGGCTTGGCGCAGGAGCGTTCGTTTGATTCGATAGACAATGCTCCGGAGGAGCGTGCACGAGGTGTGACCATCAATGTAGCGCACATAGAGTATCAGACCAAGACGAGGCACTATGCGCATGTAGATTGTCCTGGTCATGCTGACTACATCAAGAATATGGTTACGGGTGCGGCCCAGATGGATGGGGCTATCGTGGTAGTAGGTGCGGATGATGGACCTATGCCCCAGACGCGGGAGCACATATTGCTGGCTAGGCAGGTAGGAGTTCCGTATTTGGTGGTGTTTATGAACAAGGTGGATTTGGTGGATGACCCGGAGTTATTAGATTTAGTGGAGTTAGAGATGCGGGAGTTATTGAAGCAGTATCAGTTTCCTGGGGATGAGATACCGGTGGTACGGGGTTCGGCGTTGAACGCTATGAATTATCCGACGGAGGAGGCTCACAATCGTTGTATATTGGAGTTGATGGAGGCGGTTGATAATTACATACCGACGCCGGTTCGGGCGATAGACAAGCCGTTTTTGATGCCGGTGGAGGACATATTTAGCATAACGGGTCGTGGGACGGTGGCGACGGGTCGAATAGAGCGTGGGGTAATACATGTGGGGGATGAGGTGGAGTTAGTGGGTTTTGGTCCTTCACGGAGGACGGTGGTGACGGGCGTGGAGATGTTTAGGAAGTTATGGGATGAGGGGCAGGCGGGGGACAATGTGGGGTTATTGTTGCGGGGCATAGACAAGGACGAGGTTGAGCGTGGGATGGTGATATCGGCACCTGGTAGTATAACACCGCATACGAAGTTTGAGGGGGAGATATATGTGTTATCGAAGGAGGAGGGTGGACGGCACACGCCGTTTTTCAGTGGCTATCGGCCGCAGTTTTATTTTAGGACGACGGATGTGACGGGGACGATAAAGTTGCCGGAGGGTCGGGAGATGGTGATGCCTGGGGACAATGTTAGGATAACGGTAGAGTTGATATCACCGATAGCGTTAGAGGAGCGTGTTCGATTTGCGATAAGGGAGGGTGGACGGACGGTTGCTTCAGGTGTAGTAACCAAAGTAATAGAATAACAAAACTTATATTAAAAATCGCAAATTAGAGTGAGCTTATTATGCCCCGAGAAATAATTATATTAGCCTGCAGCGAATGTAAGCGTCGTAATTATACAAATACTAAAAACAAACGCAAACAAAGCGGGCGTGTCGAATATAAAAAATACTGCCCGTTTTGTCAGCGACACACGATGCACAAAGAGAGTAGGTAATTTTTGGACAGGTCTGTAGCTCAATTGGTAGAGCATCGGTCTCCAAAACCGAGGGCTGGGGGTTCGAGTCCCTCCAGGCCTGCCAAGGTAAAGGATTAAAGTGTTTAATAAAATCATAAAATATCTAAGTGATGTAAAGCAAGAGATGGGCAAAGTTATCTGGCCCACTCGTGCGCAACTAATCGAAAGTTCAACGATTGTGGTCATTCTTTCGTTGATACTGGCGGTTTTTACCTTCGCCGTAGATTTTATCCTTAATCGTTTATTAAAGTTAATATTATAAGCGTTGGTAAACACTTGGTAAAGACCCAAATAAAGCAAATCGAAGCACCTCGCGTTAAAGAGTGGTATGTTTTGCGAGTATATACCGGTCAAGAAAAGAATGTTAAGAATTATATCGACGGTGAAGTTAAACGTTTAGGACTTCAAGACCGGGTAGGCGAAGTGTTGGTTCCTTCCGAAACGGTCATAGAGATGCGAGACGGAAAGAAGCGCCACCGCACGCGAAACTTTTTCCCAGGTTATATAGTTATTGAGATGGTCCTCGACGAAACCACCCGACATTTAATTGATTCTACGCCAAACACGCTCGGTTTCCCGGGAAATCCCCGAGACCCCCAACCTTTAAGGCAGGAAGAAATTGATAGAATTTTAGGTCGTGTGGCTGAAAAATCAGACCAAGTGATAGTTGAAATTCCTTTCCAAATTGATGATAAGGTCAAGATTACCGACGGACCATTCAAAGATTTTGTGGGCTCAATTAAGGAAATCAATTATGAGAAGCGAAAACTTAAGGTCTTGGTTTCCATTTTCGGGCGTTCTACGCCAGTTGAGGTCGATTTCCTCCAAGTGACCACAAGTATTGCCCAATAGTCTTTAGAGATAATTTAATTTTAAATTCAGGTAAATCAAGTAAATAATATTATAAACGCGGTAAAGCGTTATTTAGGTTAATAAAATGGCAGCACCTAAGAAAAAAATAGCCGGTTTTGTAAAATTGCAGGTTGTAGGGGGGCAAGCCAACCCTTCACCACCAGTTGGTCCTGCATTAGGACAGCGTGGCGTAAACATTATGGAATTCTGTAAGCAGTTTAACGCCCGAACCCAAGACCAAATGGGGGTAACACTCCCTGTAGTATTAACAATATATCAAGATAAGAGTTTTTCCTTCGTCATTAAAACCCCACCTGCTTCAGTGTTGCTAAAAAAAGCGGCAAATATCCAGGTGGGTTCAAAAGAACCTAATAGAACCAAGGTTGGCAAGATTACCCGCGAACAACTGCGCGAAATCGCACTGCGCAAAATGCCCGACCTTAACGCCCATACTGTTGAAGCCGCTATGAATATCATCGCAGGAACAGCAAAGAATATGGGCATAACGATAGAAGGTTAAGAAATTGATTCTATTTAGTGGGAGCACTTTTAAAGTGCGCCTAAAACCACAACGGAGTTGAAACTCCGTAAAGGAGATAAATGAAGGTAAGTAAAAGATATAACGCAATTAAATCCCGAGTAGATCGCAGGGTTGAGTTAGATTTAGAGCCCGCGGTTGCTAAAGTTAAAGAGTGTGCCACCGCTAAGTTCGATGAAACGGTGGAAATTCATATAAATTTAAATATTGACCCTCGTAAAGCGGACCAAATGGTGCGTGGCACAGCCTCACTCCCCCACGGTATAGGCAAAACCGTGAGGTTGTTAGTTCTTTGCAAAGAGGATAAAGTAAAGGAAGCACTTTCGGCTGGTGCTGATTATGCTGGACTTGAGGAATACATTGAGAAAATACAAAATGGTTGGACTGAAGTTGATGCTATAATAGCCACGCCTGATGTTATGCCCCAAGTCGGTAAGGTAGGCAAGATATTAGGTCCACGCGGTCTTATGCCCAACCCGAAAACCGGCACAGTTACCACCGATGTAGGCACTGCGGTCAAAGAGATAAAAGCAGGTAGGTTGTCGTTTAGGGTGGATAAATATGGGATTTTGCATATTCCAGTTGGAAAAGCGTCGTTTCCAAAGGAAAAATTAGTAGATAATATCCAATCTTTACTACAAACCATTTCACGCTTAAAGCCCCCCACTGCTAAAGGGCAATTCGTAAAAGCCATAACCCTGTCTTCTACGATGGGACCCGGCGTGAAGGTGAGTAAAGGCATTATGACAAGTTTGAAATAATGTAAAGAGTTTTAAAATGGAAGAAAAACAGGTAAAGATTAAATTTAAACTTGACCCAAGTTATAGAGAAATTCCCGTTTCTGGGGCTTGGGTGGGGTAGGTTCAAATGGTATGATTCACGCGCAAATATATGTTGAACATCCTAATATTCCCGAAGAATCAAATGGTTTTATTTCGGAGGATGTGGTTTGCGAGAAGAATATCCTTTGGTTGAAATATTGAGATCTATACAAATCGGTCTTATATGAAACCAGAAGTCGCTGAATTGATTGCTCGATGGTTGATTAATGTAGTTAATGAATATAAAAATATGGAAGCCCAATCAAGTTTAAAAGAACTCAAATAATGAATAATAGGTTTTATATATTAAGAAATAGTAATGAATTTTACGGGAAACTACCAATTTTAAATTGTCCACAAAGTTTTGTATCTTAAGTTCAGTTAAAGAAACAAAGTAATTGTATTAATGAAGTTTATATGTTCATTAGTGATACAGCAAGTTATGGGAAAAAATATCCGAGAAATAAAATTTGGAATGAAATTAATTTAGTTCATAGTTATAAGAAACTTAAGGAAAACTGGGATAGTTATGGTGGATTGAGGATTGGAAATAAAGTGATAAAAAACGCAATTTACTATTTAACAATGATAAATGATTATTTGGACTTAATTGAATATGATAAACTGCGAATTCGAACCGCTCCATTATCTAGTGGTGGAATTGATATCTATATAGATTATAAAAACAACGCTCTATTTATAAATATAGAACCTAATGAGATAATTGCTTTAAGAATAGAAGATAAAAATACTGTTATTGAACAATTAAAAGAATTTAAAATTAATGAAGATGATTTTGAAAGGAATTGAAATGGTTGTTTAAAATAAACTAATCATAATTCAGTGATTAGAAAAGAAGAGATTTCTGATAAGGACAGTTTATTTAGGCGTATTTGTAAAACTATGCTGGAAGGTGAGCAAATTTTACCAGCTGCGTTTAAGGTGAGACCACAAGACAAAGGTTGTATAAGTGTCGATTGGGAAAAATATTCTACCCCATATGACACAATAAAAAGGTCAATCGTTAAGGATTACAATGGTTGTATTTCGGTTAAGGCTGGAAATGTAAGGAGTATTGAACTGGAAGTTGAACACAAGCCATCGAAAGATAATCGTTCTCATTCGGTTATTCATACTGGTGTTTTTATTGAGAGTGAAAATACTTATAGGGAACTAAATAACCAACAAAGATAAAAGTTGGCTAAGTCAGCAAAAATAGAGATAATACCTGTATAATTTTGAATCGTAAGCATATAAGAAAATTACATTTATCCGATATTAACGAGAATTATAACTTTGTGTCGGGCACGCCTGAAGAGTGTATTATGATGGTATGGGAATTGACCAAAGAAGTTTGTTCATTAAGTAAAGATTTTGATGCTGAACAAAGATTACAGAGACATATTACACGCGTTATCCGTCGAAAAAGTTAAATTTCTAATAGTTGGCGCTTATGCGATGGCTGCGCATGGTTATCCCCGTTCAACGATGGATATTGACTTATGGATAGAAACTTCACCGAGAAATGCTGAAGGTGTTATGCGAGCATTAAAAAGGTTTGGTGCACCTATAATGGGACTAACTTTAGAAGATTTACAAACGAAGGATATTGTTTTTCAAATTGGTGTTGCCCCAAGGCGAATTGATATATTGACAAGCATCTCAGGCTTAGAATTTAATGAAGTTTATAACCGGTCTTTATCGGTTGTCTTAGATGAGATTGAAGTCCGAATACCGACACTGGATGATTTAATAACAAATAAAAGGGCATCAGGTCGAACCCAAGACATTGCTGATGCTGAAGCGTTAACATCTTTAAAGATAAAAAGAGATTTTACTAAGTAATTTTTACTTTATAAAACTTAAAAGTATTTTATTTACATAAATAAATTCTACAACAATGATACGAGCATCTAAACCTGCCGCAAATAAGGTTAAGGCTGCGCAAGAGTTAGAAAATATATTGCGTGAAGCTAAATCAATTATTATGACCGATTTTACTGGGGTTCCAGTGGCTGACTTTGACCAGTTGCGGCTAAATTGCTATAAAAACCACATCAAGTTCGTCGTCGCGAAAAACACCATTGCAAAGTTAACTTTGGAAAGGTTGGGGTTCAGCGGATTTGATGAGGTTCTTAATGGGCCGACCGGATTTTGTATCGGTTTTGATGACCCGGTTGTGCCTATAAGGTTGCTATCCGACTTCATTAAAGAGAAGCAAAAAGCAACAATAAAAGGTGGGTTAGTGGAGGGTCGTTTTTATTCCGCTAACCAGGTTGAACAATTGAAGAATATTCCCCCGCGCGAGGTGCTCATTAGCCAGATTGTTGGCGCGCTTGTTAGCCCTCTTGCGGGTTTTATAAATACCTTAAATGAAATATTGCGTTCGTTCGTATCGGTGGTTGATCAAATAGCGGCTAAAGCCGAAGCCGACCCCGCCGAACGACCTGGTTTAACTACAATAGGAGGAAACTTGCAAGCCATTATTGACGCTATCGAAAAGATGACTGTTCTGGAACTGGTAGAACTAAAGAAAGCGCTGGAGGAGCGATTTGGCGTTACCGCAGCTGCTCCAGTTGCCTTCGCCGGTCCTATGCCCGGTGCTGCCCCCGCAGCAGCCGCACCTGCCGAAGAAGCCGAAGAAAAAACCGAATTTACCGTTATCTTGGCTTCGGCTGGTGATAAAAAGATACAGGTCATCAAAGAAGTGCGTGCTTTAACTCAATTAGGTTTAAAAGAAGCCAAAGACTTAGTTGACAATGCCCCGAAACCTATTAAAGAAGGTGTCTCAAAAGAAGAAGCGTTGGCAATTAAGGCTAAAATTGAGGAAGCCGGCGGCACTGTTGAATTAAAGTAAAATCATATAGTTAAGTTACCTTAATAAATAGTCTTCAATATTTTAGTTGACTTATTCAAACTAAATATTAAAATTAGGTTGAGTGCATCAATATTTGAGGGCGGACTTATAGTCCGCTCTATTGTGTTTTAAATAAACTATACTACTGAAATTCTTAAACTTACAAATTAAGTTTTAGTAGTTTGTTTCTAATAAGGCACATAAATTCACATTAGGTATCGTCAAATAATATCAAATTTGGGTAGCGATTGAAAACTAAAAACTCGATATCGCGCATAAGTTTCGCTAGCACCCAACCGGTGCTGGATATGCCCGACCTGCTTGAAGTGCAAGTTAAATCCTATGAGGATTTTCTTCAGCAGGGGGTTACACCGGATAAGCGCGAACGCAAGGGTCTCCAAGCGGTGTTCTTAAATGTATTCCCCATACTTGATAATCGTGAGGAGCGTGTCCTTGAGTTCATTGAGTATTATATCGCACCGCCGAAATACACTATCGATGAGTGTCGACAGCGCGGTGTTACTTATTCCGCTCCCTTAAAGGCGAAATTGCGTTTGTCTAGCCGAGACGACTATTCCGACCCTAATCAGTATCCTGAAACTGTGGAAACGGATGTATATCTGGGCAATTTGCCTTTAATGACTCCCGAAGGAACCTTTATCATTAATGGGGCTGAACGAGTAGTGGTGAGTCAACTTCACCGTTCCCCTGGGGTGTTTTTCGGGGATTCGGTGCATCCTAACGGAACGCGCATCTATTCGGCGCGCGTGATACCGTTCCGCGGTGCATGGATTGAGTTCACTACCGATATTAATGATGTTCTTTATGTTTATATCGACCGCCGTAAAAGATTTCCCATCACTACTTTACTGCGGGCAATTGGGTATTCAGAGGATTGGCAAATTTGGGAATTGTTTGACTATACCATTGAACTTTCTTTAAGTTCAAAAAAAATAAAGGATTATTTTGGATATACCGTAATTCGAACTGAAGTGGATAAATCCACTGGTGAAGTTCTCGTAAAAGCGAGAACCACTTTTGACGATGAATAGCTCTATAAATTAAAAGAAAACAAGGTTAAACGTATTATGGTGATGCGTCTGGAGGAGCACGATGTAGCCGGTGAGATTATAGCCAATACTTTCAAGAAAGACCGTTCCACCAATGAAGATGAAGCCTTAACTTTGATTTATCACGAACTTAGAAATAGTTCACCCCCAGATGTTGAAACCGCTCGGAAATTACTAAATAGATACTTCTTCGATGATAAACGATACGATTTAGGTTTAGTAGGTCGCTTTAGGATAAATAATAAACTAAATCTAAATGTCGATGAGAGTAAAACCATCCTAACCAATGAGGATATCATCGCAATTATTAAGCGGGTATTGGATTTGAGAATAGGCAGAGAGCAAACTGATGATATCGACCATTTAGGTAATCGACGGGTGCGCACGGTAGGCGAACAACTGTCAAATCAATTCGCAGTGGCATTTTCTCGTATGGCACGCACAATAAAAGAACGGATGAATATAAGGGATTCGGAAAAGTTAACCCCCCAAGATTTGATAAATGTTCGCACTATTACATCAGTTATTAATACTTTCTTTGGGACTAATCAGTTATCTCAATTTCTTGACCAGGTTAACCCTTTAACAGAACTCACACATAAACGCCGTCTCTCGGCTTTAGGTCCGGGTGGGCTTACGCGCGAGCGAGCGGGTTTCGAGGTGCGTGATGTCCATTATACCCATTACGGAAGGCTTTGTCCCATTGAAACCCCTGAAGGTCCTAATATCGGACTAATATCTTCGCTTTGCACATATGCTCGTATTAATCAACTCGGTTTCGTGGAGACTCCATATCGACGGGTTAGGAATGGGCGGGTTACTAAGCAAATTGATTTTTTAAATGCTGATGATGAAGATAGGGTAATAATTGCTCAAGCAAATGCTCGGATAAATGAGCGAGGTGAATTTCTTGACGATAGAATAAAGGCACGCTATCGGAGTGATTATCCTATAGTTACCCCGGATAAAATCAATTATATGGATGTATCGCCCAGTCAGATTGTTTCGCTGGCAGCGGCATTAGTTCCCTTTTTGGAGCATGATGACGCTAATCGTGCATTAATGGGCTCTAATATGCAGCGTCAAGCCGTTCCCTTAATTAGACCCGAAGCACCACGGGTAGGAACCGGTATGGAAGCCCGCGCCGCACGCGACTCAAGAACCCTACTAATTGCGGACCATGATTTGCGTATCCTTAAAGTGTCAGCGGATGCTATCGTAGCAGAACGAAAACTGTTTGACCCCCGCAAGCGAGACGGTGAACAGCCTGTTGAACAGGTTACCTATAAATTGCGGAAATTTTACCGGACTAATCAAGATACCTGTATAAATCAACGCCCACTGGTTGAACCGGGCGATTTCGTCAAGAAGGGCGAAGTGTTGGCTGATGGTTGTGCTACGGAAAGAGGCGACCTCGCTTTAGGGCGCAATATCTTGGTGGCGTTTATGCCCTGGAATGGATATAATTTTGAGGACTCAGTTATCATATCAGAGAGATTGGTGCGCGATGACCTGTTCACCTCTATACATATCGAAGAGGTGGAATTGCAGGTTAGGGAGACAAAGCGGGGACAAGAAGAGTTAACCCGTGAAATACCGAATGTGAGCGAAGAAGCCACTAAAGATTTAGACCAGAATGGTATTGTCAGAGTGGGTGCATTGGTGCGGGAAGGCGATATTCTTATCGGTAAGGTTACCCCAAAAGGTGAAACCGAATTGACCCCAGAAGATAAATTGCTGAAAGCCATATTTGGGGATAAAGCAGGCGATGTTAAAAACGCTTCCAAAGTGGCGCGCCCCGGTATGTATGGAATTGTTATCGATACCAAACTCTTCAGCCGTAAGCGAAAAGACCCCGAAGCCCGTCGCGAGGATAAGTTAAAAATTGAACAACTTGACGCTGAATTTGCCGAAATCGTTGCTAAAATCGAGGCGGATACCAAACAAGAACTGGCTAAAATTCTCGCCGGGTCAGTTTCCAAGCAAATTTATGACCGCAACGGTGAGAAACTCTTAATTGCTGAAGGAGTTCGTTACAGTGAAAAAATAATAGATACCTTGAAATTAGATGACTTATCAAGTGAAGTTGAGTGGTGCGAAGATAAAGATATAAACGATATCGCAAATTTCTTAGTCCAACGATATCGCGACCGCTATTATGATGCGGATATGAATTATCGCAACCAAAAACATAAAATTCAAGTTGGCGATGAATTACCCAGTGGTTTAGTGCAACTTGCAAAGGTTTACATCGCGCAGAAGCGCAAAATTCAGGTTGGCGATAAGATGGCGGGACGGCACGGGAATAAAGGTGTAGTAGGTAAGATTGTCCCAATTGAAGATATGCCATTTTTAGAGGACGGCACACCTATAGATATGATTTTGAATCCATTAGGTGTTCCATCCCGAATGAACCTCGGTCAGTTATTAGAAACCGCCTTGGGCTGGGCTGCGGAAAAGTTGGATGTCCATTTTGCTACCCCAGTTTTCGATGGGGCAACTTTAGAAGATATTCAACATTATTTAGAGAAAGCAAACCTGCCTGTTTCCGGTAAAACAATATTATACGATGGACAAAGTGGCGAACCGTTTGACCAACCGGTAACCGTCGGTGTTATATATATGATGAAGTTGTCCCATTTAGTTGAGGATAAAATCCATGCCCGTTCCATCGGCCCTTATTCGCTTATAACCCAGCAACCTTTGGGTGGTAAAGCTCAGTTCGGTGGTCAGAGGTTTGGTGAAATGGAAGTTTGGGCTCTGGAAGCCTACGGCGCCGCACACACGCTCCAGGAGATATTGACCGTAAAATCTGATGATGTAGCAGGACGCGCTCGGACCTATGAAGCCATTGTAAAAGGCGACATTATGCCCGTCCCCGGCGTGCCCGAATCCTTCAATGTGCTAATCAACGAACTTATGGGACTGGGTCTTGATGTGAAATTGGAGTGAGATGCAAACTGCAACATATAATTCAACTTTAACTTTATTTAATAATGTTCAGTTTATTTATGAATTGACATTAGCAAAATTAGAAATAACATCATTCTGCCCGGATTTCGAAATATCAACCGATATGCGATATTTCGATTTAGATGGTATTGATGTTGATATGTTGGAAAATATAAGATGTAGAGTTGCTTATTTCCAATCAGTTGGAGGTAAAGAAACAACTTATAGTCAAATTATTTCAAAGAATAGGACCCGCTCTGTTAATCAATATTTGACGCATTGGATTTATCCTTATAAAGGAAAATTCCATCCCCAGATGATAAGAGCTCTTATAAATATTATTGGATTGAAATCCGGGGATACACTTTTTGAACCATTTTGTGGTAGTGGAACTGCAATTCTTGAGGCTAATTTATTAGGAGTTAATTGTGTGGGTATAGACATTTCTCCTTTATGTGTAATTCAAACTCGCGTAAAAACTGAGGCAGTGAATTTTATAAGGGAAATTAAAAAACTTAAAAATATAATAAGTGATTCGGTTCATAATGATTTATTTTCAAAATCGGTCAAATTTTATGATTTATTAAAAATTACGACTTCTATCACTGAAGTTCAAGAATTTTATATAATGGCTCGTTTATTAGCCTTAAGTGACGCGTCTCGTCGCGGACGGGACTTTAAATCATCTTTTATTAAGAATATTAATTTAATGATAAGTTCTCTTGATGATTTTTCTGATGTTGTTAACAATCAGAATATTACACTTGGTAGAAACGATATAAATTTAGGTGATGCCCGTTTTACAGGTTGGCCAGATAACTACTTCGACGGAATAATTACTTCACCGCCTTATTCGATTGCGTTGGATTATGTGCAAAATGATATTCACGCCTTATTGGATATGGGATATGAACCTAAAACTGTACGCGATTGTTTCATTGGTGTAAGAGGTAATGGTAATAATAGAATTAAATTTTATAACGAAGATATGATTAATGCCTATACTGAGATGTATAGGGTTTTAAAACCGAACAAATTCGCTGTTATCGTTATAGGTAATGCGGTTTATCGAAATCAAGAGATTGATTCTATAAAATTTACAATTGATACAATGAGCAGATTAGGTTTTGAGTTAACGCATAACATAAATAAAATAATTTTTGGACTTTATAATGTGATGAAAAGCGAGAATATATTGATATTTAGAAAGATATAAGATGGTTGATGAATACACCAAACGTTTAGAAAATATCATCAAACAGATGCTTCAACCTTTACGCGGTATTCCATTTAACCTTGTGATTGAGGCTTTAACAGGTCATAGAGTATTTAAATTTGATAAGACGAATCATACACATTTAGGAGCCTTGGAAAAACTTAGATTAGCTGCGCTTGAAGCAGGTCTTTCAATAAATAGAAGCCCTATAAAAAGAAAGAGAGCAAATGAAGTTGGTAATGATATAGAAGATTATATTCTTTGTGCTCTTCATAGAGGGAATATTCAGGCAGATATTCCAACGACGAAATTTGGTAAGAAAAAAGTTGCAGGATATCCAGATATTATCTTTTGGTATGATGATATACCTTTTTATATAGAATGTAAAACATTTAAAATAGATGCTTTATCATCTAGTTTTCGCACATTTTATTTTTCACCAGCAGATGATATGAAAGTTACTTTTGATGCAGTTCATTTTTTACTATCCTTTGAGATGGATTCTATTGTTGACAAAGATGGTGGATATAGATTTATATGTAAGCATTTTAAGATAATATCATTAGAAGCGCTATCCTTGGATGTTAAATATGAATTCAACTCGGACAATAAACGGTTGTATTCTGGAATTGATGGCGCACCCATTCTAATTGAAGAAGATATAAAATAAATAGAATTTATCATAAAAAATAATTTACGCCAATAAACTTAATATTCTTCAAAATATAAGAGATAGAATCTTTCAGTCCATCATTGCTATCCCACCTTACTATAAGGTTCTTAATGTAGAATGGGACTAGCAATGGCGAATTCGGGAGAAAATCTTGACCGGTATGAAATATAGTCTAAAGAAAATCATAAATTCCCTTAATATATATAGTTAAGGAGTAAAGCGGTGGCATTGACCCATAAACAATTCGAAATCGATTCAGACCATTTTACCCGTATCACTATCGGGTTGGCTTCACCAGAGATGATTCTTGAACGGTCGCATGGTGAAGTATTAAAACCTGAAACAGTTAACTATCGGTCTTATA
>FWPV01012692.1_pt1 | contig 12920 bp, 12 predicted proteins | sample 2228371 | NCBI WGS metagenome assembly FWPV01 (sample SAMEA103939776, study PRJEB20133) | metagenome | reverse complement strand
GCCTGGCTCGAACCGTCTGAGCCATTTCTTCCATGTCTTTGCGCAAAACCTCCCTGAACAGAAGCAGCAACGCGCTGAAGGCCTGATTCTGAGTGGAGGCGCTTACCCTTTCGACCATGGCAAGGCGGGTGAGGAATGCCTTGACGTCCGCGGCAGTGGGCTCGCCTGTCAGGCCGGCCTGGACAAGGAAGGGCGCGAATCGGTAACTTTACATTTAAGTACACCCACGGACTAACAACCGTAACGGAAAAACGAAGATTGGGTAGAATAACAAGTTAGGCATCGAAGGAGACTCAATGGAATTCAATGTGACAACGGCCGATGGGCTTAAACAGGCGTTGGAGAGCTTTGATAAGCATGGATGGATTTATGCGCCAGGGCCATGGCTACTTAAAAAAGCTTGGGATTGGATATCGTCACCCGACACGATACAAGAACAGAGAAAGATGGCAATCGATTTGATAAAGGCAGGTCGAGATAATGGTGTAGACGAGATGAAGATAACCCTTGACCAAGCGGCAGGCATCGACATTGGTGCGGATGTTGAAGGTATCCCAATCAAAGCGAAAATCGGCAAGAGCGGCAAAATGACATTGGAAGTCAAGTATAAGAATGCCTAACAATGCGCTGCACTGGACGGGAATTCCGCTGCGCTCCATCCCCGCCAGTGAGCTTTGTCATTATGCCCACTTATCCGTAAGGAGTGTCACATGTCAAACGTGAAAGAGTAAATGACCGAGGTTATTCAGTCGCAGCCGGAAGACGCGACCTATGAGGAAATCATGCGGGAACTCGCCTTTGAGCGCATGGTTGAGCGGGGTTTGGAAGATTCACGCGCTGGACGCATAGTATCCAATGAAGAAATGGAACGACGCACTCGCACATGGCAGAAATAAGGCGGACTGAGGAAGCGCATCGCTGGCTTCGCGATATCCACGATTACATCGCTGCGGATAATCCGGGCGCGGCCCAGAAGGTCGTGTCTGGAATTTATGAAAAAGCGTAGGTGCTGAGGAATTTTCCGGAAATCGGGTACAGATATCGCACGGAGGCTGAAGGCGAAATCAGGATTCTGCACTATGGGCATTACAGGATTGTCTACCTCCTGAGGTCAATGTCCAGCATCGACATTTTGGGCGTATTCCATGGTGCACTTGACATCGACAGGTATTTCCCGTGATTCGCGGGCATAGCAAAGCGCTCCAGCCGACGCCTCTACGCGGCGCGGCTGAGCTTTGTCGTGAGGCCTCCCGGCACACCTCTTAACAAAAGGCCCAATTCGGAGTGACATGGAACAGCGGCAACTGAACTGGATCGCGAACTTCATCTGGGGCATCGCCGACGACGTGCTCCGCGACCTCTACGTGGGGGCAAGTATCGCGATGTCATCCTGCCCATGACCGTCTTGCGCCGGCTGGACGCGGTGCTCGAGCCGACGAAGCAGGCCGTGCTCGACATGAAGGCCAAACTAGACGAGGCGGGGATCACCAACCAGGATCCCGCGTTGCGCCAGGCGGCCGACCAAGCCTTCTACAACACCTCGAAGTTCACGCTGCGCGATCTCAGGGCGGGCGCAAGCCAACAACAGCTCCGCCAGGACTTCGAGGTCTACCTTGACGGCTTTTCGCCGAACGTTCAGGAGATCCTGGAGAACTTCGAGTTTCGCAACCAGATCCCGCGCCTTGCCAAGGCCGATGCGCTCGGCACGCTCATCGAAAAGTTCCTCTCCCCGGACATCAATCTCAGCCCGAACCCCGTCGTCGACCCCGATGGCGCCGTGCGCCGACCGGGCCTCGACAACCACGGAATGGGCACGGTTTTCGAGGAGCTCGTTCGGCGCTTCAACGAGGAGAACAACGAGGAAGCCGGCGAGCACTGGACACCGCGCGATGCCGTTAAGCTCATGGCGCGCCTGATCTTCGAGCCCATCGCGGATCAGGTCGAATCCGGCACCTACCTTCTCTATGACGGCGCCTGCGGCACCGGCGGCATGCTGACCGTGGCCGAGGAGACCCTTCAAGAACTCGCCCGGCAGCATGGCAAGCAGATCTCGACCCACCTCTATGGCCAGGAGATCAATGCCGAAACCTACGCCATCTGCAAAGCGGACCTCCTGCTTAAGGGCGAGGGCGACGAGGCGGACAACATCGTCGGCGGCCCCGAGTTCTCAACGCTCTCGAACGACGCGTTCCCGTCGCACGAGTTCGATTTCATGCTCAGCAATCCGCCCTACGGAAAGAGCTGGAAGTCGGACCTGGAGCGCATGGGAGGCAAACAGGGCATCAAGGATCCGCGCTTCGTTGTGCAGCACAAGGGCGAGGAGCTGTCGCTGATCACGCGCACGAGCGACGGCCAGATGCTGTTTTTGGTGAACATGCTCTCGAAGATGAAGCACGGCACCAAGCACGGCAGCCGCATCGCCGAGGTGCACAACGGCAGTTCGCTCTTCACCGGCGACGCCGGCCAGGGCGAGAGCAACATCCGCCGATGGATCATCGAGAACGACTGGCTCGAGGCCATCGTTGCCCTGCCGCTCAACATGTTCTACAACACCGGCATCGCCACCTACATCTGGGTGCTGACCAACCGCAAGCCCGAGCACCGCAAAGGCCAGGTGCAGCTCATCGATGCCACGCAGTGTTACCACCCGCTTCGCAAGAACCTGGGCAAGAAAAACTGCGAGCTCGGCTCCGAGGACATTCAACGAATCGTCGATACCTTCCTGGCCTTCGAGGAGAGCGAGCAGAGCAAGATCTTCGCTAATCCTGCTTTCGGCTATTGGAAGGCCACGGTGGAGCGGCCGCTCCGGCTCGTCGGCATCGATCCCGAACGCGCTTACAAGGCTGCCGAGATCAAGAAGCTCAAGGAGACCCATGAGCGGGCCGAAGACGCCGCGCCGGTCATCAAGAAAATTCACAAACCCGGCACTCCACCCGACCCACTTCGCGGTCTGTTTGAGGCTACCATTCGCGGCAAGCCGCGCGTGGTCGAATACGAGCCCGACACCGAGCTTCGCGACAGCGAACAGATCCCCTTCCTCGAATGCGAAGCCTGCAAGCAGCTGGGTTACCTACCCACGGCGGAGGATCAGCGCGCGGCCATCGAGGCCTTCCTGCGCCGCAAAGTGCTCCCCTACGCGCCCGACGCCTGGTACGACCCGGCCAGCGTCAAAGTGGGCTATGAGATCAATTTCAACCGCTACTTCTACAAGCCAAAGGCCCTGCGCACTCTGGAGGAGATTCGGGCGGATTTGCTGGCGGTAGAGCGGGAGGCGGAGGGGGTGTTGGAGGAGATTTTGGGGCAATAGAAATGAACGAAAAACGACACCGCCGCAGCATTCGTCTCAAGGGATACGATTGCACGTGTCCCGGTGTCTATTTTGTCACCATCTGCACCCATCGACGGGCTTGTTTGTTCGGGGATGTGGCGGAGGGCGCCATGGTGTTGAATGGGTTGGGAGAAATCGTGCGTGACGAATGGTTCAAAACAGCGGTCGTACGGCCGAATGTGCGGTTATGGGATTCCGAATTTGTTGTGATGCCCAACCACGTGCACGGCATCATTTGGATCATGGATGACGATGTGGTAGGGGCACGGCGTCGCCGTGCCCCTACCACAACCACCGAACAATTCGGCAAACCCGTTTCTGGATCCATACCGACCATTGTGCGCGCATTCAAATCCGCCGTGACCAAACGCATCAACGATCTACGGGGTACGCCGCACGTTCGCGTCTGGCAACGAAATTATTACGAACACATCATCCGCGATGACGAATCCCTGAACCGCATCCGCCAGTACATCGTCGAAAACCCCATGCGCTGGGCATTCGATCCGGAAAACCCCCAGGCAATAGGATGTAGAAGCGCCTCGTCGGATCGCCCCTACAAGGCTCGCCGGGAGGACACACTATGATCACCAACCTCAAACCCTACCCCGCCTACAAAGACTCCGGCGTGGAGTGGCTCGGCCAGGTGCCGGAGCATTGGGAGGTACGGCGGCTGAAGCAGGTTGCGAGGATCAACCCTAGCAAGTCTGAAGTGCCATCAGTTTTGCGAGAGGGTCGAGCCGTCTTCTTGCCAATGGAGCGCGTAAGATCGGACGGGCGAATTGACGCATCAGAGTTACATCCAATTTTTGAACTATGGAATGGCTTTACTTACTTTCGTCGGGGCGATGTTATTGTCGCGAAAATCACACCGTTCTTTGAGAACGGTAAGGGTGCATGCCTTGAGAATCTACCGACAGAGATCGGATTTGGCTCAGCCGAATTTCACGTCATCCGTCCGCCCAGGGCGATTGTTGCAGCCTATCTTTATCGCGTTACTAGGCTTGCAGAGTTCCGGCGGCTTGGCACGGACGAGATGACCGGGGCAGCAGGTCAGCAGCGTGTGCCTGTCGAGTTCATCGCGAACTTCTCAATTCCCCTTCCCCCTCTCCCCGAACAAACCGTCATCGTGGAGTATCTCGACGCTCAAACTGCCAAGATTGACGTCGCCATGGCCGCCACTCGCCGTGAGATTGAGCTTTTGCGCGAGTACCGCGAGCGCCTCATCGCCGACGTGGTCACGGGCAAAATGGATGTGCGCGATGCGGCGGCACGGCTGCCGGAGGAACCGGCCGAAACTGAACTTGAGCTTGCGGAAGACCTTGAAACCAAGAACGATCAAATGCATGATGATCTGGACGCCGAAACCGGGGCCTCGCGCGAGGAAGAACTGCTCGATGACTAGGATAAAACGTCCAACACGAAAAAACAGCCTCCACGAACCGCCCGCTGCATACGGCGGACCCGGCGGAGAGGTCGTACTTTATCAGGATCCGGACGGCCAGGTCCGACTCGATGTGCGGCTGGAACGCGAAACCCTTTGGCTGAATCTCAACCAGATGGCCGCGCTGTTCGAGCGAGATAAGTCTGTGATTTCCAGGCACTTGCGAAACATTTACGCGGAAGGCGAGCTCGATAAGAAGGCAACTGTTGCATTTTTTGCAACAGTTCAAAAGGAAGGCAGCCGGGAAGTCGTGCGCCAAGTCGAATACTACAACCTCGATGCCATCATCTCGGTCGGCTACCGGGTGAACTCCCGGCGCGGCACGCAGTTCCGCATCTGGGCGACCCAGGTGATCAAGGACCACATCCTCAAAGGCTACACGGTCAACGAACGACGGCTGGCGCAATTGCGGCAGACCATTCGGCTGATCGCGGACGTATCGCACCGCCGCTCCCTGGCAGGCGATGAGGCAGCCGCGTTACTGGACCTCCTGCGGGATTACTCTTTTGCGCTGAACCTGCTCGACGATTACGACCACGGGCGGCTGCAGCCGCCCAAGGGGGCTGTCCGCGAAGCCCAACCCATGACGCCCGAAGAAGCCCGCCGTCTGATCGCGGCGCTGCGCGAGCGCTGGCAGGCCGGCCCGCTTTTCGGGCAGGAGAAAGACGCGGGGCTGGAGAGCGCATTGGCCGCCGTGTTCCAGACGGTCCTCGGGCGGGATGCTTACCCGACCATCGAGGACAAGGCCGCTCACCTTCTGTATTTTCTTGTCAAGAATCATCCCTTCACCGACGGCAACAAGCGCATTGGAGCGGCGTTGTTTCTCTGGTTCCTGGAGAAAAACCATGCGCTCTATGGCGCCAATGGCGAGCGCAGAATCTCCGAAGAAGCGCTGGTGGCGCTGACGCTGCTCATGGCGGAAAGCGAACCCCGCGACCGTGAGGCGATTATCCAAACCACGGCCCTCTTGCTCCATGGGCGCGATGCCGCGGAGGCACAACGATGACTCCCACCGACACCTCCGAACGCGGCCTCGAACGCCTGATCTGCACGGCGCTCACCACCATATCGACCTCTTCTACGGTACGCCTTCGCCGGGCAATCCGAAGGCCGCCGAGCGCTTTGCCGCCAACCGCTTCAGCGTGACGCGCCAGCTCCGCTACTCGCGCGACGAGACCCAGCGCGCCCTCGACCTCGGGCTCTTCATCAACGGTCTGCCGGTGGCGACCTTCGAACTCAAGAACAGCCTGACCAAGCAGACGGTCGCCGACGCCGTGGAGCAGTACAAGCGCGACCGCGACCCGCGCGAAAAGCTCTTCGAGTTCGGCCGTTGCGTGGCGCACTTCGCCGTGGACGACCACGAGGTGCGCTTCTGCACGCACCTGAAGGGCAAGGCTTCGTGGTTCCTGCCCTTCAACCAGGGCTGGAACGACGGCGCCGGCAATCCGCCCAACCCCGACGGTCTCAAGACCGACAACCTCTGGAAGCGTATCCTTACCCGCCAGAGCCTGACCGATATCCTCGAGAACTACGCCCAGGTCGTCGTCGAGAAGGACCCGCGCAGCGGCAAGAAGCGCCGCAAACAGATCTGGCCGCGCTACCACCAGCTCGACGTGGTGCGAAACCTCCTGGCCGAGGCCGCCGAGCACGGCGCCGGCAGGCGCTACCTGATCCAGCACTCGGCCGGCAGCGGCAAGTCCAACTCCATCGCCTGGCTCGCCCACCAGTTCATCGGGCTTTCCAAAGACGACGCACCGGTCTTCGACTCGATCATCGTCGTCACCGACCGCCGCATCCTCGACCAGCAGATCCGGGACACCATCAGGCAGTTCGCCCAGGTGGGCGCCACGGTCGGGCACGCCGAACGCTCGGGCGACTTGCGCCGGTTCCTGGCCGAAGGCAAGAAGATCATCATCTCCACGGTGCAGAAGTTCCCGTTCATCCTGGACGAGATCGGCAGCGAGCATGTCGGCCGGCGCTTCGCCATCATCATCGACGAGGCGCACTCGAGCCAGGGGGGCCGGACCACGGCCAAGATGCATCAGGCACTCGCGGGCGGCGATGACGCCGACGAGGACGAGACGCTCGAGGACCGGATCAACCGCCTGATCGAGGCCAAGAAGCTCCTGCCCAACGCGAGCTATTTCGCCTTCACCGCTACGCCCAAGAACAAGACGCTCGAGCTCTTCGGCGAGCCGGTGCCGCAGCCGGACGGAACCGTCAAGCACCGGCCCTTACACAGCTACACGATGAAGCAGGCCATCGAGGAGGGCTTCATCCTCGACGTGCTCGCCCACTACACGCCTGTCGAGAGCTACTACAAGCTGGTCAAGAAAATCGAGGACGACCCCGAGTTCGACACGAAGAAGGCGAAGAAGAAGCTGCGCCGGTACGTCGAGAGCCACGAGCATGCGATCCGGCTCAAGGCCGAGATCATGGTCGACCACTTCCACGAGCTGGTCATCGCCAAGAACAAGATCGGCGGGCAGGCGCGGGCGATGGTCGTCACCAGTGGCATCGAACGTGCCATCCAGTACTACCACGCCTTCCGCGATTACCTTCGCGAGCGCAAGAGCCCGTACCGGGCAATCGTCGCTTTTTCCGGCGAGCACGAATACGGCGGCGAGAAGGTGACCGAAACCTGGCTCAACGGCTTTCCGTCGAGCCAGATCGCCGACAAGATCCGCGAAGACCCCTACCGGTTCCTGATCTGCGCCGACAAGTTCCAGACCGGCTACGACGAGCCGCTGCTGCACACGATGTACGTGGACAAGCCGCTCTCGGGCGTCAAGGCGGTGCAGACGCTCTCGCGGCTCAACCGCGCCCACCCCAAGAAGCACGACGTCTTCGTGCTCGACTTCCAGAACGACGTCGAGACGATCCGCCGGGCCTTCGAGCCCTACTACCGCACGACGATCCTCGCCGACGAGACCGACCCCGACAAGCTCCACGACCTCAAGGCCGCACTCGACGGATACCAGGTCTACGCGCCCGAACAGGTTGACGAGCTGGTCCGCCTCTACCTGGAGGGCGCCGACCGCGACCGGCTCGACCCCATCCTCGATGCCTGCGTGGCGGTCTACAGGAACGATCTCGACGAGGACGGGCAGGTCGATTTCAAGGGGAAGGCCAAGGCGTTCCTGCGTACCTATGGCTTTCTGTCCCAGGTGCTGCCGTACACGAACGCCGAGTGGGAGAAGCTGTCGATCTTCCTGACCTTCCTGGTGCCCAAGCTGCCCGCACCGAAGGAGGAGGATCTCTCGAGGGGTATCCTCGAGGCGATCGACATGGACAGCTACCGGGTGGAGAAGCAGGCCGAGATGCAGATTGCGCTGGCCGATCAGGATGCGGAGATCGAACCGATTCCCGCGGCTGGCGGTGGCCACAAGCCTGAGCCCGAGTTGGATCGGCTCTCGAACATCATCAAGAGCTTTAACGACCAGTTTGGCAACATCCAATGGACCGACCGTGACCGTGTCCATCGACTGATCACAGAAGAAATTCCCACCCGGGTCGCCGCTGACCGAGCCTATCAGAATGCTGTGAAAAACTCCGACAAGCAGAACGCCCGCATCGAGCACGACAAGGCGCTGGTGCGCGTGATGACCGCGCTGCTCAAGGACGACACCGAGCTCTTCAAACAGTTCAGCGACAACCCGGGCTTCCGCCGTTGGCTTACCGATAGGGTATTCGACCTGACCTACGAAGCGCCGGAGGCGGGAGGCCTAACAAGTCGATGAAGCGGACGGTCGCTTACGGCGCCCGCAGCTTATCGGCGAGCCGGTTAGCCAAAGAAACTGAAGAGGGAACTCATAACACATGGCAAATGCATACATCATTGAGAAAGACAGCTCAACCAAACGCTTGGAACGTGTCCTCTGTAAAGATGAAGAACGTGAACTTCAGCTTATTCTCGAGAATAATCCTGACTTGCTGGCAGGGGAACAAATGAACCCTGACGAGCCACGGCGCTGGTTGCTGGTAGCACGAGAAATGCCTGTACCAGATCCCAGTACAGGAATTGATCGATGGAACATTGATTTTTTCTTCGTAGACCAGAGTGCTATGCTGACTTTCGTCGAATGTAAGCGGTTCGAAGATACCCGAGCGCGCCGCGAAGTTGTTGGTCAAATGCTTGAATATGCGGCTAATGGCCACTATTATTGGGACAAGGAAATGATTCGTGATCTGGCTGAGGAATCAGCCAAAAAGAATGGAATTTCTCTTGAGGAAGCTCTACACAGACTACAGCCTGACCAAGGAGTTTCATTGGCGCTTCACAGCGGCAAGGTAAGCGTTCGGGGAACTGCACCTTCCCCAATCAGCCAGTATGACCCATAATGCTTGCGGACGGGATGCGATCCAAGCAAGGTTCGTGATTCAGGCTGATTCCTTATGGGGGAAGAGACCAACGAAAGGGCGGCTTATTGTAGGGCGGATGAAGCGAAGCGTAATCCGCCATCATCCCGGCGAACCTGAAAACCGCCGCCATATTAGAACGGGATAGGCGCCTCGAGGTTGCGGGACCCATGGGGTGTTGGAACGGAAACGTACCCCTCGAGGACCATCGTCTTCGGTCTGCATGCAAAATCGATGGCATGGGTGAGGGTTTTTTTGATTCGCCGACGGCGTCCCATCCAGCCAAGCTGAGAATGCTGGTAGGCGCCGTCGGATGGAAGGGGTCCCGAGAGACAGCCAGACCTCGGCGGCGATGATGTGCTGAAGGTAGGCGCCTCGGATGGAAGGGGTCTGGAGAGACAACCAGGGTGGCTTTTCAAAGACGATCCGTTGCTCAGAGACACCCTGGAGGTTCCTGTGGCATAGGGGGCCAGAGACTGCGCCGTGACGTTTTGGGGCTTGATCCGGCGCCAATCCTCTTCCGTTTCCGCCAGGGGGGCGTGCTCCAAAAGAAAGTGGAGATAACGGCAGGGGGCCAACTCACAGGTTCTGGCCGTGCTCATGAGCGTCAAGGAGGTTGCCGCCGCGTGGGCCCCTTTGGGATTGCTGGCAAAGAGCTGGTTTTTCCGACCCAGAGCCAAGGGCCGAATGTCATTTTCGATAATCTAGGCCAATGCCACCTCCACACGACCGGTTTTTCCTTTGGCGGACTGAGGCCGAGCCTCAATGACCCGCACAAAGAAACGACGTGCGTGGGCCAGACACAGCACCATGCGAAGCTACGGGTGCTTCTTTTCCAGGCTTTCATAGCCTGCAAAGCCGTCCGTTTGACAATAACCCCTATAGTTGCGCAAGACCTCCCGGGCCACATCGGCGGATCGGGTTGGAAAATACCGAAAATAGATCACAGGTTTTTGAGGATCTCCTCCCCGAAACACCTACATGGTGGATTTGGTCCTGTTGGATCGTCCCGGCTCATTGAGAACCTGGAGCGGCGTTTCATCCACCTGAATCTGGGGACCGGAAAGAAGAGCCGCCTTCAATGGGGCCATGATCGGATCGAGCTTTTGGGCAATCTTAATGAGCCAGCCCACCATGGTGGACCGAGAAAGATCGATGCCCATGCGGGCAAAGATTTTTTCCTAGAGCTCAAGGGGCGGGACATCGCAGAACTTTGCGATGACGATGGCCACACCAACTTTTCCGTAACCTCTTCACCGATCTTGGTCAAAGGGGCCCCGCAGGCACACACCTTTTCTTCTTCTGGAAGATCGTAAACGACCCTTTCACGGGGCAGATGTTCCGGCAAAGGACGTCTCCTGGGTTTACGACGTTTGTGGGGCGTCACATCCACTTTGGGAGGAGGTTCTTTTTCGGGTTTCCCTTGGGTTGTGAAAACCGTGAGTTGTCGCGCAGTTGATATCTATTATCATGCCACCAGCGCCACGGATAGTTTTTATTTCCCAGATCCTCCTTGATCTACAAACACATCGTACACGCCTCGCCTTATCCACTTTCTAAGATCGGTGGCCCTCGGTGTTAAGAAGACACGAACGGTGCAGGGAAGCATCATGGCTGTCTTTCTACCAGCCGTAAAAGGACTTCCAAAGAACGGGGACTTCGTTTTTGCACGTAAATCCATGCCGACCACTTGGATCCCATCGAACATAACACTTCCAAGGAACGAGGATTTCGTCTTTGGGCGAGGGGACACGGCGGGTTTTGCTTCGCCGTGGTTGATGGCGGACTTCGGCTTCGCCTTCATCCGCCCTACAGATTGAGGCGGAGTCCTTTGGTGTTCCTTGATTCGCTTAGACCGGAGAACGTGAAGCTTTGGGTTCATAAAGGCAAAGGGGTTCTTCGGCCATGTAGTTTCCCGTAGCTTCGTAGGCGCGAGCCCGGCATCCGCCGCAGACTCGAACGTATTCGCAACGCCCGCATTTTCCTTCCAATGCGTTGAAATGACGAAGCCGCCGAAACACCTCGGAGTTTTCCCAAATCTCGCGAAATCCTTGCTCCCGAACGTTCCCACAGTTCACTTCCAAGTAACCGCACGGTTGCACCTGACCCACGTGGGAAATGAAGCAAAACCCTGTGCCTCCCAGGCACCCTCGAGTCATGGCATCCAACCCAAAGGTTTTCGTGTCCACGGAACGGCCTTCCTGACGGGCTCTTTGCCGAAGGATGCGGTAATAATGAGGGGCGCAGGTGGCCTTGAGCTGCAAGGGAACCTTGTCGCGTTGTTCGTAAAACCAGTGCAGGATTTGTTCGTATTGTTCCGCATTGATAGCCTGTTCTTCCAGAGACTTTCCACGACCTACGGGAACCAGCAGAAAGATATGATGCGCCACAGCACCCAGATTCACGGCAAGTTCCTGAATGCGAGGCAGTTCCTTGAGGTTGGTGGCCGTGATGGTGGTATTGATTTGAAAGGGAAGATCGGCTTCCTTGGCATAACGGATACCCTTGAGCGCTCCATCAAAGGCTCCCGGCATTTGACGAAACGCATCATGGCTTGCGGCGTCCGCGCCGTCCAGGCTGATGCTGATTCGCTGAATCCCGACTTCTTTCATCCTTCGTGCGGCATCGAGGGTCACAAGAGTGCCGTTGGGTGCCATGGTCATACGAAGCCCACGCTCATGGCCGTAAGCGGCCAAGTCGAAAATATCCGGCCTGAGCAGAGGCTCCCCTCCCGTGAGGATGACAATGGGTGAGCCCAAAGCAGCCAGATCATCCAAAAGGCGAAGACCTTCCCCCGTGCTGAGTTCATTGGGATAGGGCTTGTCCATGGCCGCGGCGCGGCAGTGCACGCAGGAGAGATTGCAGGTACGGGTGACTTCCCAGGCCACAAGGCGCAGGGTCCATGCATGAGCTTCAGTGTGAGGAGTCCCGGCGGCATGAGGACCGGTGGGGGAAACGGCGTGGGAAGGCATAAGCATTCCTTTCTTTAGGAGGACAGCAGCCTGGCGGCATCCTTGGCGAAGTAAGTGAGGATCATGTCGGCTCCGGCCCTGTGTATGGCCGTAAGCACTTCCATCATGACACGTTGTTCATCCAGCCAGCCGTTGGCGGCAGCAGCCTTGATCATGGCGTATTCCCCACTCACATTGTAGGCGGCCACAGGCCAGTCGAATTCCTCCCGCACACGTCGAATGATGTCCAGATAAGCCAAAGCGGGCTTCACCATGACAATGTCGGCTCCTTCCTCGATATCCAGCTGGATTTCGCGAAGAGCTTCGCGAGCATTGGGTGGATCCATCTGGTAGGAACGCCGGTCCCCGAATTGAGGCGCCGAATCCGCCGCTTCACGAAACGGGCCGTAAAAAGCGGAACAATACTTGGCCGAGTAGGCCATGATGGCTGTTTGGTGAAATCCTTCTTCATCAAGGCTTTCGCGAATGGCGCCCACGCGACCGTCCATCATATCCGATGGGGCGACCATGTCGGCTCCCGCCTGAGCATGGGAGACGGCGATTCGGGCTAGAAGCCCCAGCGTCGGATCGTTGTCCACTTCCCGACCGTGCAACACGCCGCAATGCCCGTGGCTTGTGTACTCACACAAACACACATCCGTAATGACCACCAGATCGGGACAGGCGTCTTTGATGGCCTTCACGGCTTCCTGCACCACGCCGTCGGAAGCATAGGCTTCGGATCCTATTTCGTCCTTTTTTTCCGGCAGTCCAAAGAGGATCACCGCAGGAATTCCCAGTCCATGGACGTCTTTTACTTCGTGGACCACGGTATCTC
>FWPV01012690.1_pt1 | contig 12920 bp, 12 predicted proteins | sample 2228371 | NCBI WGS metagenome assembly FWPV01 (sample SAMEA103939776, study PRJEB20133) | metagenome | reverse complement strand
AAAAGGACGAACGGAAGAAGATAGAGGTGCGATCGCAAGTGCGCGATCCTATTCAACAGATGGTCGAAGCCGCTAAAGCAAGTGAACAAACCAGCGATTCAGTAAAAATAACTCCTCCAGAAGAAAAATCTTTAGATTCTACAACTATAGAAAAATTAAATTTAGACCGTAGAGCCTAATATCTAAACGCTCGCTTTAGCCTTGCAGAATACCATCTCTTTAAGCGTCGAGATTTGGATAGTGCTAAAATTTATATTAATCAAATCTTATCATCAACTGACAGCGGGGAGGTTTGGTCCCGTAGTATGGCTGCTTTAGCCTATATTGAGCAAATGCAAGGCAACCTTTCACAAGCCGATACTATCCTTTACGAAATTCTCGAAAAAGTTAAAACACCCCAGTGGCAAGATTACGTTCGTAAAAAGTTAAGGCTTCCCGTAGAAATAACCTTTGAAGATAATGAATTATTGATAGCAAAAGCGGAATCTTTATGGGTAGCGGGAGATGCTGAAGCAGCCCAGCGAATATACCTTTTGGTAGCCGCTAATACTGATACAACCCAAATTTTAGGCGCTAAAGCCCTTCTTGCCGCTGCTTATATAAGTCGTAAAGAATTAGGTCAAGACACTCTCGCCAATAAACTGTATAGCGAATTAGCATCCCGATACCCCAATACCCCCCAAGCAAAATATGCTTCTAAAAGATTAGGACCGGGTGGTATCAAGAAGGCTGAACGACCAACACCTATAGAACCGATAAAAGAATCTAAAGAGGTTCAATCCGAACAGTCTAAGTTTACAAAAATTGATACTTTAACTAAAACCGAAGAAATATTTACCGTTGATTCGGTAGATGAACCACCTACACTTATAACTTCCGATGAAACTTTAAAAACCTATTTAAGAAATTACTATCCCTTTGAAGCCTTCAGTGAAAATATACAAGGCGAAGTTGAAGTGGAATTTGTGGTAAATCATCAAGGAAAAATAAGAAATATTAATGTTTTATATGCAATACCTGAAAATCTCGGATTTGAAACCGCTGCAATAGAAGTGGTAAAATTATTACAATATAACCCAGGTTATAAAAATGGTCGGTCGGTATCAGTTAGAATTAAAGAGAGATTGATTTTCCCTTCCCCAACTTCTAAAGAATAAATATCATCATAACAATAGGTTATTCTATATTTGCTATTCTAATTTGAAATCCAAAATTGAAAAAATAATAAAGGAACTATATAGGAGAATTCCTAAATCTATCCCGGAAATAGCCAGAGAATACGGCTGGGATTTATACGCGGTCGGTGGATGTGTGCGAGATCCACTATTGGGTAGGCCTATAGTAGATATTGATATTGCAGTAGTTGGAGATGCAGTAAGATTAGCGGAATTGGTCGCAAAGCGCTTACATATTAGAAAACCAGCCTTATTTACCAACTTTCAGACCGCTCAAATAAAAACCTCATTCGGTAATATTGAATTTGCAACCACCAGAAAGGAAAGTTATCTTCCAAATTCGCGAAAACCCGCAACTGTAACCCTCGCATCCATTGAAGAAGACTTAATGCGCCGCGATTTTACGATTAATGCCTTAGCAATTGGTATTGTCGGCTCTAATGAAGGGCAATTATTGGATCTATTTAATGGTCTGTATGATTTGAACAATAAATTAATCCGCACACCTCTATCGCCCGATACAACTTTCTCCGATGACCCATTAAGAATGCTAAGAGCAGTTCGTTTTGCTGCCGAACTCGGGTTTAAAATCCACGAAACCACATTAGAGGGAATTAAGAGAAATACTAACCGTTTAAGTATAGTCGCACCAGAGCGAATCTGCGAAGAATTCTTTAAAATGCTATCCGGTTCAAATCCAGCACGTGCTATGAAAATACTGATTGATACCGGTATTATGGAAGTTTTGATCCCTGAAGTTATGTCTATGTCCGGTGTAGAACAAGTAGGTAGACATCAACATAAAGATGTTCTAATTCATAGTTTAAGGGTTATGTATAATTTAGCCACAAAAAGCAAAGACCCCATTTTAAGATTAGCGGGATTACTTCACGATATTGGCAAACCTATCACAAAGCGCTTTGACGAGCAAACCGGCTGGTCATTTCATGGACACGAGGTAATAGGGGCTAAAATTGCTTATAGGATTGGTCGCCGATTACGATTTTCAAATAATGATATTAATAAATTAGTTCAACTTGTTCGTCTGCATATGAGACCGGTAAATTTGACGGATGATGGAGTTACTGATAGCGCAATTCGCCGCTTAATGGTCGATGCTGGTCAATACTTAGATGAACAACTTATGTTATGTCGGGCTGATATAACCACCGCAAACCCTTCTTTAGTGGACCGTTATTTAAAGAACTTCGACCTTATGGTTGAACGGATGGCTGATGTTCAAGCCCGCGATAAGATGCGTTCGTTTCAGTCTCCGGTTCGTGGAGAAGAAATTATTGCACTTTGCGGTATTAAGCCAGGTCCTGTGGTGGGGGTACTTAAAGGTAGAATTGAGGATGCAATTTTAGATGGCATTATTCCTAATGAATATAACGCTGCAAAAGAATATCTACTGAAAATAAAGGATGAGGTCCTAAAGATTAACGAAGAGAGTCTTATCGCTGAACGGAAAGCTCGTGCCCAAGCCCGTAGTTCTATAACCCATGAATTTAAATTTCCCGACATTGATTAGATTTATTAATACAATTATCTAATTATGACTAAGCAAAATAATTTAGGACAACTTCCTGACGGAAATCCATTAAATATATTATATCGAATATATCAGATCATTATTCAACCACGCCGATTTTTCAATACCACAGGTTGGTCAAGCGATTTCTGGGTTCCCATCCTTATTTTAACCTTAGCCTTCGCAAGTTTGCGAGCCGTTCAATTACCCGAGTATATGAAGAGTTTGGATGACCCTAAGACTAAGACCCTAATTGCTAAGAGAAGCAAAATAACCGAAGAGGAGGCTTCGCGAGTGATTGAACGGATGAAAAAAATCGGACCCACTTTATCAATTTTAGAGTCCCCCATTATCGTGGTTGCGAGTTCAGCAACTGTGGCATTTCTAATATACCTTATAGGTCGTATTATTTTTAAACAAGCCATACCTTATATGAATGTGTTTAGTTTAACGGCTTGGACGGGTATTATCGCCAGCATACCGATTATATTACACATCCCTTTGCATCTGTTAAAACCCGAGTGGGTATTACCAACCAGTCCTGTATATCTATTGCCCAAATCTTGGCAGGAACACTATTTTGCCCGCGTGTTAGTATCTATGGACCTATTTATAATATGGCAAGTCGCTCTGTTATGTATAGGAACAAGTAGGTTATACCGAGTCTCTCTAAACCGTAGCATTTCGGTTATAGGCACTTTATTTGTATGTTTTGCCGTCCTCAATGCGCTATTCATTAGATAACTAATTTTTTTAGTACGTTATAATCAATGAATTAACTTTTTTTCGACCTCAACTTGCACACAATAAAAACATCCCTTTTAATATTAGGCGATAATCTACAAGCGCTAAAAGATTTGATTCCCGATGCTTCAGTGGATTTAATATATATGGATCCACCATTTAACACAAGGCGAAATTATCCTCTCAAAATTGTTACTAAAAGGAAACCCCCAATAGAAGTATCAGAAAATTTCAAAATAAAAGAATTAAAAAAAGGCTATACCACGAGTTTCACGGATAATTGGAATTGGGACTTAGAAACGGAAGAGAATTTTAAAGTTTTAACATCGAGTTCATCAAATATCGGTCGTGCCCTGAAATCTTTTGAAACAATTTTGGGGAAAAGTGGGCTACTGGCATATTTAACTATGCTCACCCCGCGGGTAATGGAATTAAAGCGCGTTTTAAGAGAGACAGGTTCACTTTATATTCACTGTGACCAAAGAGTGTCGGCACATATAAAAATACTTTTAGATTGCATTTTCGGTTCGTCAAATTACTTGAATACCATAGTGTGGTGTTATGGTTTGGGCGGTTCCAGTCGCCGTTACTGGCCCAGAAAGCACGACGATATATTATGGTATGCCCAAAAGCACAACTTACACTATTTTAAACCAGTGTTAATCCAAGCCACTTCTCAACGGATGAAGGGGATGCTTAAAAAAACACCAGATTATTGGCTTATACCCACAGTTAATAATATGGCTAAAGAAAGAGTCGGTTTTCCTACCCAAAAACCGCTCTATTTATTAGAACGCATTGTAATATCATCCTCACCGGAAAATGGTATAATATTGGACCCATTTTGTGGTAGTGGAACAACTCTGGTAGCGGCGGAAATTCATCATAGAACTTGGGTAGGAATTGAACAAAACAAAATGACGATAGAAATAACTAAATTAAGATTAAAAAACCTTAAACCTCAACCATCCTATTCTTATTTAGAATTAACAAATTAGAAAAATGATTTCATTATTGAAAGTAATTACATATAACTATTTATTATTCTTGACTTTATTACTTATTATTCAACCAATAACTGCATTCGGTATTGATAGAGAAAAGGTAACCCTTAATAAATGTTTGGAATTAAGCGCTATACGAAATCCTGACTTACAAAAGGCAACTATAGAAAGTAAACTAAACTTGCCAGGGGCAAAAGCCGCTTGGGGTAGATTTCTACCCTTAATATCGGTAGGATATTCAATTGACCAATCGCAATTTTATAATCCGACCTACCTTAACCCAGATGGCTCTGTAGCAACCTTCCCTCGCTTGGATACCTTGACGACTACTTATATTGATTCGTTAGGTTATGTTAGAGTTTCTCCAATCCCGATTTTAAAATGGACCCCTATTCCTGAGGGGAAGCGACGAAGTTCGGCATTAAGTTTACGAATTGATGAGATAATCTTTGATGGGGCTAGAAATTATTACAACCTCAAGAATGTTAAATTAGCCAATCAAGTTCGTAATGCTCAGTCTCGGAACACCGAAATGCGAGTCCGCTATGAAGTAACCCTAGCATATTGTAACGCTGTTGCTGCCGAGCGGCGCTTAATCCTTGCTGAACAAGCCGTTAGTCAGCGTCGATTACTATTAGAATTAGCCCAAATCAGATTTGAAACCGGATCGGTGACCCGCCGCGATGTTCTTCAAGCCGAGGTTGAACTTGGACGAGCGCGCGCTGATAGTATTAATGCAGTTCTAAATGCGAAGAGAGCGTTGGAAGAACTGAATTTAACCATAGGATTACCTGTTGATACTATCTATATTTTAGCGGATTTAGAGCCAACTTTTGAACCCTTATGGGAATTTAACACTTTAAAATCCTTAGCCTTAAATAACCGTGAAGATTTTAAGATTTTGAATTTGCAGGGTGAAATACAACGCAATGAGTTAAAATCAAATCGCAGCGAATATCTACCTACCATAACTGCCTCAATTATACATACCCGCAATGAACAATCAGGTGCTGGTGTCAACTGGACTTTAGACCCCCGGAATAGATATACCCAAGTCGGTTTAACCGCTTCCTGGGTGCTGTTTGACCGTTTTACGCGTTCACTACAAGTGGAACAGTCAAAGGTAAATCTCAATAAAAATGAAATTGAAAACCTTAGATTACAAGAAACTATAATAAGAGATATAAAAACCGCATTAGAGAGATTAAAATCATTTTACCAGCAATCAATAGTAAGCGAGCAAAATGCGATACTTGCCGAACAAACACTTGAATTTGAGCGTGAACGCTACCGAGTTGGTTCAGCGACACAAATAGAAGTTAATTCCGCACTACTTAGTTATTTTCAATCCCAGATAGAACGCATCTCAATAACTGCAGAATTCCATAAAACACTGGGCGAACTTGAATATGCAGTGGGAGTGCCTTTAAGGGATGTAAAATGAGCCAAACTGAACTTGTTCATATTGAAAAACTGAATAAGTCATATACGATGGGAACAGTTAAAGTCCACGCTTTATGTGATGTCGATTTGACCATAAAAAAAGGCGAATTCGTGGCGATAATGGGACCTTCTGGATCAGGCAAATCCACCTTAATGAATATAATTGGTCTATTAGACCATCCCGATAGCGGCATATATTTATTACAAGGCATTGATGTTAGTAAAACGACCGATGACCAGCGCTCTGAGCTACGAAGTAAGTTTATCGGTTTTATTTTCCAAAGTTTCAATTTACTACCCCGAATGAGTGCTTTCCGTAATGTAGCACTGCCCTTTTCATACCGGCGTGATATAAAGGATGATATTTACACGAGATGTTATTCAGCCTTAAAATCGATGGGGATAGCGGAGCGCCTTAACCACTTGCCCAGTCAACTTTCGGGAGGTGAAAATCAACGGGTGGCTATTGCTCGGGCTTTAGCAGGTGACCCAGCTCTAATACTTGCAGATGAGCCTACCGGAAACTTAGACCAGACCACCGGCGACGAAATTATTCGAATTCTAAGAAAGATAGTTGATGATGGTAAGACTGTAATATTAGTAACTCATGAACTAAGATTGGCGAACGCAACTGACCGAGTTGTAAAAATGTTAGATGGGAGAATTGTAGGATAAGAGTTATTAATCGGCTCAATTAAAACAACTTATTTTAAATTCTTTATTTTAAATGAATTAACTTATAAGTTGATAGGCTTTCCCCGATTCTTATAGTAGTGAGATACACTCCATTACTCCATTCCTTAGTAAGAATAACCTTCTTGGCTTTTCCGGTGCTATTTGTAGTTGAATTGCTTTGAAAAACTTCAGACCCTTTAATATTCCATATTTTAATTTCAATATTCCTAAGCGGTTCACCTTCTATTACTATCTCTAAATGTTCATTAAAGGGATTGGGTAATATTGAAATAGATGGATTTTTAGAATTCACAGCATCGGTTAATGATATTTCTCCTATCGCAATTCCATCTTTTTCATATTTTAATTCACCTTGGATGGAGTTAAATTTAGCCTTATAAATCTTATTTATATGGCTTTTCCAAATTAAAATTTCCAGATCACTATCAGTATCATTCCAAATTGCAACTCCACATTTTTTATCTCTAAATACCCCTACCCCATAAAAAGTTCCATAATCATCAACTATCGCTACTTCATCTCCATCCGTTATCCCTTCACCTGCTAATAGTAATATGCTCATACTGGCATTTTGTGGTTCCGGCAAATTAAAATGTTTTAAAATAGATTCATCTAAATAGCCATTTTCAAAATATTCAGCGTTGCGTTGACGAGGATATAACAAGGTTGCATCTCTGAGCAGTTTTATATGATAACCTTGATATGGTCTAAGAACCTGAAGGTTATCAAAATTCCACAATGGTATATAAAACCTACCTTGTGAATCTTTAATTATCTGGAGTGCATTTGCACTTTCTAAGGTGCGACAAGCCTCTCTAACTGGCATTGGAAAATTAGGAAGATACGATACAATTTGCCATCCTTCATTTAGGGGTATGGGTTGGGTATAGGGTGCCAAATGTCCACTTAAAACTAAGGTATCATTGTTGAAAACTCTCACTTGATAACCCGCTAAATAATCCCAATAAGGAATATTATTAAATTGTTCATTGGGGTAATAAAATCTACCTTGCCCATCCTTTACTATTGACAAATTGCGTCGCTCAACTAAATCGGTGAACAATTCAGTAAAAATTTCCGTTGGTGGAATAACGATATTCGCTGATATAGTGTTCCAACCTCTCCTTAAAGGTATAGATATACTAACATGCGGAGGTTGCGATATATTTAAAGCGAGCCTTCCATCAGGTATCCCCCAGCCGAGTAAGGTATCGGGGGATTCTCGATTATGTGAAGCATCACGCAAGGCTTCTCTTAGAGTAGATGGCGTGAGATAAGGGTTTGATTGAATGAGTAAGGCACATAATCCCGCTATTGCAGGGCAAGAAAAAGAAGTGCCTAACCCTGCACCATAGTCGTTTTGATTGCGCGATGAAGCGAATACGACCCCATTAGCATAAGTGGTAAAATCGGGTTTTATCCTTCCATCATAAGTTGGTCCGTGCGACGAAAACACGGCTAAAGTGCTATCCCTATTAGTCCCACCGATACTATACACCATAAAACCATCAGCCGGCGCTCCCATCTTATCATTTGGATAATTATTCATTCCCCGATTTCCAATGGAATTGACAATCACCATACCCACCTCAGTGGCTCTATCAGCGGCTATAGTGATTACCGCGTGTCTCCCGTCTAAGTCTTCATAATTATACCAATCATTATAACCTAACGAAGATGAAACGATATCCACCCCTAATACATCCATCCATTCGATTGCGGCTACCCAATAGTCTTCCTCTACTGGTCGTTCCCACTCGGTGTTCTCGGTCTTAGCCAAAACATAAGCCGCCTCAGGTGCAAAACCAACCATTCGACCGGGGTCAAGGGCTGCAATTATGGATAGAGTTTTTGTTCCATGGTCGCCGCGCCCTAAGTCATCACCATCCCCAACATCGTCATCACCATTTACAAAATCGTGTGTCGCCACTATGTTTATATTTCTAAAACAATTATGTTGTAAATTATCAAATCCTGCATCGCACAATCCAATAAGAACACCTTGACCCCGCAAACCATTATTATGTAAATATTGGGTATTTAAAAAAGATATCTGCCTTAAACTGCTGCCGTATTCGTAATAATCATCTCTTCTTGGCTCGGGTGGTTGCTCTATTTCAATTTCTTGTTCAATAGGTGGTGGGTTAAAACGGGCTACAGGCTCTATCTTTCTGACAAAGGGTAATTCCTTTATTCTTACGACCTCTGCTGCATAAAGATTTATACTTATCGCATTTAGCCAGCGCGAACTATTCCGAATTTTCCGCCCAACTAAGTTTTCTATATTATATATATATTCATCAAATACTGGTAGGTCTTTCTCACTAATCAATGCTTCTGCACATTTAGAACGCCGAACTAAAGAGCGAGACGATATCTTCCTCTCCCAATCGGCTATTTTATTTTCAAGATCTAAAGGTGAAGTTATACCTTTATCGCGAAAGTAAACCCAATATGGTTTATCGGACTCTGCAAAGGATATTCTACTAAAAGAGACAAAAATAGCAACGATAAAAATTATGTATAATCTTCTTATCAAATTGATATTACTAAATTTAGTCTTATAATACTTTTAACTAAACTATATAATCAATATAAAATTCCTACCTTCAGCGAAGTGAAGCAACTCGCCCATAGATTTAAGCAAGATGCTTCACTTTTGTTTATATATCACTAATATAGATGATTTGATAAACACAATCGCTGAATTGAGGCTGATAAACAAATCAGCCCATATTTAGGCTTTATTGTCTATTTTTGGAAAAGCCCAATTAAATTTCCATCCGGGTCAATGAACATCCCTACCGACCCAACACCGGGAATTGGCATCGGACCATAGACCTTTTTTCCGCCTAAGGCTTCAGCCTTGTCGAGATACTTCTGGATGTCATTCACCATAACATAGATAGTTACATAAGGGGGAAAATTGCCATCGGTTTGAAAGATACCGCCACCGATACCTTCCTTTCCCTGCAAAATCATATTGTAACCAATCTGGTCATCCCGCTCAATCTGCCAGTCAAACAACTGAGTGTAAAAATTCAGCCCATTCTTTTCGTTATTGACACAGATTTCGAAATGAATGATAGTGTTTTCCATTGATATTTCCTTTAATAAATTGTTGTTTTGGTCTTTTCAATATACTGAACTATTGTTAAGTAATCAAGTTTTTTTTACATATTTCAGAGAACTCATATTAATTGTTATTCAGGATTGATAAAAATAATTCCTGCGCGCGCTTCTAAAATTGATTTTATAAGTTGCTTTCTATGATGTTCATTTTTAACAAAATCTATACGGGCAGCGTTAACAATTAATAATGGTGAACGATCCCAATTAAAGAAAAAACGATTATAAGTTTCACATAAATTTTGCAAATATTCAATGTTTATCGACCGTTCGTATTCAATATCACGAATGCGAATATTATTTAAGAGTCGCTCAGGTGGTGCTTGTAGATAAACAACTAAATCTGGGACAGGGATGTCAATAGCTAAGGCTTCTGCTAAATTTTGATATAGTGCGAACTCACGGTCCTCAAGGTTCAAAGCGGCAAAAATGCGGTCCTTATCAAATAGATAATCTATAACTACTGGTTGGTTAAGTATTGACCTTTGCCTGAGTTCTGACATTTGTCGATGGCGTGATAGTAAAAATGTGATTTGGGTTTGTAGTCCCCAACGACGCGGGTCGCGATAAAAATCCTTTAAAAAAGGATTGGAGGATGGATTTTCAAGAATAAGTTCAGCATCTAATTCCTCAGCCAAGATACGCGCCAGCGATGTTTTACCCACACCAATGCCCCCCTCTATAGCGATTATACTACCAGCCGGTAGACTCATTGGATATCCTTATGTTTATATTCTTTTATCCAACTTTCGTCTTGGCATTTATCTAATGCCTCACGAATAGTAATATTTAAGGTTGGTATAATATAGTCTGGAACAAGATCACAAAGCGGAACTAAAACGAAACGGCGTTGGGCTATCCTTGGATGGGGAATTATCAGGCTTAAAGTATGTATCACTCGGCGACCGAATAGTAGAATATCTAAGTCTAAAATGCGTGGTCCCCATCTAATATATTCAGGATTTCGTCCCGCCCTTCGCTCTATAGATAACAATTCGCTATGTAATATCAACGGTTCAATTACTGTTTCAAATAGCGCGACACAATTAAGAAATGGCTCTTGAACGATTGGTCCCCAAGGTTGAGTTTCATAAATAGGACTCGATGTAATGTTACCATCAATTGAAAGATCCTTGAGACTTTCCAAACCGAACATAATATTCTTATAACGGTCCCCCATATTTGTTCCCAAACCCACCAAAACAGTTTCTGTTAGGTAATCTTTGCCTGTCCTCACTATTTCCATTCAAATCACCTATTTACTTCAACCTCAACTCCTGAATGAACACCCGGCAATGAAGTATTTGGTTTTCTAACAATAACCTTTATTTGAATATTGGTATAAACATCTTTAATTCGGTCAGCAATACCTTGAGCCAAAGATTCCAAAAGTTGGCGTCGGGGACCATACATCACATTTGATACAATAGAGTAAATTTGTTCAAAGTCAATAGTTTCTGCGATATTGTCACTCAGACCTGCTGACCGTAAATCCCCACCAATTTCAATATCCACCTCAAATCTTTGCCCTAAGGTCGCTTCCTCAGGCTTCAATCCATGATGTGTAAAAAATACTAGATTTCTTAATCTAATGTAATCCATTATAATAACGCACTAAGATACGCAACGACCGATTTTTGTAATCCTCTAAGGTCATAACCACCTTCAAGTAATGATATTATTCGTCCATTTGCACATAAATTTGCTATATCTTTAATCTTTCTTCCAATCTCTTTAAATCCGTTTTCCGTCAATCGCATTCCACCTAAAGGATCCTGAATATGCGCATCAAAACCCGCTGAAACGAGAATAAATTGCGGTTTAAAATCAATCGCTCGTGGATATATAAATTCGTCAAAGGCTTTCACATAAACCGAGTCATCAGAGCCAGCGGGCAGGGGAATATTTAAAGTGAAACCCCTGCCTGCACCTGCTCCACAATCCTCAGCACGACCCTTATTATATGGAAATAGATTATCTCGATGTAGGCTTATATATAAAACTGTAGGATCTTCCCAAAATACCGACTCCGTGCCATTACCATGGTGAACATCAAAATCTATGATTAAAATTTTCAATACATTATAATGATTTTGCAAATATTTTGCAAGAATTGCGATATTGTTAAAAATGCAAAATCCCATCGGGCGCTCAGATAGCGCGTGATGACCGGGTGGACGAGTCGGTGAAAATCCAATTTTTATTTTCAAACTTTCAGGATTATCAACCCTACCAATATTGTCTTCATTTTTCAACCCTTTATCTTTAGCGGTTATCTCATACTTTTCACCTCGCATAATCACATCAGCCAAAGTAAGTCCTGCACCAGCAGCGTGAACTGCTGCCTCCCACGACTCAGATCCTACAGTGGCTTCCATCTGAGGTAGATACTCACCCCCAGCCTCACAAAGCTTCTTCATTGCTTCTATATAGAGCGGATTATGAACATAGGCTATCTCTTGTGGTTCTGCGCGACGAGCCTCTATCCATTTAATCTGAGACACAAATTCAGAAGATTCTAAAGATGCAATTACAGCTTCTATCCTTTCAGGACATTCAGGATGACCCGGACCAGCATTATGTTCAAGAAAAACAGGGTGATACGCTAATGCAAGTAATTCTGAAGGCATATCACATCTAAATTTATCTCCAAATTGCTAAAACTTTAACAATATTGAAGTTCATTTGATAAATAAGTATCACATTTTCTTGACACTTATCAATTCAACTTCAAAAATAAGTGTAGCGTTAGGTCCTATATCCGGTCCTGCTCCCCGAGCGCCATAACCTAAATGCGGTGGAATATAAAGTTTCCATTTAGCCCCTTCTTTCATCAATTGCAATGCTTCAGTCCAGCCTGATATAACAGCATTAACCGGGAATGTAGCCGGCTCACCCCTTTTATATGATGAATCAAATTCTTTACCATCAATGAGGGTTCCGCGATAGTGAACTGTCACCATATCTGAAATAGTAGGGGTTGCCCCAGTCCCTTCTTTTAACACTTCATACTGAAGTCCGCTCGGTAAAGTGACGACGCCCGGCTTTTTTGAATTCTCTGCCAAGAATGTTTCACCGTCTTTTTGATTTTTATCAGCATCCGCCTTATTAGTAGCGGTCATCTTGTTCATCATCTCCTCTTGAAATTTTTCCATAACTGCACGCATCTCGTCATCGGTTAATAAACTCGAACCACAG
>FWPV01012689.1_pt1 | contig 12921 bp, 9 predicted proteins | sample 2228371 | NCBI WGS metagenome assembly FWPV01 (sample SAMEA103939776, study PRJEB20133) | metagenome | reverse complement strand
GGGGGCCTCCGCCGGCCGCGGGGCGGCGGGCTTCACGGCGCTTCGGGCCGCCTCTCGGGGGGGCGGCGCCTCGGGCCGGGACCCCAGCCGGTGCATGCCCCACAGGAGCAGCGCGGTCGCGAGCAGAAAGAGGCCCACCCCGGCCAGCCGGCGGGGCCAGGAGGAGGGGGTGCCCTTCCGGCGGCGCGGCCCGGACCGCCGCGGCCGCCGGCGTGGGGGGGAAGCCGAGGGGGCCATGGCCGCGGCTCAGCGCCGGGCCTGGCGCAGCACGTCGTGGCCGATCAGGATCTCGAGCGCCCGCATCACCTGGTTGTCGTTCAGCAGCGTCTCCACCTGCAGCGGCCCGACCCGCGACTCGGCTTCCTTCAGCCGCTTTCGTCCGTCCTCCTCGGGCTTGGCCTGCGGCCGGGCGGGGCGGGTCGTGCGTGCGCCGCTTTCTTCCTCGAGGTGGTTTTCGAGGTCCTTCTCCTTGACGGTGCCGTCCTCGGCGGAGGCGGCTTCGGGTTCGTCCAGGCGCTTGAACTTGAGGACGATGTCGGGCTCGATGCCCTTCGCCTGGATCGAGCGGCCGCTTGGCGTGTAGTAGCGGGCGATGGTCAGCTTGACGCCGGAGCCGTCGCGCAGCGTCTCGACGGTCTGCACCGACCCCTTGCCGAAGGAGGTCGTCCCGAGGATCAGGGCGCGCTTCTGGTCCTGCAGGGCGCCGGCCACGATCTCGGAGGCGCTGGCGGTGCCGCCGTTGATCAGGACCACGATCGGGTAGGTGCGGGGGGTGCGCGAGGCGGTGGCGCTGAACACCTTGGTGTTGCGCTTGTCGCGGCCCTTCATGGAGACGATCGGGCCCTGCTCGAGGAACTCGTCGGCGATGCTGATCGCCTGGTTGAGCAGGCCTCCGCCGTTGTTGCGCAGATCGAGGATCAGCCCCTTGAGCGGGGGGTCGGAGGCTTCCAACCGCTCGAGCGCCTTTTCGAAGTCCTGGGTCGTCGTGCCGGTGAAGTTGGAGATGCGCACGTAGCCGAAGCCGGGGCGGAGCAGGGCGTGCTTGACGCTCTGGATCGGGATCTCGTCGCGGGTGAGCTCGAAATCGATCGGCTTTTTCACCCCTTCGCGCAGGATGGTCACCGTGACCTTGGAGCCCTTGGGCCCGCGCATCATGCGCACGGCTTCCCGCAGGTCCTTGGTGAGCTGGCCGTCCACCTTGATGATGCGGTCGCCCGGCTCGATCCCGGCGCGGTGGGCGGGGGTGTCCTCGATCGGCGAGATGACGGTGACGAAGCCGTTCTGCATCGTGATGTGGATGCCGATTCCGGTGAACTTGCCCTTGGTGTCGATCTGAAGGTCCTCGTAGGCATCGGGCGGCAGCAGCGAGGAGTGGGGGTCCAACCCCTGGAGCATGCCCTGGATGGCCTTCTGGATGAGGTCCTTGGGGTCGACCTCCTCCACGTAGTCCCGCTGGATCAGCTCGAGCACGTCGGAGAAGATCTTGAGCTGCTCGTAGAGCTGTTCCTTGCCGGCGGAATCGGCGCGTTGGAATCCCGCGCTCAGCATCCACGCCGCCAGGGCGATCAGCATGATGACCCACAGGCGGACGGGACGATGGATTCTCGGTGTCATGGTGTGCCGCTCCTTGCCCGGGGCCGCTGCCCCCGGGCGTCTCCTCGGGTCACTGCGGGGAGAGCCACTCCAGCGGGTCGAGGCTCCGCTCCCGATGCCGCAGTTCGAAGTAGAGACTGCTCACCCCCAGCGGGCCCGAGTCGCCGACGGTGGCGATGACGTCGCCGGCGGCGACGCGACGATCCGGTGCAGCGAAGAGGTCTTCGAGGTGGGCGTAGAGGGAGTAAACGTGGTCTCCGTGGTCGATGACGATCATGTTGCCGTAGCCGCCGAACCAGTCGGCGAAGAGTACGGTTCCGCCGTGCACGGCCCGAACCGGCTCGCCGCGTTCGGCTGCGATTTCGATCCCCTTGCGGAACCCGGCGGCGCTCGGGCGCGGGTTCCGGTGCGGGATGCGCGCATCGTCCATGCTACCCCGAAGCGGAAAGAGAAGCAAGCCTTTTGCCGCGGCGATCGGCTGCTCCGGGGGGGCCGCCGCGTCGGCCGGGGTCGGCCGCGCGATCAGGCTGCGCACCTGTTCCTCGAGCCGCCTTCCGGCCTCCGCGAGCCGTTCCGCGGCCGTGCGGCGGGCGTCGCGGTCGACGCGGATCCGCGTGAGCAGCCGTTCGCGCGCCGCGGCGGCCTGCGAGAGCGCGCGGCGCTCCTCCTCGAGCCGCCTCAGCCGCTCTTCGAGCCGCGCGGTTTCCGCATCGAGCCGGGCCTGGAGGCCGGCGAGCTCGGCGGCGTCTTGCGCCAGGGCGGAAAGCAGGCGCGCGTCGTGCGCGAGCAGCCGCTCGAGCCCGGCCTCGGCGCGCTGGCGCTCGACCGGCGAGGCGGTGAGCGCGGCGCCGCCGACGGCCGGTCCCAGCCGGTGTACGCCGTAGAGGGCCCGCAGGCGCGCGGCGAGCGCGCGCTTGAGCCCCGAAAGCCGCCCCGCGAGGTCGTCGCGGGCCTCCGTGAGCAGGCGTACGCGGTGGGCGAGCGCCTCGTGCTCCGCCTGGGCGGCGGCGGCGCGGCGACGGCTTTCGGCGAGCCGCCGCGCCGCCTGATCGAGCGCCGCCGCGACGTCGGTTTCGCGCCGTCGCAGCCGCTCGAGGTCCGCCTCCATCTCCCGCTGCCCGCGCCGCAGGACCTCGACTTCCCGGTGCAGCGGATCGTCGGCCGCACGGCCGCCCGCCGGTTCCGCGGTTGCCGCGGGCACGACCCCGAAGAGGAGGACCCCGGCCGCCAGGGCGAACAGCCGGCCCGGCAGGCCTCCGGGCTCCCGGGCCAACGAGGCGAGCGCACCGATCGCCCCGGCGGCCGCGGAGCCGAGCACGAGGCTTGCGGCCTCGGCGGCGGTGAGGAACCGCGGTGCCAGACCGGCGGCGAGGGCCAAGGGCGCGGCGGCGGGCAGGAGAGCGTCGAAGAGCGCCCGCAGCAGGCCGAGGCCGAGGCATCCGCCGGCCGCCCCGTCGAGCAGCCCGCCGAGGAAAAAGCGGCCGTGAAGCAGCCCCGCCCCGGCGCCGAAGAGGCGCAACAGCTCGATTTCCTCGCGCCGGGCGTGGAACACGAGGCGGGTCGCCGCCGCCACCATGGCGACCGCGGCGAGGATCGCGAGCCCGAGAAGCAGGAGCCCCCCGCGCCGCAGGAACGCCAGAAACGCCTCCAAGCCCTCGATCCAGCGCCGGGGGTAGGCCACCTCGTCGACCTCGGGCAGCGCGCGGAGCTCCCGGGCGAGCCGTTCCACGGCGGCGAGGGTGGCTTCCCGCGGCTCCACCTCGAAGGCGTCGGGCAGGGGGGGGTCCTCGGAGGGCTCGAAGAGAAGCTCCAGGTTCGGAAAGAGGCGGCGCAGCTCGGCCCAGGCCTCTTCGCGGGGCAGAAAACGCACCGCGGCGACCCCCGCGTCGGCCCGGAGCCGCCGCTCGAGGGCCTCCCGTTCATGAACCGCAAGAGGCCGAAGGTGAACCAAGATCCGGGCCTCCCGGCGCCAGGAGGCGAGCGCCTCGGCGGCGTTGACCCCCGCGAGGAGCGTGCCGCCGACGACCAGGGTGCAGAGGGTCACCGTGAGCACGGTCACGGCGTGCAGCAGCCGGTGGGCGCGCAGGTCGGCGGCCAGGCGCCGGAGCGGGCGGGAGATCATCCGCGGCCGAGGGGGGCGAGCGCGCCGCGCTGCAGGCGCAGGACGCGGCCGCCCAGCCGGGCGACGAGCGCCGGGTCGTGGGTGGCGATCACCAGGGTGGCGCCCCGGACCCAGGCGTCTTCCAGGAGCGCCGTCACGGCCTCCGCGGCGGCGGCGTCGAGGTTGCCGGTCGGCTCGTCGGCCAGGAGGATCCGGGGATCGCGCACGAGGGCGCGGGCGACGGCCGCGCGCTGCTGCTCGCCGCCGGAGAGGCCGGGCGGCAGGGCGTCGCCGCGGCCCGCCAGGCCGACCCGGGAAAGCACGCGCTCGATCTTCGGCGCCATCCGCTCGGGGCGCTCCCCGGCGGCCTCGAGCGCGAGCGCGAGATTTTCCCGCAACGTGAACCCCGCGATCAGCCGGGGGTCCTGGAACACGATGCCCAGCCGGCGGCGCAAGCGCCGCAGATCCCCCCGCCCCGGGCGCTCGAGGCGCACGCCGTCGATTTCCACCTCCCCCCGCTCGGCCCGCAGGACACCGCAGAGCAGCCGGAGGAGCGTGGTTTTGCCCGCCCCGCTCGGGCCGGTGACCAGCAGCCGCTCGTTTTTGCCCACCTCGAGGTCGAGGTGGTCCAAAACCGGCCGACCCCCGTAGGCGACCCGCACGCCCCGGAGGCGGATGAGGGGAGGCTCCGCCCGCGGCTCCATCACTCGAAGGGGTTGCGGCCCATGGCCCGCAGGAGAAAGGCCTTGGCGATCTTGAAGTCGTAGAGTGCGTTCGTGAAGTTCGTCTCGGTCTGGGTGAGCAGCGTCTGGGCGACGAGAACGTCGGTCTGGGTGGCGACCTGCTCGCGGTATTGCTCCTCGGTGATGCGCAGGTTTTCCTTCGCCTGCTCGACCGCCCGCTCGACCGTGGCGATGTTCTGCTCGGCCTCGCGCGCCTTCAGATACGCCTGCTGGACCTCGAGGCGGATGGCGTCCTCGATCTCGCTTTTGCGCAGGCGCGACTGGGCGAGCCGGGCGAGCTTTTCGCGCCGCCCGTAGGCCGTGCGGCCCCACTGCCAGAATTCCCAGGTGGCCGTCGCCTGGACGTTCCAGCCCGCCGCATCCGAGATCCCCTCGCCGCCGTCCACGTCCCAGTCCTCGCCCGTGCGGGTGTAGGCCCCGGTGAGGTTGATCGCGGGAAAGAAGTCCTTCTCGGTGAGCTTCACCTGGCGCTCGGCGATGGCGATGTCCAGGCCGGCGATCTCCAGCTCGAGACGCTTTGCGGCGGCCTCGCTCAGGCAGGATTCCAGCGTCCAGTCGAGCCGCGCGAATTCCACCTCTTCGACGAGCGCGACGGGGGTGCCGACCGGCCGGCGCAAGAGCGTGTTGAAGCGGGCGCGGGCGATTTCCAGCTCGTTCAAGGCGCTGGTGAGCTGCTGCCGGGCGTTGGCGAGCTGAACCTCGCTTTGCAGCAGGTCGTTGAGGGGGGTGAGGCCCACGCGGTAGAAGTCCTCGGCGACGTTGCGCTGGGCCGTAATGGAGGCGACGGTCTGCCGGGCGACCTCGACCAGCTTCTGGGCCTTGAGGACCAGGAAGAAGGCGTTCTGGGCGTCCAGGACGACGTCCTGCCGCGCGAGGTTCAGGGCGACCCCGGCCCGGTCGAGGCCCAGTTCCGCGAGGCGGTATTCCTGGATCAGCCCGAAGCCGGTGAACACCGGCTGGGTGACGCTCGTGGTCCAGGTGTACTGGTCCTCGGGAAGGCTCACGGTCTCGCGCCCGGTGAGCGGGCTGAGGGAGGTCCGCTCGCGGTTGCGGTGGACGACGCTGTAGCTTGTCCCGAAGGAGGGGAGGAAACGCGAAAGGCTCACGCGGCGCTGCGCCTCGGCCGCGAGGATCTCCTCGGCGGAGCGCTGGACGGCGAGGTTGGCGCGCAGGGCGGTCTCGACGGCCTCCCGCAGCGTGAGCGGGGCCGGCTCCGGGCCCGCGGCGGCGGGCCCGGCGGCCGCGAAGACCGCGAGCAGCGCCGCGACCCCGGCCGCGGCGGTGAGAAAGCGGGTCATCATGCGCCTTTCCGGTACCTGCGGGCGTTGACCCCGGGGCCCGGACCTGATAAGGAAACGGGCGAGTTCAAGGAGGGCCGACCGCGGTTTTTCTTGCTCAAAGCCTCCACCCACTCCCCTTACACGAGGGCGTCGTCCCGGAGCGGTGGAGGCTTTTCTATATCCCCAATGCCCGCGCAGGGTCAAGAAGGCGGGAGGCCGGGGAGAGGGGGAGGGGGCGGACGTGAAAGGCGAGCTGATCGATCTGTTGTGCCGGAAGTCCTTCCAGTATCGATCGGAGCCGGTCTTCCGGCTCGTCTCCGGCCGCATGAGCCATTTCTACGTCAACTGCAAACCCACGACCCTGCATCCGCGGGGGATGTTTCTCGTCGGCCATCTCGTCTACGAGGTTCTCGCGGGGGCCGGGGTCGCCGCGGTGGGGGGGCTCACCTTCGGCGCCGATCCGGTCGCCTTCGCCGCCGCCTTCGTTTCCGAGCTGAAAGGGCGGCCGATCAAGGCCTTCTCCGTGCGCAAGACCCGCAAGGACCACGGCATGGCGCGCTGGATCGAGGGGGATCTCGAGCCCGGCGAGCGGGTCGCGGTCGTCGACGACGTGGCGACGACCGGCGGCTCGACCCTCACGGCGATCGAGCGGGCGCGCTCCGAGGGCCTCGAGGTGGCCTGCGCCGTCGTGCTCGTCGACCGGCAGGAGGGAGGCCTCGAGGCGATCCGCGCCGCGGTTCCGCAGGCGAGCGCGATCGTCACGCGCGAGGAGCTTTTCGCGCGGTGGCGGGAGCTTTGCGGGTCGCGGGAGGGCGGCGGGGCTTAAGGCCGCCCTCCGCGGCGGGGGGCAGGTAGGTCGCGCAGGCGTCCTCGGACTCCCAGGCGCTCACCCGGCGCACGCGAAGGCCCGGTTCCGTGAGCGTCCGTTCCAGTTCGCGGGCGATGAAGGCGGCGATCCGCTCCGAGGAGGGTTGCCGGCCCCCGGCGAAGGGCTCGAGCTCGTTCAGAAAGCGGTGGTCCAGCCGCTCCACGATCCCGCGCACGCGTTCCTTGAGCACGCCGAAGTCGAGCAGCACGCCCGCGTCGTCGAGCTCCTCGCCGGCGATCGTCACCTCGATCTTCCAGTTGTGGCCGTGGAGGTTTTCGCAGCGCGCGCCGACCATCGCCAGCCGATGGGCGGCGGCGAAGCGCGTGATCACCTTGAGCTCGTACATGGCCGCCCTTCCCGGCTGGGCCGCGCCTCAGCGGGCCGCGTCGCCCTTGAACATGGACTTGATGCGCGTGGAGAGCTTTCCCTTTTCGAGACGGGCGAATTCCCGCAGGAGCTCCTCCTGGCGCTTGGAGAGCTGGGTGGGGGTGCGGATGTCGACTTGGACGATGAGGTCGCCGCGGCGGCGCGTCCGCAGCGAGGGAACCCCTTCCCCCGACAGCGTGAAGACATCCCCCGGCTGGGTGCCCTTGGGGATCTCGAGGGTCCGCGTGCCGTTCAGGGTGGGCACGGTGATCGTGTCCCCGAGGGCCGCCTGCACGAAGGAGATGGGCACGCGGCAAAAAAGGTCGTTGTCGCGCCGCTCGAAGAACTCGTGGGGCTGGACGTGGATGAAGACGTAGAGGTCTCCCGGCGGCCCGCCCGGCCCGCCCGCCTCGCCCTCGCCGCTCAGGCGCAGGCGGGAGCCGTTGTCGACCCCGGCGGGGATCTTGACCGCGACGCGCTTGCGGACCGTCTCCTGGCCGCTGCCGCGGCAGCGCGTGCAGGGGTGGGTGATCAGCTGGCCCGCCCCGCGGCAGACATGGCAGGTGGAGCGGATCGTGAAAAAGCCCTGCGCGCGCGAGAGCTGCCCGCTTCCGCCGCAGGCGCGGCACAGCTCCGGCCCGTGGCCCGGCTCGCAGCCCGAGCCCCGGCAGGCCGAACAGCGCTCGCGCTTGGTCACCTCGATTTCGGTTTCGGTGCCGAAGGCGGCCTGCTGGAAGGTGAGCGACAGGTCGACGCGCAGGTCGGCGCCGCGCTGGGGGCGGTTGCGGGAGGCGCCGCGGCCGCCGAAGCCGAAGAATTCCTCGAAGATGTCGCCGAAACTCGAGAAGATGTCTTCGAAGCCGCCGAAGCCGGAGAAGCCGGTCCCCTCGAGACCGGCGTGGCCGTACTGGTCGTAGAGGCTTCGCTTCTCGCGGTCCCGCAGCACCTCGTAGGCCTCGGCCGCCTCCTTGAACTTTTCCTCGGCCTCCTTGTCCCCGGGGTTGCGGTCGGGATGGTACTTGAGCGCGAGCTTGCGATAGGCGGACTTGAGCTCCTCCTCGGTCGCGTTGCGTTCGACGCCCAGGACTTCGTAGTAATCCCGCTTCTGCCCCATGGCCCTCGAGTCAAGCGCGCGTCGTCGTGGATTCGCCGCCCCGGTGCAAGGCGGCCGACGGAGAGTGGTTCGATCTTAATACACCGCCGCCGAATGTCAATTTCCCCCGGGGCCGACGACGCGCTCCTCCCCGGTGCGCGTCGTGTGGTAGCCGCCGAGCGCCTCGACGCGGCGGCGGAATTCCTCGGAGGCGATCGCCGCGAGCAGCGCCCGGACCGGCGCGCTTTCCCGGTGCTCCTCGGGGATCGCGAGCTCGTAGCTCTCGGTGACGACGGGCAGGAAATCCAGGCCCAGCGCCCGCGCGGCCGCATAGATCCCGAGGCCCGCGTCGGCGGCGCCGCTCGCCACGGCCACCGCGACCGCCATGTGGGTGAACTCCTCGTTGCCGTAGCCGCGGATCGCCGCCGGGTCGATGCCCAGCCGCTCCAGGTGCCAGTCGAGCAGGATGCGCGTTCCCGACCCCCCCTGGCGGTTGATGAAGCGGATCCCGGGCCGCGCCAGGTCCTCGATGCCGCGGATGCCGCGCGGGTTGCCGCGGGCGAGGATCAGCCCGTTTTCGCGTTCGACCAGGTGGACGAGGTGCACCCGCCGGTCCGGCAGGTAGCGGCGGAGGTAGGAGACGTTGTAGCTGCCGTCTTCGGGGTCGAGCAGGTGGGTGCCGGCGACGTGGCAGGCCCCGCGCTTGATCGCCATGAGCCCGCCCAGGCTGCCGACGTGGCTCGAGGAAAGGTGGATACGGTCCGGCCCCGCCTTGAGGAGGTCGGCCAGGACGTCGAGCGTGTTGTCGTGGCTGCCGACCACGACGAGCGTGCGCGCGAGCTCCGCCCGGGGCCGGAGCAGCTCCACCGGCACGGGTTCGTTCTCGGCGATTCCCTCCGTGTCCGGGGGAATGCGCAACATCCCGTCGGCCTCGGTGATCGAGGTGATCGACCCGGCCGCCCGCGGCAGCGGGGTCGCCACCACGCGGCCGCCCACCTCGCCCAGCTTGACGCGCACGAACTCCTCGATGCCCAGGCGTGAGGGGATCTTGCGCGTGGGCAGCGCGGCCACCGTTTCGCGCACCGGCTCCGGCAGGCCCAGCCACGCGCACAGCAGCGGGACGACGAGCTCCTCGAAGACGAGAATCGCCGACACCGGGTAGCCGGGCATGCCGAATACGGGGGTGGTGCCGACCGTGCCCACCACGGCCGGCTTTCCCGGCATCATCGCCACCCCGTGGATGAGGACCTCCCCGAGCTCGGCGACGACCGCGCGCGCGTGGTCCTCGGAGCCGGCCGAGGAGCCGCCCAGGATCATCACGAGATCGTCGCCCTCGGCGACGGCCTGCTCGATTTCGCGGCGGATGAGGCCGCGGTCGTCGGCGACGGGGGGCCTGCGTCGGGCCGTGCCGCCCGCCTGCTCGAGGAGGGCCGCGAGCAGGAACGAGTTCGTCTCGAGGATCCGTCCCGGGGCGAGCTCGGCGAGGGAAACGGTCTGCCAGTCGAGCAGCTCGGACCCCGTGGGCACGATCCGCACCCGGGGCCGCTTCCAGACCGGCACGCGGAAAACGCCGCCCGTGAGCAGCGCGCCCACGCAGTACGGGGTGATGCGGTGGTGGCGTGGAAAGAGCAACTCGGTCGCCACGATGTCTTCGCCCACCTTGCGCACGTGCTGCCAGGGGTAGGCCGGCGCCTCGATCCAGGCCGTGCGCCCCTCCTCGACGCGGACCTGCTCGACCATGATCACGGCGTCCGTGCCGGGGGGCAGGGGCTGGCCGGTGTTCACCCAGAACGCGTCCCGCCCCAGGGTGAACCCGCGGGGGCGGCCCTCGGCGGCGCCGAAGGTCGCCTCCGCGGCCACGGCGATCCCATCCATCGCCGCGGCGGGGTAGGCGGGCGAGGAGAGGGCGGCGAAGACGGGTTCGGCGAGCACCCGGCCCACGGCGTCGGGGACGGGCAGGACCTCGCGTTCGCGGCGGCCGAGGGGCCCGAGCCGTTCGACCACGATGCGCCGCGCCTCGGCGAGGGGTTTCATGTTCAGGTAGACGTTGCGTGCCATGGCGCTCCTCCGGGAGGGCGGGATCAGAAGAGGATCACCTCGACCGGGGCCCCCTCGTCGAGGCCTTCGCAGAAGGCGGGGATTTCCACCAGCCCGTCGGAGTGGACGAGGGTCCGGATCAGCCCCGATTTGCCGAGCACCGGCTCGGCCCACCAGCCCTCGCCGCGCCGGATCAGCCGCACGCGCACGAAGTCGGTCCGACCCTGGGCCGAGGCGAGGTTGCGGGTGAGGCGGGCCGGCAGGCGGACTTCCTCCGGGTCCTCCGCGGCCATCCCCGCCAGGGAGAGCAGGAAGGGGCGGACGATGCGCGCGAAGACGATCATCGCCGAGGCGACGTGGCCGGGCATCCCCCAGACCGCCTTGTCGCCCACGCGGGCGAGAATCGTGGGCTTGCCCGGGCTGATGGCGATCCCGTGGGCGAGGATGCGGGCGTCGGGGAAGGCCCGCAGGGCCTCCACCGTGAAGTCGCGGGTGCCGACCGAGCTTCCCCCCGAGATCAGGACCGCGTCGCAGGCGGCCAGCGCCTCGCGGCAGGCGTCGTGCAGGGCTTCGAAGCGGTCGGGCACGATGCCGAGGGGCCGCGGGATGCAACCCGCCTGCCGGGTGAGGCCGGAGAGGCTGAAGCGGTTGACGTCGCGGATGCGGGCGGGCCCGGGCGACTCTTCCGCGGGGACGATCTCGTCGCCGGTCGAAAGGATGCCGACCACGGGCCGCCTGAAGACGCGCACCCGCAGGCGGCCGAAGGCGGCGAGCAGGCCCAGCTCCTGCGGCCGAAGCCGCCTTCCGGCCGGCGCGAGCACCGCGCCCGCGGCGAAGTCCTCGCCGGCGGCGATCACGTTTTGGCCGGGGGCGACGCTGCGGAAGACCTCGATCGAGGTCTCGTCCAGGGCTTCGGCGTGCTCCCGCATGACGACGCTGTCGGCCCCTTCGGGAAGCATGGCGCCGGTCGCCACCCACACCGCCTGGCCGGGCCCGACCTTCACGCGGGGCACCTCCGCCATGGAGACGGCGCCGGCGAGCGCCAGGCAGGCGGGGTTCGCGTCGCTGGCCCCGAAGGTGGAGGCGGCGCGCACGGCGAAGCCGTCGACCGTGGAGCGGGAAAAAGGAGGCAGATCCTCCGGCGCGCGCTCCTCGGCGGCGAGGACCCGGCCGAGCGCTTCCTCGAGGGCGACCTCCTCGGTCGCGACGCGGCCGAACCCTTCGCGCAGGGCGAGAACCTGGGCGATGTCGAGAACCTTGAAGAACTCCATCGTCGAGGAGGACCCCGAGTGAAATCGCGGACCTGCCGCCGGGGGCCGGAACCCCCTCAACCCAGATATAGGGGGTTCGGGCGGCGAAAGTCAATCGAGCGGCTTGCAAATTCCTGAAAGCAGGATATAATCCAACGCCACGCCCTTCCCCGCGAAGCCGGGATCGCGGATCCTTCGGTCCGCCGCCCCGTTGGTTGCGCCGCGCGGGAGGAGGCCGATCCCTCTTTCAGGAAGGCGATCCGTTGCCGATGAACGACGAACCCCAAGCACGGAGCGACGAGCCCGAACTCTCCGCCGAACCCGAACCTGCCGCCGAACCGCTCCGCGCCCCGAAGCCCGAGTTTCTGACCGCGACGCGCTTCGATTCCTTCGACCTTCCGCCCGAGGTGCGGCAGGGGCTGGCCGACGCCGGCTTCGAGTACTGCACGCCGATCCAGGCCGAGGCCCTGCCGGTGCTGCTTGCCGGACGGGACGTCGCCGGGCAGGCGCACACCGGCACGGGCAAGACGGCCGTGTTTCTCGTCGCCGTCCTCACCGGCCTGCTCCGCCGCCGCGGGCCGCGGTCGCCGGGACTCCCCGAGGCGCTCATCCTCGCCCCCACGCGCGAGCTGTCGCGTCAGATCGTGGAGGAAGCGCGGCTCCTCGGGCGACACACCGGCCTGACGCTGCTCGAGGTCGTCGGCGGGATCGATTACCAGGAACAGGCCGAAGCGCTTCGCCAGGGCGTCGACATCGTCATCGGCACCCCGGGGCGGATCATCGACTATTACAAGCAGGGGATCTTCAAAACGCGCGAGATCCGGTTCCTCGTGATCGACGAGGCCGACCGGCTGCTCGATCTCGGCTTCGAGAAGGACATGCGCTTTCTGCTGCGCAAGCTGCCCTCCTACGAGAAGCGCCAGTCGATGCTGTTCTCGGCGACCCTCTCCCACCGCGTCCTCGAGCTCACCTACGAGTTCATGAATCTGCCGGAGTTCATCTCGGTCGTCCCCGACCGGGTGACGGTCGCGGGCATCGACCAGAGCCTGTTCCACGTCGGCAGCGACCGTAAGGTTTCCCTGTTGCTGGGCATCCTGCAGCGCGAGTCCTTCACGCGCATGTTGATCTTCGTCAACACGAAGTTCGAGGCCGAGCGGCTCGCGCGGCGGCTGCAGCGCAACGGCCACCCCGCCGAGGGGATCACCGGGGACCTGCCGCAGCGCCAACGCTTCCGATTGATGGAGCGCTTCAAGAGCGGGGAGGTCAAGATTCTCGTCGCCACCGACGTCGCCTCCCGCGGCATCCATGTCGAGGACGTCAGCCACGTCATCAACTACGACGTTCCCCAGGACCCCGAGAACTACGTCCATCGCATCGGCCGCACCGCGCGGGCCGGGAGAACCGGCAAAGCGATCACCCTCGCCTGCGAAGAGTACGTTTTCCACCTCGAGCCGCTCGAGGAATTCTTGGGCTATCGCATCCCCGTGATCTGGCCGGAGGACGACTGGTTTCTCGAGGACCGCTCGCGGCCCGAAGACCTCCGTCGGCCCCGGCGGGGGGGCGACCGCCGCGAGGGGCGGCGCGGGGCCG
>FWPV01012688.1_pt1 | contig 12921 bp, 6 predicted proteins | sample 2228371 | NCBI WGS metagenome assembly FWPV01 (sample SAMEA103939776, study PRJEB20133) | metagenome | reverse complement strand
GGTGAAATCAGGGAAGTCTCCCTTTTCCAAAGGGAGATTTAGAGGGATTTTATAATAAATGGTAATTTTAATGAGTAATTTTTTTAAAATGGTATTACTATTACTTACTAAAAAGTCTTTAGAGTAAATACTCTGTAAAACTTTGATTATTCTAAATTAAATGGGGGAATGAATAATGGATAAGATTAATCTACGGTTTCGTCAGATTCATCTTGATTTTCATACCAGTGAAAATATAGATGGTATAGGCGCGGATTTCGATCCGGAAGAGTTTGCGGTAACTCTCGAAAAAGCAAGAGTTAATTCAATAACCTGTTTTGCAAGATGTCATCATGGTTGGATTTATTTTGATACAAAAGCCTTTCCTGAAAGGCGTCATCCGCATCTTAAAACAAATCTCCTTAAGGAACAGATCGAAGCTTGTCATAAGCGAAATATAAGGGTGCCTATATATATAACAGTGCAATGGGATCATTACACAGCAAATGAACACCCAGAGTGGCTGGTAATGAACGATCAAGGCTGTCTGATCGGAACCAAGCCTTATGAAGCTGGTTTTTATCGCTCTTTGTGTGTTAATTCTCCTTATATAGATTTTCTTAAAGCTCATGTTAAAGAAGTATTAGAAACTTTACCTGTTGACGGTATATTTTTTGATATAGTATCACCACAGGATTGCTCATGCAAATATTGCCGACAAGGAATGGAATCCGAAGGTCTTGAGCCTTCCGACTCACAGGTGAGGCGCGATTATGGATTGCGAATACTAAACCAATTCATGATTGATATGACCAACTTCGTCCGCAAATACAATAAAGAATGCACCATATTCTATAATTCAGGCCATATCGGACCCAGACATAAACATGTTGTAAATGCTTTCACACATTTTGAGCTTGAATCCCTCCCAAGCGGTGGATGGGGATATATGCATTTCCCGATCTCAGTAAGATATGCAAGGAATCTTGGAATTGATTGCATGGGCATGACAGGCAAATTTCATACATCCTGGGGTGATTTTCACTCATTCAAAAATGAACAAGCATTGCAATTTGAATGTTTTAATATGCTGGCTTTGGGTGCTAAATGCTCAATAGGCGATCAATTGCATCCTTCTGGAAAAATATGCCAGACTACATATAAACTTATCGGCTCTGTATATTCAGAAGTAGAGAAAAAAGAACCCTGGTGCATTAACGCTCAGCCTATAACTGAAATAGGAGTTTTTACTCCTGAAGAATTTCATGGAGGACGCCTGAGCCCGGCAATTATGGGAGTCACGCGTATGCTTCAGGAAGGAGCACATCAGTTCGATATAATGGATTCCTATTCAGATTTCTCTAAATACAAGGTCCTGATTATGCCGGATAATATACCAGTTTCTGTCGAATTTGCAGAAAAAATAGAAAAATATCTAGCTGAAGGAGGGTCTATTATAGCATCCTATGAATCTGGCTTAAATGCAGAAAAAACTGAATTTGCTCTAAAAGCTCTTGGTGTAAAATTGAAAGGAAATGCGAATTACAGTCCAGATTTTATTGTGCCTGAAGGTGAAATTGGGAAAGGTTTGCCCAAAACCGAGCATGTTATGTATATGAGAGGATTGGAAGTTTCAGCAGAATCGCAATGTGAAATTCTGGCATCTATTGTTATTCCATACTTTAACCGTACATATAAACATTTCTGTTCGCACCGACATACTCCATCCGCAGGAAAAATCGGTTATCCTGGTATTATTAAAAACGGTAGATCAATTTATTTTATACATCCTATCTTTACGCAATATGATAGAAATGCTCCAAGATGGTGCAAAAGGTTATTCCTGAATGCATTATCAATGCTTTTACCTGATCCAATATTAAAGATTTCTGCTCCTACAACCACTTTAGCAACCTTAAATGAACAAAGTAATGAAAATCGCTGGATAGTTCATTTACTACACTACATACCTGAAAGGCGTTGTCAGGACTTTGATATTATTGAGGATGTTATACCTATCTTTGATGTTAAGGTTTCGGTTAGAGTGGCAAAAGATGTTGAAGCGGTCGTTTGTGTTCCAGAGCAGATAAAACTAAATTTTGAGAAAAAATCTGATCGTATAGAATTTGTTTTACCAAAACTAACAGGACATCAGATGATCTCTATAAATTTCGCAGGCTAAAACTATCATTAAATTAGTTATTAAAACATCGAATATTTCCAAAACTCATAAGAAACATATTGTCTAACTTATTCAAATACGAAAAACTTTAATATGTGCGATTCGGAAAGGTTATCGTATGTATAGTAAAATAGCTTAAATTTTTGGGTTATTTATAAATTTTTTGATTACATTTTACAGTCAAATCAAAAAATTTGAATAAGAACAACTTAACATTTGTTTAACTTTCCAAATTACAGTTTTTTTTCTATTCCCTTTTTTCAAATAAAACAACATTTTCTAAGTCCCGTAGGGACAAAATGTTAGTAGAATAAGTAGTAGTTTGAATAATCACAATACAAAATTTTTACCCCGTTAGAGGTAACATGTTTGTAGAATATCAACAACGCCAAAAATCTTTAGCTCCGATAGGAGCGAAATGTTAATAAGCTAATGGAACAGTAAAAGATTTTCACGTATCGCTCCTAACTCCGCTTGATATTGTTCTTTAATCTTTTTCTACAAACATATCGCTCCTAGCGGAGCTTAATATTAACCTTTCCGAATTGCCCAACTTTAATAATAACATCTCTCACAATTTAATGTGTATTTTGGGGCAAATGGGTATTTGCCCCTACATTTTTTTATTACCAGCCTAAAAGGTTTGTATTTGCACGATAGAATTATAATAATATCTGCTGAGCATATATGCAAAGGGACAAGTTAGCAAGTTTGCTAGTAATCCAATAGCAAGTTGGACAATATGTTTTTTTATGAGCTACCCAGCCCTGCTATAAAGACCAAGCAAAGTTTTTCGCTGAGAACTTCAAACGAAAACTCATACGGAGCATAATAAAGACAAAACACGGAGGCACAGAGACACGGAGATATTTAATCACAAATGTCACGAATAGAGCGAATAACACGAAAATGATAGTTCATAATATTTATGACCAAATTTCTACAAACATATCACCCCTGACGGGGTTTTGCAGACTTATTAATTTTTGTTAATGGTTAATTGTCAAAATCTCTTAGCATGACGCTTATGGAGCAACGCCCACCCTTACTCAACCCAGCCTCTTTTTATTATTTGCGGAGTTATATTTAAAAAATAATTATACATTACAGTCATATTTATTATAAAATCCCTCTAAATCTCCCTTTGGGAAATAGAGATTTTCTTGATTTTGCCATTTTCAAAGGGTTTAGGGGATTATATAGACAATTTTTTAAAACAGCATTATGCAAATCTATTTATGTTCAAACTTATGTCTGACGATCATCAAAAATTCATCTTGACAATACATTGGTATTTGGATATAATATATTACTGACCAGTCAGTTTATGACTGACTGGTCAGTAATATATTATAAACGGAGGGTTAGGAATTGCAGGAGATAAGTAGAAAAGAACGTGAAAGATTAAACCGTCGTAAAGAGATATTAATTGCAGCAAGGAAAGTTTTTGCAACAAAAGAATATGATTCGGCTACCGTTGACGAAATCGCAGAAATTGCAGAAATTTCTAAAGGCACAATTTACCTGTATTTTCAAAGTAAAGCTGAGCTTTTCCTCTCAACTTTCGAGTCTGGAATAGAAGAATTTATTGAATTAACAAAAAATATAATATCTGAAAATAAAGATGATCCGGTGAAAGGAATTCGTGAATTAATAAAAGCTCAATTAATTTATTGTCAGGAAAATGTTGATATTTTAAGGATGTTATCCTCAGAACGAGCGCACTTTGATTTTCATTCAAAAGCAAAGGCTAATATAAAGTTTAAAAAACGTATAACATCTATGATGTCTCATAGTATGAATGAAATTTCCGATTATATCCAAACAGGGATAAATTCTGGAGCTTTTAAGAAAGTTGATTCAAAAACTGCATCACTAGCTTTATTTTCAATTATTCATGGCATATCTGTTAATTGGTCTCTGGGATATGATGATTCAAATTTATCCGAAAAGGCTGATACTATCATAACAATATTTTTGGATGGATTGAGAAAATGATTCGATAATTACTACTTTATCAAGCATTAATAACATTTTAAAAATGATTATTCATTATTCATTATAAAATCCCTCTAAATCTCCCTTTGGAAAAGGGAGATTTTAATGATTTTCTCTTTTTCAAAAGTGTCCAGGGGATTGTATAAACAATTTTTTAAAACGGTATAATGCGGATCTAGGGATTCCCCATTTTCTAAAGTTTTCATGGTTAGATTTTCTATGAATAAAATTTTGAAACTTAATATCCATGAGTATTTGTGGAATTGTAGGGGCGAACGGCCGTTCGCCCCTACTTGCGGTCGCAAGCCTCTATAAAATCGAATGGATATTTGTTCCTTGCAGATTTACCTTTTAAAAACCTACCCTTGTCTAAAGAAAGGAAGTGGGATTCAATTACGATATGTCATATTTCAATCAGCAAATGGCATAAATACTTGAAAGAACTTAGCTGGAATGACAAGTAATACTATTTCTTTCAATTGAATGTGCAAATGATAGTTCATAATATTTTCATTGCCTGGGGTTTCTGGGCGAAAACTTTATGCCTGGTTCTTATGATTATATCTTTCTTATGCATAAGTGATTTCTAAAAGTAAGTTTTCTTTTATTGAGTATATTAACAAGCTGGTCAGTTTGTTACTCTTATGTATATGCGAAGCGTATAAGATTAATTTATCTTGTATTTGAATATAGGGAACAAGCTGGACAGCATGTTTTACTCAAAAATAGCATCGAGCCTATTCAAAAATAGCAGAAAGCCTATTCAATCAAAATGATAGTTCATAGTATTTCTGCATATATAATCCATATCCAGATTACTATATTATGAACTATCATCGCTATATTTTTGCACAAACGAATATTATGAACTATCATTTAGAAATGATATAAAATCATTTGATATGATTTATATGCATAATTAAATTTATAAATTATTGTTATGTAATCTTTTGATGATATTTATCGTCTTATGATAGCTTTGGGAGCTAATAATTAAGGAAAAAATAATATATAAAAAGAATGGAGGAAATGGATGTTCATTCATACACGAGAGTCACTCATCATTATAATGGCTTTCATTCTTATATTTTCAGTCAATAACACTTTTTCACAGGAGTCATCAAGCTTGACACTGGAAGAATGTATTAAAATCGCTATGGAGAATAATATATCGATCAAATCTGCTCAAGAAAAAGTAAAATTAGCAGAACAAAAAGTAAATGAGGCTCGTGCATCTTTCATGCCATCTATATCTGGAAGTGGAACATATACGTATGCGGGTAAATTACCCGAATTTGAAATTGACTTTTCAAGCATGCTTTCAGGAATGCCTGCTGGAGCGCAAGGAGCACCTCCAGAAGATAATATGTCAAGTGGTGGATTTTCTGGCATGGGAAGCTCAAGTTCCGCATTTGCCTTTGGTAAAAAACATACATCTCAAGTAGGACTAAGCTTGCAACAGGCTATATTCACCTGGGGTAAAATACTAAATTCTTATAAACAAGCAAATTTGAACCTTGAATCGGAAAGACAAGGATTCGAAAGTATAAAACAGCAAGTAATTTTTGATACTACCAGGGCATTTTATGGAGTTTTGCTTGCTCAAGAGCTTGTGAAAGTTACGGATATGGCTGTTAAGCAAGCGGAAGCTCATGTAAAAATGGCTCAGGACCTTGTTGATGCTGGCACAGCAACAAACTTTGACCTTTTAAGAGCAAAAGTTCAACTGGCAAATATCAGGTCTCAATACATCAAAATACAAAATGTGCTTAAACTAGCAAAAGATGGGTTAAATAATACTTTAGGTATGAACCTTGATGCTAATTTTATTTTGAAAGGTGAATTTGTTTACAAACCTATTGATGTTGATTTAGATAACCTATTAAAGTTAGCAATGGTCAATCGCTCGGAGATTAAGCAATTACAAATACAAGAAGACATGGCTAAGAAAATAGTTAGTATAGTAAAAGCTGGAAATAAACCAAATATTGCATTTGTTGGCAATTATAATTACCAATCAAGTGCTGATACATTCGGTGATGCTTTTGAAAGGGATAACTGGAAAAATACCTGGAATGTTACTTTTGCATTAAGTATGCCGATATTTGATGGCTTAGCAACAAGGTCGCGTGTAAAGCAAGCAAAATCTACAGTCAGGCAGATAGAGCTAGGCAAAGAACAGCTAATTAATGGCATAACGATTGAGGTTCGTTCAGCATATTCCAAATTTGTCGAGGCAAAGGAATTGCTCAAAGCACAGGAAGAAACGGTTCAGCAAGCACAAGAAAGCCTGAGAATTGCTAATATAATGTATAAGAACGGGATGATAACGACTGTAGAATTAATGGATACAGAATTAGCTTTCACTCAAGCACAGACCAACTACTCAAATGCATTAAATGATTATGTAATAGCAATAGCAAGTCTTGAAAAAGCGATAGGTTCTAAGTTGATCAAAGATTAATATAATACCATTTTAATGAAATAATTATTCATTATAATTATCATTTATTATAAAAATCCCTCTAAATCTCCCTTTGGAAAAGGGAGACTTTCACGATTTCTTCTTTTTCAAAGGGGTTGGGGATTGTATAAACAATTTAAAATGGTATAAGCATTTTTTATATAAATTATTATAAAAATGGAGGTTCTGTAAAATGAAAAAAGTTGTTGTTGTTATAGTGATTTTGGCTTTTGTCGCTCTTGGTATCTGGAGGGTATCTGTTATATTCAAAACCAGGGCACAAGCAGCACAGAAGGGTGAAGAGATACTAACTGCGGTAGAAGTTGAATCTGTAAGACAAGGGACAATACAGGAAAAACTTTCACTGGTTGGTAACATTATTGCAGATTCTGAAGTTACTGTATATCCTAAAATTGCTGGTAAGATTGAACAAATATTTGTAAATGAAGGTAGTAATGTAACAAAAGGTAGTTTATTAGCAAAACTTGAAGATAAGGAATTGCGGATACGTGTAAAACAGGCAGAGGTTGCACTTAATACTGCTAAGATAGCTTATGAACAAGCAAAAGCACTTGCAGAAGTAAAGGTAAAAGCTCAGGTAGCACAAGCAGAAGCGGCATTTGCCAGTGCGGATGCTGCAAGAAAACAGGTGCGCGATTTAGCAAAAACAAGAGTATCAAGTCAATTAGAAAGTGCGGTTGCTGGTTTAGAAGCACTTAAAACTAACCTGAAGAAAATTAAAGATGGAGCAAGACCTGAGGAGAAAAAGCAGATAGAAGCAACAGTTCAGCAAGCAAAAGCTAATATGGATAATGCAAATGCAGATTTAGATCGCATGCAAAAATTATTTGATGAAGGTGCTATAAGCAGGCAATCACTGGATGCTGCAAAAACCAGGGCAACGATAGCATCAGCTCAATATGAGGCTGCACAACAGCAATTAAAATTGGTTGAAACAGGAGCAAGGGAAGAAGATATAAGAGCGATGGAATTGCAAGTAAAGCAAGCTGAATCGGGACTGGAAGTGGCAAAAGTAATGGCTGAAACAAGAAGCTGGGAACAAGATATACAAACAGCAGAAGCACATTATAATCAGGCAAAAGCAGGACTTGATACAGCAATGGCTTTAGTAAAAGCCAAAAGCTGGGAAGCAGAAATAGCTGGCGCGGAAGCGGCTGTAAAGCAAGCAGAGACAGCACTGGAACTTGCTAAAGAGGCATTGAGCTATGCGGAGATAACTGCCCCTATTAGTGGAACAATTTCAAAGCGTAATCTTGATGTCGGAGGTATGGCTAATCCTGCGTTTCCGATTTTTACTATCGTAAGCATGAACAATGTTAAAGCTATTGTTGATGTCTCAGAAGCTAATTTGTATAGAATATCACCAAGCAGTAAAGTTAATGTATCTGTTGCAGGTCTTACAGAGTCAATGGCAGGTCAGATCACGCTTATAAGCCCTATTATTAAACCGGGCAGTAGAACTGCTGAGGTTGAGATCAGTATTGATAATTCTTCGCGAAAGCTAAAACCCGGAGCATTTGCCAGGGTTGATATAGTGCTTGATACACATGATAATGTATTATTAGTCCGTCGTTCTGCAATATTAGAGGATAAAACGAGTAGCAATTCAACAATCAAGTATGTTTATGTATTAGAAGACAATAAAAGTGTTAGAAAAAATATAGAGACGGGAATTACTCAAGGCGATGTAGCCGAGGTTTTATCGGGATTAAAACCTGGTGAAAATGTAATTGTTTCCGGGCAGAATCAAATAAAAGATGGTGAAAAAGTTAAGTTAGCTAGCTTATGATGATAGAGTAAATATATAAGTGAGGTAATTAAAATGAGGTTAACTGATTTAGCAATAAATAGGGCTGTAACATTTTCTATGATCTTTCTGGGAATAGTTGCCTTAGGATTAGTTTCATTAGGAAGGCTTAATCCGGAACTATTTCCTAACGTTACTTTTCCTGTAGCAACTGTTATAACATCTTATTCGGGTGTCGGTTCTGAAGATATAGAAAAGCTTATTGCACAACCGATAGAAGGTGCGGTAACAACAATTACCGGTGTCAAAGAAGTTTCATCAATATGTAAAGAAGGCATAGCAATTAATATTATCAAATTCAATTGGGGCACAAATATGGATGTGGCTTCTTCTGATATACGTGAGCGTGTAGACCAGATAAGGGATTTTCTACCCAAAGAAGCAAGTAATCCACTTATATTTAAGTTTGATGTTACTGCACAGCCGATAATGTTTATAGGACTTTCCAGTAAAATTCTTAATCCAGAACAAATGCAAAAGCTTTCTGAGGATGAAATCGAACCAGTTTTAGAAAGAATAGATGGTGTTGCTCGCGCGTCTACAAGAGGTGGTCAAAAGAGGCAAATACAGGTACAAGTTGATCGCCAGAAGCTAGAAGCTTATGGATTGCCGGTGCAAAGCGTCCTGAATGTTATAAGAGGTGAGAATGTCACTTTACCGGCAGGAGAAATAGATGAGGATAAATCAACTAAATTGATCAGAGTTGTAGGTGAATTTACATCCACAGAGCAAATAGGTAACGTGGTGGTCTCATATAAGGATGGTGCACCAATATATATTAAAGACATTGCAGACGTAGTTGATACTTATGCAGATCAGAAAGATTATGTGCTTGTCGATGGTGTGCCTTCGGTAACATTTTTCATACAGAAACAACCTGATGCAAATACAATTAGAATAGTAAATAAGGTAAATAAAGAATTAGAGAAGCTCAGGAAGAAATATGAAGGCTTAGTCGATATAACAGTAATAGCAGATAATTCGCAATTTATTAGAGATTCGCTAAAAAATATAACAAGCTCAGCAATACAGGGTGGATTTTTGGCATTAATTGTATTGTTTTTCTTCCTATATAATATACGCAGTGTCATGATCATCGGAATAGCTATACCGATCTCAATAATAGCAACTTTCACCGTTATGGATTTAGCAGGTGTTTCGTTGAATATAATATCAATGGCTGGTTTAGCTCTTGGATTAGGGATGCTTGTTGATAATGCTATTGTTGTTTTAGAGAACACCTACAGGCATAGGGAAGAAGGCGAAGATAGAAGGCAGGCTGCGAGCAGTGGAAGTTCAGAAGTAGCAATAGCTATAACAGCATCTACAATGACGACTCTTGCTGTTTTCCTCCCTGTCATTTTTGTTCCTGGTATAGCAGGTGTTCTTTTTAAGGATCAGGCACTAACGGTTACTTTTTCTCTGGCTGCTTCACTTATTGTTTCTCTAACAGTAGTTCCTTTGCTTTGTTCAAGATTTTTGAAGCTTGAGTCCGAAGGCAGGAAATTAAAATGGATGAATGAATTTGCCAGGAACTTAAAGTCGATTCAAGTATCTCTTGATGAATTTTATTACAAACTGCTAAATTGGGCGCTAAATCATAGAAAGATTGTTATAATATCAGTCTTTATAGTTTTCATTGCAAGTGTATCATTATTTTATCCATTCAGGCTTATTGGCACAGAGTTTACATCGGAGTTCGATCAAGGAGAAATAATGTTTAGTATCGAAACACCACCTGGAACGAAACTCGAAGTTACTAAAAATGCGGCGATACAAGCAGATAAGATTGTTCGTGAAGTTGCTGGTGATGACCTTATTACTAATTATATTACAGTTGGTGCTGGAGAAGGTATAACTGCGTTATTTACTGGTTCAGGACAAAATACAGCGTCTATTATGGTAGAGCTGAAGAAGCTTGGTGAAAGGAGTCGTCCTCAAGCAGAGATAGAACGCGAAATAAAAGAACGACTCGTTGAAATACCAGGAATAAGGATAATAACTGGGAATGATATAGGTAGTTCGCTATTAGGATTTGGTGGATTACCGATAAATATTGAGATATATGGATATGATCGCGAAATAGCCAAAAACCTTGCTGATAGGATCAAAAATATGGTTGAAAATATTGAAGGTGCAGTTGATGTGCAGACAAGCCTTTCTGAAACATCTCCTGAGCTTCATATTGATATTGACAGAGATAAAGCTTATGCACTAGGACTGAACTTTGCAAATATAGCTAGCACTGTTCAAACCAACGTATTGGGAACAGTTGCTTCACGTTATAGAGAGGGAAGCGATGAATATGATATCGTTGTAAGGTTGAAAAAAGAAGATCGTATTACTAAAGATGATGTTTACAATATACCTGTGATTTCACCAATGATGGGAAATGTTCCTCTTGGAAATCTGGCGGAAATTAAACCTGCACAAGGTTCTATTACGATTGATCGTAAGAAGCAAGAACGTATTGTAACAGTTACTGGAAAGTTGAAAGGCAGGGACATGGGAAGTGTAAACAGAGATATACAAGCTGGTCTTAGATCGATACCGATACCTCCTGGCTTTACGGTATCTATTGGTGGAGCTGCTAGTGATATGGCAGAATCATTCAGATGGCTTGGGCTTGCCTTGATAGGTGCTATTTTCTTAGTTTATGCAGTTATGGCTTCGTTATATGAGTCATTCTTAACGCCTTTCATTATTATGTTTACATTCCCATTAGGAATGATCGGAGTAGCATGGTTGTTTTTCTTTACTGGGACCATATTCAGCCTTACAGCGTTTATAGGTGTAATTGTGCTAGCGGGTATAGTTGTGAACAACGGTATAGTCATGGTTGATTATATAAATCAGTTACGTGTCAGGGGCTTAAGTATCAGAGAAGCAGTTTTAAAGGGTGCACGCACAAGATTGCGTCCAATATTAATGACAGCGCTTACAACTATTGGTGGAATGACACCTCTGGCACTTGGTCTTGGTTCTGGTTCAGAGACAAGCTTCCCATTGGCAAGGGCAGTAATTGGTGGATTGAGCGTATCAACATTATTGACACTACTGTTCTTACCGGTATTATATACTATAGTATCAAATTATAGGCAAAAGAGAGCAGAGCGTAAGTCTATGAAGAAGATAAAAAGGACTGCCATAGCTGTTGGAGAATAGTCACTCCTGACGGGGTTAAGTAGTAGGATGGGTAAATAGTTTTTTATTTGTTGTTTATCATAAATAAAAGCTTATTGATAAATATAATGAAAGAGTAAAACCATTTACCCATTCTACTTTTTACTGTTGGAGAATAGTAGAGTAGGCAAGGTGATAGAATGAATAGTAAGGAGAGAGTATTAAAAGCATTTGATCATATCGAGCCTGATAGGGTTCCACTCTGGTATGGTGCATCCACAGGTTTAACAAATAAATTAATCAAAAAATGTGGAGTATCAAATGAGGAAGAGCTTATGCAAAGGCTTCATATTGACTTTAGGCGTGTGCGTGAAAAATATGTAGGACCTCCTCTTGGAAGTAAAAATTTTTGGGGAGTTGATCGGGGAGGGGTATATTACGGACAGCCAATGTCTCACCCACTTGCAGGCGTTGAGAGCATAGATGAAGTATTGGATTATCCTGGTTGGCCTTCTATAGAATGGTTTGACTTCAGTGGTATTGCCGAACAATGCGAACAATGGGAAGAATATGCTATTATAGGTGGTCCGTGGGTTGTTGTATTCACAGATGCGACAGAACTTGTTGGAATGGATGAATTTTTTATAAAGATGTATACCCATCCAGAAGTTATGCAAGCAGTGATCCAGAAAGTCAGCGACTTTTATTATGAAATGGCAATAAGATTTTTTGAGTCTGCCGGTAACAAAATTGATATATTCTTTTTTGGTGACGATATGGGAACACAGCTATCGCTTTTAATATCGCTAAATCACTGGCGCACATTCTGTAAACCGCATATCAAACGTTTTCTGGAACTTGCACGGCAATGGAACCTTAAAACTATGTTTCATTCATGTGGTGCTATCAGAGAAATAATACCAGATTTAGTTGAACTTGGTCTTGATGCGTTAAATCCTGTTCAGGTTTCTGCCAGAGGTATGGATCTTATGGAGTTAAAAACGGAATTTGGTGAAAAACTGACATTTCATGGTGGAATTGATCATCAACGTATACTTGCTTTCGGTTCTGAGTATGATGTGCGGAAAGAAGTAAGAAGAGTTATCGATATTATGGCTCCTGGAGGTGGTTATTGCCTTGCTCCCAGCCATGATCTAATGCTTGATGAGTTTCCAGTTGAAAATGTAATTGCTATGTATGATGAAGCTTATGATTACGGAAAGTATAAAAGATTCTAATTTTAATATAATACCAGGGGCATGTTTAGTCTTTTATGTCCAGGGTTTATATAAAATAAAAACCAATTTGCACGAAATAGATTGCCAAATAACATACAAAACCTGCCCC
>FWPV01002712.1_pt1 | contig 12924 bp, 11 predicted proteins | sample 2228371 | NCBI WGS metagenome assembly FWPV01 (sample SAMEA103939776, study PRJEB20133) | metagenome | reverse complement strand
GAGTTTAACGATGAAAGGTTTCGCTTCAAGGTTTTTCCGGAAGAACCTCCCGACCCTTTTCCGATTCAATAACTGAGGGGTTACTGCAAAAAGAATTTTTTTTCTTGACCGACTCCCGCTTTTCTTTTATTAATTATGGGTCAACGATGCTGGGACGGAGAATCATTTGAACGAAGAAAGGAGGATATCGTGATGAAAAAGGTCAGAATGGTAATGCTTGCAGCGATCTTTGTTTTTACCTTCGCAGGATTAGGAGGAGCGCAGGAGACGATCAAGATCGGGTTCTTCGCGCCAATCACTGGACCTGCTGCTGCAGATGGTATGAGCGCCAAACATGCTGTGGAACTGGGATTGAAAGAGGTCAATGAGGCAGGAGGCATTCACGGAAAGAAGGTCGAGTTGATCATCTATGATGACCGGCTCAATCCACAAGAAGCCGTGGCGATTGCCAACAAATTGATCGAAAAAGACAAGGTCATTGGAGTGGTCAGCGGGTCTTACAGCGGTCCGACCCGGGTGACTGCTCCCATTTTTCAGAAGGCGGGAATGCCCATGGTTGCCGGATATGCGGTCCATCCGGATGTGACTTGGGACCCTACCCAGAAGAAACCAAATGACTTTATCTTTCGTAACGGATTTTTAGGTGAGGTGGAAGGAGCCGCAGCCGCTGAATTTGCCGTGAAGCATCTAAAGGCAAAAAGGATTTCGATCATCTCAATGGACAATGACTTTGGACGGGCGATCTCTGCCGGTTTTGCCGAAAGAGCTGAAAAATTGGGATCCACCATCCTGACCAAACAGATGTATAAGTTTCCAGGGGAGAAGGATTTCCGGCCCTTTCTCACACGGATCAAAGAAGGGAACCCCGATCTGATCTTTGCCGCGGGATATTATAATGAAGCGGCTTCCATTGTCCGTCAGGCGAAGGAGCTAGGCATCACAGCGCAGATCCTGGGAGAGGAGGGCTTCGATTCCCCCAAATTCCTTGAGATTGCAGGACCCGCAGCAGAGGGAGTGATCATTGCGACGAATCTTGACCGAGATGATCCCAGGCCCGTCGTTCAAAATTTCTTGGCCAATTACCGGAAGGCTTATAACGAAGATGCCGATATGGTTGGAGCCTCCAGTTATGACGCCTTTATGGTCCTTGTCGATGCCATTCGAAAAGCAGGAACCGATCCAAAGGCGATTCAGAAGGCTCTGATGGAAACGAAGGACTATAATGGGTTAACCGGAAAGATCAGCCGCTTTGTCCAGGGTGAGGTGGTCAAACCGGTTCAGATCCAGATCGTCAAAGGTGGTAAGTTCAGGAGACTTGCGGTGATCGATCATCCGGAAGTGATCACGCCTCCTCTCAAAAAGTAACCCCTTTCTCCAGCAATGATGACACGGTCTCCTAAAAGGGGAGGGATGGGAAGGGGCTGATCTGTTCGGAGAGATCGCTCCGAACTCCTTTCGCCAGTTGTTAACAGTCTCATCATTGAATTGACATAAGCATAGGATAATCTCCCCTCACCCCTCCTTAAAAAGGAGGGGAAATAATAAAAAAACCTCCCCTTTCTAAGGGGAGGCTGGGAGGGATTAGAGAATGAGGGGGATTAATCATCTCCCCTCACCCCTCCTTAAAAAGGAGGGGAAATAATAAAAAACCTCCCTTTTCTAAAGGGAGCTTGGAGGGATTTTACAAATTGGTATCATTACTATTTTAAGACGGTTAATATGCTGATTCAACAACTTGCCAACGGGATTGCTATCGGGAGTGTCTATGCCTTGATCTCCCTCGGGTTGACCATGGTTTACGGAATCCTCAGGATTCTCCACGTCGCCCATGCAGGGATCTATGCTTTGGGAGCCTATGTCGGGCTATTCTCCTTCCGTCTTCTCGGAAATTTCTGGCTTTCCTTGTTGATCGGAATGGCAGGATCTGCCTTAGCAGGCTATCTTGTCCAGCGATATCTCTATTCGCCCCTTCTCCACCTTCCGAGAATTGCCCCTTTGATTGTCTCGATCGGTCTCTTCATTGCCATGGAAGAGGCTTTCCGAATCGTTGCAGGACCTCATACCCTGACCTACAATGCCCGAATTGGAATTGGAGATCTCTCCCTGAAACATTTCCAGCTGACGGAGACGCAGATTCTGATCCTGCTGGTCACCTTTCTCATCCTTGCCGTTCTCTGGACTTTATTAACACGGACACGGACCGGTCTGGCCATGAGGGCCTGTGCCATGGATGCTGAAACGACCTCCTCCTTCGGGGTCAATGTGAATGCGATTATTGCTATCAACTTTTTATTAGGCTCTGCCATGGCAGGTGCTGCAGGTGTCTTGATCGGCGTGTATGACAATCAAGTCTGGCCAACGATGGGAAGCATTCCTGCCTATAAAGCTCTTGCCATTGTCGTGCTGGGTGGACTTGGAAATATCCCTGGGACGGTGTTGGCTTCTTTTGTCGTGGGCTTGTCAGAGACCTTCTTTATCGGCGTCCTTGCCATCCCTTTTCCAAGGGATGCGGTCGCTTTTATTGCCATGATTCTGGTGTTGATGTTTAGACCTTATGGATTGCTGGGGAAGGCGTAAAGGAAGATTCATTTATGATCAGCGGATATCTCATCACCATTCTCATCACGGTCCTCGTCTATGCCATCCTGGCGCATAGCCTGAATATCATCACTGGCCATGCAGGACAGATCTCGCTGGGACATGCGGCCTTCTTCGGCATTGGCGCCTACACCTCTGCTCTCTTCTATACAAAGGCTGGTCTCTCTTTCTGGCTCTGTGTCCCTCTGGCGGCCATCGTTGCGGGAATGATCGGCATTCTTCTGGGAATTCCCTGCCTCCGCGTTCGGGATGACTTCCTTGCCATCACCACAATGGGGATCGGCTTTGTTGTCGAAGCCGTTTTCCTCTACATTCCCTTCTTCGGGGGAGCCATGGGCATCGGAGGCATCAACCTCCCTCAATGGTTTGGAAGAGAAATGACGAAACCGGAGTATTTCCTCCTCATCCTGATCGTCTTTATTCTCCTCCTCCTGCTCGATCGGAGGCTGGGGCGTTCTTGGATTGGTTTAGCGTGGTCATCGATACGAGAGGACGAACAGGCCGCAGAAGCGATGGGGGTGGATGTGGTCCGATTCAAAGTCCTGGCTTTTGTTCTTGGAAGTTCCATTGCAGGACTTGCCGGCGGTTTTTATGCTCACTTTCTCACCTTTATTATGCCCCAGAATTTTGGGTTCGGACAGTCGATCGTCATCCTCTGCATGGTCGTTTTCGGAGGGATTGGAACACGATGGGGACCCATTGTGGGGGCGATCATTTTGGGTGTCCTTCCTGAGATCTCCCGGCCCATCATGGAATACCGGACATTGATTTACGGCGTCTTGCTCTTAGCGATGATGCGTTTCCAACCCGGCGGGCTTCTTGGTGATGAATCCATTCTTCCGACTCTGTTGAGAAGAATGCCATTAAAATCTTTGGAAAAGGGATAAGAAATGACCCTCCTGAAGATCAATGGTCTGAGCAAAGAGTTTGATGGCCTGAAAGCACTGGATGGGGTCAGTTTTACGGCCGAAGAGAAAGAGATCCTCGGCATCATCGGTCCCAATGGCGCAGGGAAAACGACCCTCTTTAATGTGATCACAGGGCTTTACTTTCCTACAGAGGGGGAGATCTCGTTTCAAGGAAGATCCCTTCTCGGCCTGAAACCACACCAGATCAGTCGATTGGGCATTGGAAGGACCTTTCAGATCGTTCGACCTTTCCCCAATCTGGATGTGGAGACGAACATTCTGGTCGCCTATGGCCATCGGTTCTATTCCAATCTATGGCATTCGACCACCCCCTACCGACAGACTGAATGCCTTCACGAAACGGACAGGCTTATCGAGTTGACCGGTCTAAGATTCTTTGCAAAACAGACAGCGAAGAACCTCCCTTTAGGTATCAAAAAGAGGCTTGAAATCGCAAGGGCCCTCGCTCTCAAACCACGCCTCCTTCTCCTCGACGAACCTTCTGGAGGGCTCCGTTTTGAGGAATCGGTTCAATTGATGGATCTCATCCGAAAGGTGAGAGATCAGGGCATCACGGTTCTTCTCATCGAACATAATATGCAAGTGGTCATGGATCTGTGCAAACGGATCGTGGTCCTTGACCACGGCTCCAAAATTGCGGAAGGCACTCCTGAAGAGATCCGTTCCAATCCTCAGGTCATCGAAGCCTATCTGGGAAAATCGGAATCGACAGAAGGGGAGGAGGGCTGATATGCTCGATGTGCGAGGAATCGAGGTCTCTTACGGAGAATTTATCGCTCTCAAAGGAATCAGCTTTACCGTCAATGAAGGCGAACTGGTTACGATCATCGGAGCCAATGGAGCCGGAAAGAGCACCATATTGAGAAGTGTGATGGGGTTGACAAGATGCCGGAAAGGGGAGATCCTCTTTCAAGGGAAGAATATTACCCATATGCCTCCCCATCAACGTTCTCGTTTAGGAATCAGCCTTGTTCCTGAAGGAAGGAAGATCTTTCCGGATCTGACCGTGACCGAAAATTTAATGATGGGAGCCTACATCGAGCAGGATCGGAAAGCGATCGAGATGGGAATGGAGAGAGCCTTTGGGCTCTTTCCTGTATTGAAGGAGAGGAAGCATCAGGTCGGAAAAACGTTGAGTGGAGGCGAGCAGCAGATGCTTGCCATTGCAAGGGCATTCATGTCCAGACCCCGTTTGATCCTGATGGATGAGATCTCATTAGGGTTGATGCCCATCTATGTGGAAGAGACTTTCAAAGTGATTCAGGACCTTCACCGCCAAGGAGTCACCATACTGCTTGTCGAACAGAACGCGCGAAAAGCCCTTGCCACGGCCGATCGGGGCTATGTCCTTGAAACGGGTGAAATCGTTCTGAGCGATACCAGTCAGAAATTAGCCAATGATCCCCAGGTCAAAAAAGCCTATCTGGGTGGAACCTAAAAAGATTGAAACCCATGAGCAAGACCCATGGGCTACCCGATTGTTCATGGCCGTATGTCATCAAAATTTAAACGATACAATTTAGAAAATCATGCTTTTTTTGTTACTTCCAAAATAAAAGGTAATCAACCCTACCTCCTTGATCATCATTTGGCTGAACTATTCATTGAAACCTTATATGTTTGTAGAAAAAGATATGGATTTCTCCTTTTATCATTTGTGGTCATGCCAGAGCACTTTCACGCTCTCATTATTCCCCAGAAGGGATATACAATTTCAGGCGTCATGCAGAAAATAAAAAGCCTTTTTGTGAAAAAGATGCGAGAAGAGTTGAATTGGGAAGGGAATTTCTGGCAGAAGAGTTTTTATGATTTTGTGGTTTACACAGATAAGAAATTGATTGAAAAAATAAATTATATTCTACAAAATCCTGTTAGAAGGGGATTGGTTCAAAAAGTGGAAGATTATCCTTTTTCAACGGCAAATAAGAGATTTGAAAATGACATAGAACGATTTTTTGGAGCTCACCAGCAAGACTGGTGGGCTACCCAATCACCCATAAACAAGACTGATAAAGACGAAGAAAGAGAAGAGGGGTAGTCCACGAGTCTTGCTCAGTCCACGAGTCTTGCTCGTGGACGAAGTCTTGCTCGTGGACGAAGAGGTGAATCATGGAGAAGAAAAAAGTTGAAGTGAAGGAGAAGGTTGAAACACTAACCGATGTCCAGGTGGGCATCAAGGCTCCGAGGGGAACACAGATCAGTTGCAAAAGCTGGCAGACGGAGGCAGCTTTGCGGATGCTGATGAACAATCTCGATCCAGAGGTGGCTGAGAAGCCTGCCGAGCTGATCGTCTATGGCGGATCGGGAAAGGCAGCACGAAACTGGGAGGCTTACCATCTTCTCGTAAAATGCCTCAAAAACCTGGAGAATGACGAGACCCTGCTCGTTCAGTCAGGAAAGCCTGTAGGCATCTTCAGAACCCATGAGGATGCCCCCCGCGTCCTGATCTCCAATGCGATGCTCGTTCCCAACTGGGCAAACTGGGAGAAGTTTAGAGAACTGGAGGAACTTGGGCTGACGATGTATGGCCAGATGACCGCAGGAAGCTGGATTTACATTGGCACTCAGGGTATTCTCCAGGGAACCTATGAGACCTTTGCCTCTGCTGCCAAGAAGCATTTCGGTGGGTCTTTAAAAGGAAGGCTGATCCTCTCTGCCGGTCTGGGAGGAATGGGAGGTGCCCAGCCCCTTGCCGCCACAATGAACGAAGGGGTTTTCTTGGGAGTGGAGGTGGATCCTCAACGGATCAAACGCCGTCTCGAAACAGGATACCTTGATGTGATGGTCGATCGTCTGGAAGACGCCCTCATCCTGGCATTCAGTGCCAGAGAGAAAGGGATTCCAAAATCGATTGGGCTTCTCGGTAATGCGGCGGAAATTCATCCAGAGATCGTCAAAAGGGGGATCATTCCAGACCTGGTGACTGACCAGACCTCTGCCCATGATGCATTGAATGGATATGTTCCGGCAGGCTTTCGCCTTGAAGAAGCCCTTGAACTTCGAAGAAAGGATCCCAGAGAATACATCCGGCGTTCAATGGAATCGATGGCCATTCACGTCCAGGCCATGCTCGACATGCAGAAGAAGGGAGCGATCGTCTTTGATTATGGCAATAATATCCGGGCACAGGCTTTTCAGGCAGGGGTCCAGGACGCATTCAATTATCCGGGGTTTGTTCCTGCCTTTATCCGTCCTCTCTTCTGTGAAGGGAAGGGGCCTTTTCGCTGGGCTGCTCTTTCCGGAGATCCCGAGGATATCTACAGGACGGACGAGGCCATTTTAAAGGAATTTCCGGAGGATCTTTCTCTGATCAGGTGGATCCGTTTAGCCAGGGAGAAGGTAAAGTTTCAGGGTCTTCCAGCCAGAATCTGCTGGCTTGGCTATGGTCAGAGGGCGAAGATCGGAAAGGTCTTTAACGACATGGTGGCACGAGGGGAATTGAAGGCGCCGATTGTGATTGGAAGAGATCATCTTGACAGCGGTTCAGTGGCTTCACCCTATCGAGAGACAGAGGGGATGAAAGATGGGAGTGATGCCATTGCGGACTGGCCTATCTTGAATGCCCTTCTCAATGTGGCTGCTGGAGCCACCTGGGTTTCGGTCCATCATGGAGGTGGCGTGGGGATCGGCTATTCCATCCATGCAGGAATGGTGGTCGTGGCGGATGGGACGAAAGAGGCGGAAAGAAGGCTTGAGAGGGTGTTGACGACCGATCCTGGAACAGGAGTGATGCGCCATACAGATGCTGGCTACGAAGAGGCGATCGAAACCGCCAGGGAGAAAGGCATTAAAATCCCTGGAGTCACCATTTACCAGAGAGAAAACTCATAGATGGGGGCAGGTTCCTCCAATATTCCATAACCCCGTGATGACGAGCAAAGCCAATATGAAAATCGTTTTTCTCAATGGCAAACATCTCTCCTTAGAAGAGGTTTTTGAAGTGGCAGAAGGAAAGGCGGAAGTCAAGATCTCTCCTTCTGTGTTTCTTAGGATGAAACGGTCACGGGATTTTGTCGAGCAAGCACTGGCCCAGGGTGAGAAAATGTATGGTGTGACCACTGGTTTCGGAATGCTTGCCGATCAGGTGATTGATCAGTCTCAGATCGAAACCCTTCAACGAAATCTCATCCGGAGCCACAGCGTAGGTGTCGGCCCCTATTTTGACGAGGGCACCACGCGGGCCATCATGTTGCTCAGGGCAAATGTTCTTTCCATGGGTTTTTCAGGGGTTCGGAGGGAGGTGCTTGAAACCCTTGTGGAGATGATCAATCGCCATGTTCACCCCCTCATTCCCGAACAGGGCTCGGTCGGAGCGAGCGGCGACCTTGCTCCGCTGGCACATCTGGCTTCGGTTCTGATAGGCGAGGGAGAAGCCGTGTATCATGGAAAGGTGATGTCAGGAAGGAAGGCAATGAAGAAGGCTGGGATTCCCCTTCTCACCCTTAAAGCCAAAGAGGGCCTCTCCCTGATCAACGGAACTCAGGTGATGACCGCCATTGGCATTCTCTCTCTGCTCAGAGCCGAACGGCTCTGCAAGGTGGCTGATATTGTGGGAGCCTCCACCCTTGATGCTCTAAAAGGAACCCTCTCTGCCTTCGATCCGGATATTCAAAAGGTCCGTCCCTTTTCAGGGTCTCTTGCGGTATCGAAAAATTTTAAAAAGTTATGTCGAAGAAGCGAGATTGAAGAGTCCCATAAGTTCTGTTCAAAGATTCAGGATGCCTATTCCGTCCGGTGTATTCCTCAGGTGCACGGAGCGGTGAGAGACGGGCTCTCCTATGTTCGAAAGGTGCTCGAAACGGAAGTCAACTCTGTTACGGATAACCCGCTCATCTTTGCCGAGAAAAAAAAGATCCTCAATTGTGGAAATTTTCATGGAGAGCCCGTTGCCTTTGCCATGGATCTTCTCGGCATGGTTGTGGCTGAACTGGGAAGCATCTCGGAGCGAAGGATTGAGAAGTTGATCAACCCTGCCCTGTCAGGGCTTCCTCCCTTTCTCACCACAGAAGGAGGACTCCATTCAGGCTTGATGATGGTTCAGGTGAGTGCAGCAGCCCTGGCATCCGAAAATAAGGTTCTTGCTCATCCGGCAAGCGTCGATACCATTCCCACCTCTGCGGATAAGGAAGACCACGTCTCGATGGGAACCATCGCAGCGAGAAAGGGCAGGGAGATCGTCAGAAATGTGGAGCATATCCTTGCCATGGAACTCTTATGCGCCACTCAGGGACTGGAATTTCTGCTTCCCCTTAAACCCGGCATTGGAGTTCAGGAGGCTTATCAGGTGGTTCGGCAGAAGGTACCTCCCATCAAAGGAGACCGTAGATTCGGTAACGACATCCGAAAGATTCAGCAATTAATCGAATCCGGAGAATTGTTGCGAAAGGTGGAAGAGAGAGTAGGAAGACTCCATTAACCAGAAGGTCGTTTCCTCCGTTCCTCACCCTATCTCTCTTTTAAATGATATCTCATCCCACATGGTCCGCGGGGCCAGCCTCGACTATGAAAATGCAGCAGTGCATTGGTTAGGGGAACCGAGATTATTGTTTAACGGTGACGACGCTGGTATCGAAGCTGGAAGTTCGATACTCGTATTTCGGCGAAAATCAATTCGAGCTTCCAATGTCACCTTTCGAGCATCGATACAAGCCTCGACAACGTTAAACGAGAATCGAAATTGAGCGATTTTTTGTCCCAACTGTAGCCGCAACCTTTAGGTTGCGTGTTTTTATTGGAAATGGTCTCTCACTCAACAGGTTAGTGGAAAGCGCAGGCTAAAGCCTGCGGTTACAGGTTCCTTTCAAAAGAATCGCTCAATTGAGGGAGAAGTTATTTTCCACCTAACTGAAGAGCAGACCCGGAAGCCAGGTCGCAATCTTGGGAAATAGGAAGACCAACGCCAATCCAATCATCTGAAGAATCATAAAGTCGATCATCCCGCGATAAATATCCTTCAATTCCCATTGAGGCGCCACGGCTTTCAGGTAGTAAGCTGCCATTGCCACAGGCGGCGAGAGAAAGGCGGTCTGGAGGTTCACAGCCACCAGAGTCGTAAACCAGAGAAGATCCATCTTCAATTCCTGGACGACCGGAAGAAAGATGGGCAGGAAGATGAAAACAATGGCAGGCCATTCGAGGGGCCATCCCAGGAGAAAGATGATCAACATGACCAGGGCGATCAGCCCCATCGGATGAATGTCCAGATTGAGAAGGGATTTGGCAATCATGGTGCTCGTTCCAAGGCGTGTGAAGACCGCCCCATAAATATTGGATGCCATCCCTAAAAAGAGAATCATGCTCGAAGTCTGCAAGGTTTTATAGACCGCCTCTTTAAGCGTGGGCCAGGTGAGTCGACGGTAAGCCAGTGTTAAGAGAATCGAACCAGAAGAAGCCATGGCGGCTGCTTCAGTCGGGGTGGCCAATCCCAGAATGATGCTTCCCAAGGCGGCAAAGATGATAAACCCCATAGGAAGAATACCCGATAAGAATTCTACCAGGATCTTCCTGACAGAAGTGAACCGTTCCTCCGGAGGAAGGGGAGGCCCGAGTTCTGGTTTAAGATAGCTTTTGATCATCGCATAACCGATGTAGAGGCCCGCGAGAAGTAAACCGGGCAGGATGGCAGCTCCAAAGAGCTTGACGACGGAAACACCAGCCACAGGTCCCATCACAACCAGCATCACACTGGGAGGGATGAGGATGCCCAGGGTTCCTCCAGCGGTGATCGTGCCTGCAGAAAGCCTCACATCGTATCGACTCCTCATCATGGCAGGAGCGGCCATAATGCCGATGACCGTGACAGAGGCACCAATAATTCCTGTTGCAGTGGCAAAGATGGTAGCGGTTAAGAGAACACCGAGATAGAGAGAACCCCGAACTCCTCCGAGCATATGCTGAAAGGAGGTGAAGAGCCGCTCCATCAATCCAGCCTTTTCAAGTAGATGGCCCATGAAGATGAAAAGGGGAACGGCTGCCAGAGTTTCTTCCTTCATGACCCCAAGGGTCTGGAGGACCATGAGATCAAAAACACTGCCTCCAAATCCGATATACCCAAAGATGACTGAAAGGATGATCAAGGTGAAGGCGATCGGAAAGCCGGCAAAGATTCCGGTCAACAGGGCGGCTAAAAAGATTAATCCAAGAAATTCGGAACTCATTGCCACTTTCCTTTCAATGCCGCGTGAAGACTTTTGAAAAATTCAGAAATTCCCTGAAGGATCAGGAGAAAGGCGGAAACGGGGATGACCGTTTTGAAGGGATAGAGGGGTGGTCTCCAGGGACTGAAGTCCGATTTTTCAAGAATGGTCCAGGAGTGAATCGCCGCGCTGGTTCCCGAGATGAGAAAGAAGATCATCCCTGGAAAGAAGAGGAAGAGGTAAGAGATGACGTTGACCCATCCCTGTTTTTTGGGAGACCAGCGTTCATAGAGCATGTCCGTACGGATATGGCCATTGAAGCGGAGGGTATAGGTTGCCCCTAACATGAAGAGGGTTCCGTAGAGCATATAGGCAAGGTCATAGGCCCAGACCGTGGGGGAATGGAAACCATAGCGGGCAATCACCTCATAGGTGAGGCCCAGGATGAGTGGAACGATAAGCCAGCCTACGATCTTTCCAGACCATTCTCCGATGGCATCAATCGTTCGGATAAGGGTTTGTAAAGGTTTTGGAAAAGATTCCATGAAATATCCATGCTCATCCCGGATGGCCCAAAGAGCCGCCCGCAAACCAAGAAAATGGAGCAGTGCATTGGTTAGGGTAAAAGAGATGATTGTTTAACGGTGACGACGCTGGTATCGAAGCTGGAAATTCGATACTCGTATTTCGGCGAAAATAAATTGGAGCTTCCCGTTTCAACTTTCGAGCATCGATACGAGCCTCGACAACGACAAAGCTCCATTTAAAATGGACGATACAGCCCCGCAAGATGCGGGATCGCCATAACCGTTAGACGTAACCTGTTTTCCACCTAAAGTAGGGAATGGTTTCGAACCATTCCCTACTTTAGGTGAGTCCGTCAGTAAGAGCCAGCACGGCGTCTCGAACTCTTTTGGTTTACGGCTTTGTCACCTTATAAGGATTGACTCCTTTCCAGTAATACTCAGCAATCAGATCGGTGGGTGGGTTGTAAGCCGCCCGGAAGGGGACAACCCGATTGGCCCAGGCCTTTTGAGAGGCTAAGACCTTGGCGAAGAAGGGATTCTCCTTCGACTTTCTTTCCGCCACGCGATCCCAGGCTTTTAACATTTCAACGATAATTTCGTTAGGAGTGTGAACCACCTGAACCCCATGTTTCGACACCATGGTTTCAAGATCCTTGCTGTTCTGGTCGATCTGCTTCAAGGCGAAGTAGAGGGCATCCGCCATGCAGGCAGTTTTGATGATGGCTTTCAGGTCAGCGGGCAGTTCCTCCCACTTCTTCCGGTTGATGATCAGTTCCATAAAACCGGTGGGCTGATGAATGCTTGGCATCATATAGACCTTGCGGACGTTATGGAGTCCAATGGACATATCTGCGCTGGGGGAATGGTATTCTGTCCCATCGATGACACCGCGCTCAAGGGCTGGAACGATTTCACCTCCAGGAAGGGTCACGACAGACATCCCAAGTTCTTTAAAGACCTCTGCAGCCATGCCAGCGGCACGGAACTTAATCCCTTTAAATTCGGCAACGGACTTGATCGGTTTTTTGAACCAGCCCAGTGGCTCAGGAGGATCTCCAGCAGTGGGAAAGGAGACGACGTCATACTTCAATTCCTTCTGCAGGAGTTCGTTATAGAGATCGAGCCCCCCTCCCAGGTAGACCCAGCTCATAAAGTCCTCCCGTTCCATTCCAAAGGGACCGCCGCCTGCAGTGCTGAAGAGGGCCATTGCCGGGTGCTTGCCTACCCAGTAACCTGGCCACCCATGACCTGCATCCACAATCCCTTTATGGACGGCGTCAAGCACTTCGAAGGGCGGGACGATGGCTCCTCCGGGAAGGAGTTCGAGTTTCAGCCTCCCTCCTGCCATCTCTTCGAGCCTGGCTACCAGATCTTTCGGGTTGACATGTTCGAATGCCCCAGCGGCCCAGGTGCTCTGGATCTTCCAGGAATAGACCTTTGTCTGAGCGTTTGCAGGACCCGAAAGTAAGAGGAACGTCATGAATGAGATGAGAAGCAACCATAGAACTTTTTTCATCATTGTAACCCCTCCTTCTTTTGAATTTTCAAAATGATTTAATACGTTCTTCCCTTTTTGTCAAATCCTTCGTCCATGGAAGTGGGTCAATGAGAAGGCTTCCTTTTCCTTGCCCATCCATCAGAACAGAAGTAATGCCTCACTGAAGCGGGGGAAAATCCGGCAATCGGGCAGGCCTGTTTCCGAAAATCTTATAAAGCGGTTCATTGATAACGAAG
>FWPV01012685.1_pt1 | contig 12927 bp, 13 predicted proteins | sample 2228371 | NCBI WGS metagenome assembly FWPV01 (sample SAMEA103939776, study PRJEB20133) | metagenome | reverse complement strand
CCAGCAGAAGAATCTCGACCTCTCCCAGCAATGGTTTGAGCGCACGCTCGAACTCAACCCGGAACCCTTTGAACGCGCCTGGGCCCTCGTCTATCTGGGCCGGCTTGCCCGCGCTGCCCGCGACCCCGAGCTCGCCATGCAGCGCTACCAGGCCGCCCTTGCCGTCGAGGGCGCCAGCGAAGCTGCCCGCAAGGCCGCCCAGGCGGAACTTGCCCAGCTCGCCGCGCAGTTGCAGCCGCGCCAGGCGCCATGATTTCTTTCAGTAAGGAACCTTTCGATATGACGCGTCCCCTCGTTCACACCATCCTCGTTTCCGCGCTGGCCGCTTCGTTCGCCCTTGCGCAGACCGCCAACCCCAAGCCCCCTCAGCCCAAGAGCCAGAAAGAGCTCGATGCCGTCCAGGCCATCTTCCAGGCGCCCGATCCTGACTCCCGCATCGCCGCCGCCAAGGAGCTCGTCACCAAATTCGCCGATACCGACTTCAAGGCCACCGCGTTCTACATCGGCGCCTTCTCTTACCAGCAGAAAGGCGACCTCGAAAACGCCATCGTCTGGGCGGAGCAGGCTCTCGATGCCGATCCCAAGTTCTACGCCGCCCAGCTCATGATCGCCAACGCGCTCGCCCTCCGCACCAAGGAGTTCGACCTCGACCGCGAGGAGAAACTCGGCCGCGCCGAAAAACTGGCCAAAGACGCCATCAACGTCATCAACGCCGCTCCCAAGCCGCGCCCCGACATCACCGACGAGCAGTGGGAGGCTGCCAAGAAAGACTTCATCGCCCAGGCTCACGAAGCCATGGGCCTTGCCGCTCTCGTCCGCAAGAAGTACGACGTCTGCGCCTCCGAGCTTTCCACCGCCGCCTCGCTCGCCTCGCAGCAGGATCCTTCCCTGATGGTCCGCCTCGCCAACTGCCAGCTCCAGGCGGGCAAGCCCGACGACGCCCTCGCTCTCCTTGACAAGGTCCTCAACGACCCCAATGTCTCCGGCCAGATCAAGTCTGTCGCCGCGCAGCTCAAGGTCGACGCCAACAAGAAGAAGGCCGAAGCCGCCAAGTAGTCCCCCGATGAACGCGCCTCTGGAGGAGCTGGAATCCCTTCTCGGCTACCGCTTCCGCGACCGGGACCTGCTCCTCCGCGCGCTCACCCACAAGTCTCTCCGCGCCGAGTCTTCCGAAGACGTCCAGCACAACGAACTTCTCGAGTTCCTCGGCGATTCCATCCTCGGCTTCCTCGCCTCCGAGTTCGTCTTCCGCCTCCTCCCCGGCGGCAGCGAGGGCGACCTGTCCCGCCTCAAGGCCCACCTCGTCAGCGCTTCCCGGCTCCACAGCGTCGCCGTCGCCCTCGATCTCGGACGCTTCCTCAGGCTCGGCAAGGGAGAAGAACAGAGCGGCGGCCGCAATAAGAAGGCCCTCCTCGCCGACGCCCTCGAGGCTCTCCTCGCCGCCGTCTATCTCGACGCCGGCCCCATCGTCGGCCTCGATGTCTGCCGCCGCCTCCTCGAGCGCTTCCTCTGGCCCGTCCTCGAGTCCAGCCTCTCCGCCGCCTCCGACATCCCCGTCGATCCCAAGAACGCTCTCCAGGAACTCGCCCAGTCCCGCAAGCTCCCCCTGCCGCGTTATTCCCTGATCTCGCAGTCCGGCCCCGAGCACGCCAAAGTCTTCACCGTGGAAGTCCGCCTCGGCCCCGGCCGCGCCGCCGCCGCCCAGGCCAGCTCTAAAAAAGCCGCCTCCCAGAAGGCCGCCGCCATCCTCCTCGATCAGCTCCGCACCGAACTCAGCCAGCCCGGCGGCGCCGCCTGCATGGAATCCTCCGCCGTCTGATCCTCCCTGTTTCAGACATTTTTCTCTGAAAAGAGCCCCGCAATCGGCTACCCTGTGAGAAGGAGCCTCTGCATCCATGTCCGATCGAGCTTCCCTTCTCCGCGCGGCTCTGGAGCGCCGCCAGGCCCTCGTCGTCCCGGGCTGCCACGACGCCCTCAGCGCCCGCATTATTGAATCCGCCGGCTTCGAGGCCATCCAGGTCTCTGGCTTCGGTCTCGCCGGCTCCCTCCTCGCTCTTCCCGACGTCGGGCTTGTCGAGATGAAAGACATCCTCGACATCACCGGCAACATCGTCCGCGCCGTGAAGATCCCTGTCATGGCCGACATCGACACCGGCGGCGGCAACGCCCTCAACGCCGCCCGCATCACCGAACGCCTCATTGAAATGGGCGTCGCCGGCGTCAACATCGAAGACCAGGTCTTCCCCAAGCGCTGCGGCCACATGGAAGGCAAGCAGGTCATCTCCGCCGAAGAGATGGCCGGCAAGGTCCGCGCCATGGCGGACGTCCGCGCCCGCTCCGGACGCGATCTCGTCATCAACGCCCGCACTGATGCCTACGCCGTCCTCGGACTCGACGAAGCCATCCGCCGCGCCAATCTCTATCTCGAATCCGGCGCCGACATGGCCTTCATCGACGGCATTGGCACGCGCGCCGACATCGAACGCGCCGTCCGCGAAATCCGCGGACTCCTCTCCGTCAACCTCATGGATGCGGTCACCGGCGTCAAGACCGAGCTCATCCCCATCCCCGAACTCGCCGCCATGGGCGTCGCCCGCGTCTCCATCCCCGTCGCCTCCATCCTCGTCATGCACCGCGCCCTCACCGATTTCTTCTGCGATCTCCGTAACTCTCCAACCGGCATCCTCGCAGGAGAAACCCGCCGCCTCACCGCCTTCAGAGACTTCGCCGATTTCGTCGGCCTCCCCCAATACCGGGAGTTGGAAAACAGGTACCTGCCCGCGCGCTCCGGCACGCACTGAGAGGAGCTCCGTCATGACCCTCGCAGAAAAGATTCTCGCCCGCGCTTCCGGCCGCTCCCGCGTCGCTCCCGACGAGATCGTCGTCGCCGACGTCGATCTCGCCATGAGCCACGAGAACGCCGACCTCGTCCGCAAGGCTTTCCTCGAAATCGGCGTCCCCCGCGTCTGGGACCCCGAAAAAATCGTCATCATCTTCGACCACCGCATCCCCGCCGAAAGCGAAAAAACCGCGGCCACGCACAAGGCTGTCCGAGAATTCGTCCGCCAGCAGGGCATCCGCCACTTCTACGACGTCGGACGCGGCGGCATCTGCCATCAGGTGCTCGCAGAAAACGGCCACGTCCAGCCCGGCATGGTCGTCGTCGGCACCGATTCCCACACCACCACCCACGGAGCCTTCGGCGCCTTCGCCACCGGCATCGGCGCCACCGAAATGGCCGGCGTCTGGGTCGAGGGCAAACTCTGGTTCAAGGTGCCCTCGACTCTCCGGATCGAAGTCGAAGGCGAATTCGCCCCCTGGGTCTCCGCCAAGGACCTGATCCTCTACATCATTGGCAGGCTCGGCGCCGCCGGAGCCGACTACCGCGCCGTCGAGTTCGATGGCAGCGCCATCCGCCGCATGACCATTGCTTCGCGCATGGTCCTCTGCAACCTCTCCATGGAAATGGGCGCGAAAGTCGCCTTCACGCCCGTCATGGAAATCGCGCCCGATGCCGACGCCCGTTACGAGCGCGTCCTCCACATCAACCTCGACTACGACCTGCCCGAGCCCCAGATCGCCTGCCCCCACTCCGTCGATCACGTCAAGCCAATCTCCGCCCTCGACGAGATCCCCGTCCATCAGGCTGTCCTCGGCTCCTGCACCAACGGCCGCCTCGAGGATCTTGAAATCGCCGCGTCCATCCTCCGCGGCCGCCGCGTCCACCCGCAGACGCGCCTCATCGTCATCCCCGCCTCCCAGCGCGTCTACCTCGACGCCATGCGCCTTGGCTATCTCGAAACCCTCATCGAAGCCGGCGCCATCGTCAATCCGCCCGGCTGCGGCCCCTGCGTCGGCGTGCACCAGGGCATCCTCGCCGCCGGCGAAGTCTGCATCTCCTCCACCAACCGCAACTTCATCGGACGCATGGGCAGCAAGGACTCCTTCGTCTACCTCGCCAGCCCCGCCGTCGTCGCCGCCTCGGCCGTCGCCGGCCGCATCATCCATCCCGAAATCGTCATGGCAAAGGAGGACGCCCATGTCTGACGCTTCCTCGATCCTCTGCGGCCGTGTCGCCGCCGTGCTTGGCCCCAACATCGACACCGACATCATCTACCCCGGCCGCTACCTCAACATCACCGACCGCGAGAAGACCGCCGAGCACCTCTTCGAGCTCGCCTACCCGGAAATCCGCTCGAAGCTCCAGCCGGGCGATTTCATTGTCGCCGCCGCCAACTTCGGCTGCGGCTCCAGCCGCGAGCAGGCGGCGGCCGCACTGAAGTTCTCCGGCTGCGGCGCCGTCATCGCGGCCAGCTTCGCCCGCATCTTCTACCGCAACGCCATCAACCTCGGCCTGCCCGCCCTTGTCAGCCCCTCCGCCCACCTCGAGTGCAGCGAGGGCGACGAACTCGAAATCGACCTCGCCGGCGGCCTCATCCGCAACCTCTCGCGCAACCTCTCCATCGCCGCAGCGCCTCTTGATCCGCGCGCCATCGAACTGATCCGCTCCGGCGGCCTCATCCCCTATCTCAAAGCCAAATACGCGTCCGCGCCCGCGGCAGGCTGAGTCTCAGGAGGAATCGCGCCATGGCCAAACACCAGATCGCATGGCTCCCCGGCGACGGCATCGGCATCGAAGTCACCCAGGCCGCCCGCCTCGTTCTCGACGCCGCCGGCTACGACGCCGAATACCACCACGGCGACATCGGCTGGCACTTCTGGGTCACCGAGGGCGACGCGCTTCCTCAGCGCACCCTCGACCTGCTCGCCCGCACCGAGTGCGCGTTCTTCGGCGCCATCACCTCGAAACCCGCCGCCGAAGCCGCCCGCGAGCTCGCTCCCGAACTCCAGGGCCGCGGCCTCACCTACCGCAGCCCCATCGTCCGCATGCGCCAGCTGCTCGACCTCTACATCTGCCAGCGCCCCTGCCGCGCCCTGCCCGGCAATCCGCTCAATTACCGTGAAGGCATCGACCTCGTCGTCTTCCGCGAGAACACCGAAGGCATGTACATCGGCGTCGAATTCCCCCAGGTGCCCGAGTCCTTCTACGCCGAAAAAGCGATGAGCCGCATCCCCCGCGACGCCGCCATCTCCATCCGCTCCATTACGGCCAACGCCTCGCGCCGCATCGTACAAGCGGCCTTCGAGTTTGCCCGCCGCAACGGCCGCCGCAAGGTCACCGCCGTCCACAAGGCCAACGTGTTGCGCGCCACCTGCGGGCTGTTCCTCGAACAGGCCACCGAAGTCGCCGTGATGTATCCCGACATCGAATTCGACACGGCCAACGTCGACGCCATCTGCATGTGGCTCCTCAAAAAACCCGCACAACTACGATGTCATCGTCACCACCAACCTCTTCGGCGACATCCTCTCCGATCTCTGCGCCCAGTTGGTCGGCGGCATGGGCTTTGCCTACAGCGGCAACATCGGCGAGAAATACGCCGTCTTCGAGCCCACCCATGGCTCCGCCCCGAAATACGCCGGCCTCAACAAGGTCAACCCCATCGCCGCCATCCTTGCCGCCGCCATGATGGCCGGCTGGACCGGCGAAAAGGAGATCGAGGCCGCCATTCACGGCGCCGTCGAAGAAGTCGTCCGCCGCGGCGAAGTCCGCACCTACGACATGGGCGGCTCTTCCTCCACCATGCAGATGGCCGAGGCCATCGCCGCCGAGGCCGCACGGCTCCGCGCTCACGCCTGAGCGTTGCCGCGCTGCAGCCTTCGCCGGCGCGCAGAAGGTGACGCTTCCCAGGCGCGGCCGGGGGACGAAGCGCGCTTCGTCCCCTGCGGCAGGGATCTGCCGGGCGTGCGCGCTTCGTCCTCCGCTGGAGAACGCACAGTCCTGCAAGCCAGGACCGCTCACGGGAAGCTGTAGGTCGTCGTCAGCTTGTAGAACGACCCCGTTCCGTCCGTCGCCGGCCGGCTCATCACGTCCGGCCCTGCCGTGAACCGCACGCTGAACTTGCCCATCGTCGCCTGCACATACGGCCCGAACCACTTGTACACGCCGGCCCCGCGCGGCGCCCCGGTCCCGCTCGGCGACGAGTCCAGCTGCTCGTAGTGCAGACCTGCAGACACGAGTTTCGAGAACCGCGCTCCGCCGTTCACCCAGTAATGCAGGAAGTTGTTCTGCACCGGAACCGTGACCAGCGCCCCGCCGGATCCGGCGGTCTTCCCTTTCCGCAGAGCCGTATAGCGTCCGAGATAAAACTCGCCTTCGGCGCGGTCCGTCGACAGGTTCACCGTGATGTTCGGAACAATGCCTTCCAGCGCCATTGCGTATGAGCCGTTCGACAGCAGCCGACCGTTCAGAAAGCCGAGCTGCGGATTCCACGTCAGCTTGCCGCCGAGCGTGCGGATATTGACGCCCGAGCCGAACTCGGTCCACAGCGCCCCTCCGCCTCCCGTGCCGAACGAGGGCGTCGTCCAGATGATGCCGTACACGGTCCAGTCAAGACGTTCGTTGGCCTTGTAGCCCGCGCTGAATGTCGGATAAAAGCCGAAAAATGCATCCTGATTCAGGGAAACCCGGTACGAAACCCGGTCGTCCACGCCCGATTGCGCGGTCATGTGCGGAGAAAATCCAAGTGTAAATACACTGAGAGCAGCAAGAGTTTTTGCAAAATTCACGAGAAACAGTCCTCCTGGAAACGGTTTTCAGCGGTGATCGTCAGGGAACAGCAGGGAAGGGACCGGACAGGGGTCTGAGGTCAAAGGCTGGCTCTGCCAGTCAGGTGGGCACGACAGCCAAACTGTACTTTAACACAAAGTCAAAATGTGCGGATATCCGAACTTTTGATAGACCCGATCACGGAAACCGTAGAAAAATCCCCCACTCCTGCAGGGAGATTGATACGCCCAAAAGACTTGTCCCCGCGCCCTCGGCGCTCCTTGAGTCTGTGAAGCAGCCATGCTTGAGCCGCGGACCTGGAGAATCTGAGATGTCGCCGGGGGCTGTCCAGAGTCGGAATACGTAGGGTCGGATCATCATCAGCCATAGAGTGCCGGGTTGGTCTGGACAGTCTGGTTGCTCCCCTCGTGTCCGCAGTTAGCGTGCGTGGTGAAGATTCCAGTTTCCTTCACACGAGCCAGATGCATTGCATCCCGGGAGAGGTTGGTGCCCAGAAAATCCCCCATTTTTGACATTCCGACAGCCCCGTAGCCACCCCGTTTCGGTCGTGGCATTCAACATACTCGTGATTCGAACGGAGGACCGGTCACAGAGCGCCGAATCCGCGCCCGTTGCTGCAACTTACTTTGTAAATCGAGTAAGGGCCCTCCTGAGACGACAAAATCAAAGTGCATCCCTCGCGAACCAGCCAGGGGAGAATCCATTCAAATGAAGAATTCCTGCCCGCCACGAGATGGAAGTCCGGGTTCCTCTCGATGAATGGTCGGTAGTTCAGGATGCGGGCGCCAGTAAGCCGTCGAAATCCCATCATGGTCTTGTCTACCGAGTCAGTATTCGCTATCTTGACGGCGATTGGCGGGTCCGAAATGAAGACCATGCGGTTCCTCTCCGTTGGCGATACCTGGCGCCAGAGGCGGATGAAAGCCTCAGCGCTGGAGATGACAATTGGGTTCACCTCTGCACCTGAGATGTGACGCAGGATCGGATCAGCTTGCCCGGATCCCCGCCAACTGGGACCGCTTGACAGATAATTCTTCGCATGAGGGTAGATCCGCAGGCCAACAATGGACAGCAGGCAGGCCAGGACCACAAGGCAGTGAACCCTGCCTGTGTGCGTCAGTCCAATCCCCCACAGGATGCCGGCTCCGATCATCGCCGGTAGGATGTAGCGGGCTACAATGCCCCCGCCAAGAGTCCTGAAAACAACCAGCGTGGCCAGTGGGAGGATAGCTAGCAGCGCCACACCAAGGACCGCCTCTCTGCGAAATTCAGACATCGGCATGGGCGTATATGGCGGCTCGACAGGCGATTCATGCGAGCTCGCGCGGGATGAGCTTCTCGCGAGAACGGACAGTCCCAGCCATAAGGCGACCCACACGATGACGGGCCATAGGTCGGAAAAAAGTTCCCTGAACGCTTTTTCAAACGCGGACCAGCTTGCAGAAGCAAAAAATGTCGCTGCAAAACTCTTTCTCGCATGGGAAAGGAAGCTGAACTGAAATAGTTCTGTCAGGCCGGCGAGTGAAAGTGCAAGCCAGACTCCGACCCTGAAGCGTCCCTCGCGAAAGGAAAGGAAAGCCTCAGCAGCAGCAATGGCGCCGGTGACGAAAATTGCGAAAGGATGGACAAGGGTGGCCGCCGCGAGACAGAGGCAAAGAACCGCAGCCCAACCCTGACGCCGCTCTGTCTGACGCCACGCCAGTGCTGCAGCTGCGGAAAGCCCGAAAAGGATTCCGTACGGTCTTGCTTCCCAGCCGAATCTCATGGCGTCACCGCTCATGGGCACCATCGCGCCAGCGAGCGCTCCAAAATGGCCGCACTTGGAAAGTAGAAAGTAATACAGGCAGAGGAAACCGGCAGCAATTCCTAACGCCGGAAGGAACCTCAAAGCAATCTCCTCTGGCAGTCCAGACATCGGCATCAGGCTCTGGATGTAATGAAAATAGGGTGGAATCGTGTCCGCGCCTGATTTGACTGCAGCAGCCATGTCATTGAAGCTTCCGGCACTTGCGATGTAAAGAGTCATGAGCTCGTCAAACCAGAACGGGCGCTGCGACGCCACGACGAGGCAGGATAGAAACAAAAGGGCGGCCAACACCCAAGCCTGGCCAGCCGCTTTCTCCTCTTCAAGAGCATTCTGGATTCGAAGCTGCATGATCTTTCGAATTGCTGAGAGGATCTCTTTCATGTCCAACACCAGTGAGCGTTTGGCCGCCGAGTCAGGCTCGGATGTCGTGCAGGAGTGTAGCGCAAGGGAGCCGACTCAGGGGCAACTTCCGGAATTGCAATCGTCTGGTTCGGGCGAGGTTTCACTTCCCGCTTGGGAATAGTGTACTGAACACGGTCTCAGCTTTGCGGGGAGCCCCCCACGCCCCTGGCCTCTCCTGCCTCGCACATTCAGACTTCAAACGGCAGCCAAAGGTCTTCAGGATCTCCGCATCCCTCTCGTCCAAATGAGGGGTTCGGCCTCTTGACAGAGCTCTTCGTAAGACCTGCTCGCCTGGCACGCGCGCCGGGCGCGGTCAGAACCCGGGCGCTTTCCACGCAATCTCGCCGCCGACGATGGTCACGATCGGTCCGCCGCGGAAGGTCCGCCCGCTGAACGGCGTGTTCGCGCTCTTCGACAGTGAATTCTTCACGTCGTACGTCCACGGATACTCGGGGTGGAAGATCGTGACGTCGCCCGCGTATCCGGGCTTCAGCGCTCCCCGCGCCTGCTCGCCTTTCCAGCCGATAATGCGCGCCGGCTCGCTCGTGAAGAGCGCGATCAGCCGTTCGAGCGGAATGCGCCCGGAGTGCACCAGCACCTCCAGCGCGACGCCAAGCGCGGTTTCCAGCCCGATGATGCCGAACGGGCAGCGCTCGAACTCCTGCATCTTGTCGTCGCCCGCGTGCGGCGCGTGGTCGGTGGCCAGGCAATCAACCGAGCCGTTGACGATGCCCTCGATCACGGCTTCCGTATGTTCGGGTCCGCGCAGGGGCGGCTTCATCTTGTAGTTCGAATCATACGGCCGCATATGGCCCGTATGGAGCGCAATGTGGTGGGGCGTCGCCTCGCAGGTGACGGGCAGCCCGCGCCGCCGCGCGAAGCCGACCATCGCCACGGCGTTCTTCGTCGAGATGTGGGCCACGTGATACCGCGCGCCGGTCAGCTCGGCCAGCAGGATATCGCGCGCCACCATCACGTCTTCCGCCGCCGCAGGGATTCCGCGCAGCCCCAGGCGCACGCTGTCGGCGCACTCGTGCATGTCGCCGCCCGCGGAAAGGTGCAGATCCTCGCAATGCTGGATCACCGGGATATCCAGCGCCCGCGCCGTCTCCATGGCGCGCCGCATCACGCGCGCGTTCATCACCGGGCGCCCGTCGTCGCTGATGGCCACGGCGCCCGCGGCCACCATCGACCCGATCGCGGCCAGCTCTTCGCCCTCGCTGCCTTTCGTGATCGCGCCGATGGGAAACACGTTCACCACCGCCTCGCGCCGCGCCTTCTCCACGATGTACGTCGTCACCGTGGCCGAATCGTTCACCGGGTTCGTGTTCGGCATGCAGCACACGGTCGTGAAGCCGCCCGCCGCGGCGGCGCGCGACCCCGTCGCGATCGTCTCGGCGTGCGTGAACCCGGGCTCGCGCAGGTGCACGTGGATGTCGATGAAACCCGGCGCCACCACGAGCCCTGCCGCGTCCAGCGTGTCCGCGCCCGGCGCGGACAGATCCTTCCCCACGGCGGCGATGCGGCCTTCTTCGATCAGCACGTCGGCCACGCCGTCATGGCCCGACGCCGGGCAGATCACCCGTCCATGGCGGATCAGCAGTCTCCTCACGACAGCAACACCCTTTCCAGCACGGCCATGCGCACCGGCACGCCGTTCTCCACCTGGTTCAGGATCATCGACCGCTGCGAATCAGCCACCTCGGACGAAATCTCGCGCCCCCGGTTCATCGGTCCAGGGTGCATCACGATCACGTCCGGGTGGGCGAGATCGACGTGCTCCTGCCGCAGCCCGTAAAAGCGGAAGTACTCTCCCGCCTGCATCGGCGGCTCGTGGATGCGCTCCAGCTGCACGCGCAGCATCATGATCACGTTCGCCCCGCGCACCGCGCGCCGCATGTCGTACTCGATCTCGACGCCCTTGGCCATCGCCGCCATCTCGCGCGGCAGCAGCGGCGGCGGGCCGCACAACACGACGCTGGCGCCAAACTTCGACAGCAGGAAGATGTTGGAACGCGCCACCCGGCTGTGCAGGATGTCGCCGATGATGACGACCCGCAGCCCGTCCAGCCGCCCGCACCGGTCGAGAATCGTCCGCGCATCGAGCAGCGCCTGCGTGGGATGCTCGTGCGTCCCGTCTCCCGCGTTCACGATCGGCGTCGACAGATGCCGCGCAAGGAAGTGCGGCGCGCCCGAAGCCTGATGCCGCATCACGATCACCGAAGGCCGCATCGCCGACAGCGTGTTCAGCGTGTCCACCAGGCTTTCGCCTTTTGCCACGCTCGACCCGGCCGCCGTGATCGACAGCGTGTCCGCTCCCAGGCGGTGCGCGGCGATTTCGAAACTCGACCTTGTTCGCGTCGAGTTTTCGAAAAACGCATTCACGACCATCATGCCCGTGCACGTGTTGACCTTCGCGAACGTCGGTCCCCCGTGCGGCTGGAAAGCGACGGCGCGGTCAAGGATGCGCTCGATCTCCGCGCGGTCCAGATCCTCGATTCCGAGCAGGCTGCGGCCCATGGCGCGCCTCCTCAGCCAACCTTCTCGACCAGCATCACTTTCTCGACGCCGTCGATCTCCTGGAACTTGACCTCGATGATCTCGCGAGACGAGGTCGGCACCTTGCGGCCGATGAACTGCGCCTCGATCGGCAGCTCGCGGTGGCCGCGGTCGATCAGCACCAGCAGCTGCACGCGCGCCGGGCGGCCGTGCTCGAACAGCGCATCGAGCGCCGCCCGCACCGTGCGGCCCGTATAGAGCACGTCGTCCATCAGGATCACGTCCTTGCCCGTGATCGGGAAATCGATCTGCGTGGCTGCAACGACAGGCTTCGGGCCGATGGTCGACAGGTCGTCGCGGTACAGCGTGATGTCAATCGCGCCGACGGGAATCTTCAGGTTTTCCAGCGTCTCGATCTTGCGCGCGATGCGCTCGGCCATCGGCACCCCGCGGCGGCGGATGCCGATGAACGCGAGATTGGCCGGATCGGCCGCCTTCTCCAGAACTTCGTGCGCCAGCCGGACCAGCGTGCGGTCCATCTCGGAGGCGCTCATCAGTTGGGCTTTTTCGCGGGTGGCGCTCATCGGAGTTCAGTGTACTAATTTCAGTGCCGCCGCATGCGGTCGCGCACCCGCCGCGCCGTCCGCTCGAGCTCTTCGAGATCTTTCAGCGCCTTGATCGAGAGCACGTGGCCTTTGCTCTGCTCCAGCTCCTCCAGCACGGAGTCGAGGATCTTGCGCATGCGCTCGAGATCTTTCTGGTTGGCCTCGTAGTTGGCCTTGAGTACCGCTTCCGACCACAACCGCCCGTCGGGCAGCTTCTTGGGTTCTTCCCTGCCGGGCGGGGGCGAGGGCAGCTGCTGCGCGCAGAGAGAAACGCCGCAAAACAGCAGGGCCGCCAGAAACCGCCTGCTAGACTGAACTCTGATGAAGGACGTTGGCATTGGCATCATCGGCCTCGGCAATGTGGGAGGGGGAACACTTACCATTCTCTCGGAAAACGCCGCGGAAATCGCCCGCAAGCTCGGCTTCGGGCTCCGCGTCGTGGCGGTGTGCAGCCGCAATCCGGCGGCGCGATCCCTGCCCGCCGGCGCGGCGCCCGCCCTTGTCACCAGCGACTGGCGTGAAGTCGTGGCGCACCCGGACGTCGAGATCGTCGCCGAACTCGTCGGCGGCACCTCCGTCGCCGCTGAAATCGTCGAAGCCGCGCTCGATGCCGGCAAGAGCGTGGTGACGGCGAACAAGGAGCTCGCCGCCCTGCGCGGCGCCGAGCTCTGGCGGAAAGCGGAAGCCCGCGGCGCGGCGCTCGCCATGGAAGCCAGCGTCTGCGGCGGCATTCCCATTCACGCCGTGCTGCGCGAGGGCATCGCCGGAGACCGCGTCGAAGCCCTCTTCGGCATCCTCAACGGCACCAGCAATTACATCCTCACGGAGATTGAGCAGCACGGCGCTCCGTTCGGCGACGTGCTGGCCGAGGCGCAGCGGCTCGGTTACGCCGAGGCCGACCCGGCTGCCGACGTCGATGGATACGACGCCCGCTCGAAGCTTGTGCTGCTGGCCTCGCTCGCCTTCGGTGTGCGTCTCCAGCC
>FWPV01012684.1_pt1 | contig 12928 bp, 6 predicted proteins | sample 2228371 | NCBI WGS metagenome assembly FWPV01 (sample SAMEA103939776, study PRJEB20133) | metagenome | reverse complement strand
GCGTCGGCGAGTACGCGCTTTCGCGCCTCGCCCACGAGGTCGGAGAAGGTGGTGAGCGCGACGAGCTGCCGCGGCGTGAAGAGGTCGGCGAAGGTGGTCATGCCGTAGTTCGGTGTCTTGAAGTCGCGCGGGTTGTGCGGCAGCGGCGCATCCGGCCGCCACGTCGGCTCGGCGCTCTCGGCGATGCGCACGTGCTCCTCGTTCGGCGGCAGGTACACGCGCCCGCGCTTTCCCTCGGCGACGATCGCCATCATCCGGGCACCCATCCTGCCGGCGCGGCCCTCGGCGCGCACGTGGTCGAAGGGCACCGGCGAGCCGCACACGATGCAGCGCGCCCCGCGCCGCTCGACCGTGCCCTCCTGCGGCACGCCCTCGCCGGTACGCACCTCGAAACGCACGCGCTTGGCGGCGCGGTCGACGATGGGCTCGACCCACGCCTGCTTACCCTTCTTCTTCGAGAGCCACCACTTGCTCGTGAGCGGCATCTCGGCGCCGCAGGCGGGGTTCGGGCAGGTCACGGTGCGCGCCCACAGCCACGCGATGACGGTCGCCTCGCCCCCGCCGTGCTCGGGCGGCAGCGTCACCGTCGGGTAGAGGTGCCCGATGCGCGCCTGCGCCTCCTTTCGCATCCACGCGCCGTAGCGGCGCACGTCCTCGGCAAGCCCGATCGCGCGCGGCCACGCATCATCACCGAGGCGGCTGTCGCGCGCAACAGGGTGCACCGGCGGACGTCCTGCGAAGCGCGGCGGGATCTCGATGAGCGCCTTGGTGATCAGCACAGCCACCGGGTTGAGGTCCGACCCGTGCGCTTCGAGCCCGAGACGCTGGGCTTCGAGCGGGATGGAGCCGCCGCCGCAGAACGGGTCGAGCACGGGCGGCGGCGCGCCGTCACACGAGCGCTCGATCTCGGCGCGGGCCGCCTCAAGCACCTCCTCGTTACCGGAGTTCTCCCACTTCACGAGCTCCTCGATGATGCGGAAGAGCCGCTGGCGCTCGGCTTCCTGCGCCTCTTCTGTGGGGAAGCGGTCGGGGTGCGCCGAGGGGTCGTCGACGAGCGAGGCGAAGAGCACGGCCCGGCACGTCGAGAGCGGCTTGCGCGACCACCACAGGTGCAGCGTGGAGGGGTGGCCGTGGCGTATGGACTTCTCGCGCGCGGACTCGGCGTTGATGGCCTCGAGGGGCAGCGCGACCTCGATGAGCTTGCGCTTGTAGGTGGGCTCGGTCATTCGGTCTCCTGGAACTCGGCTTCGGACTCGGTTTCGTACTCGAAAGCGCTCACGTCCTCCTCCTCGACCTCCAGCTCCTCGCGCATGGCCGGCTTGCCCATGGCCTTCTCGATGCGGTCGAGCAGCGCACGGCGTCTGGCCTCGAAGAATCCGTCGAAGTCATCCACGCGCATGAAGGAACCCTCGACGAGGTGTGTGGCCAGAAGCTCGTCCATGCGGTCAGAACCGATGCCTGAGCTCCTCTCGAGGCGAGACAGATACTCACTCGGCGCCGCACCTCCGATCATGCGGTTCGTGCGCGCCGTGAGGGCGGCCTTGTTCACGATACTGTCGCAGCGCTGCGGATCGATGCCGCGTGCCTCGCACCACGCCTGCGGAAACAGGTGGTGGATGTCGACGTGCTCGTCGAAGTAGCTGTGCAACTCGATCGCAGAACCGGTGCGCAGGTCCAGCGAACCCTCTGCCATCAGGAGCGCGTACACACCCTTGTAGGCAGCGCTCTGCCGCGTACGCATCGTGAGCAGGCGTGCCGGGTTGAACACGGCGTCGCGCACCGTCGTGGGCTCATCGCCACCGCGAACCCAATCGACCACCTCCGGAAGATCCTTGGCGAAGCGAGACTCGGTGGTTCCCCCGTAGAGCTCGCCGAACACACCGCACCAGTACCACCGAGCGATCTTGGAGCGCGCCCCTTCCGTCTCTGCTTCGTGGCCAAGCGCTGCGAAGATGGCCGCGAGTGGTACGAGCTGCGTACGGTACGGCACATCTCGCGCATCGAAGATGCGGTGTTGGTGCAGGAACTGTGCACAGGAGATGTAGGCGTCTTGCACCGTGTCGGCCCAGCGCAGGTAGTCGTCGAGCGACAGCTTCAGCATGTCCTTTCGCTTGCACCCGACACCGGGGGCCTGGTCTATCGGTACACCCCCCGCGATCACATCGCGACGCCTCTGCCACGACGTCAACAGCGTGATGGTCTGGATGAAGTCCGTGCTCTGCACGTTGGAGAGAACACGGTGCGCGCTCATGCTCCCCTGTCGCTTGTCCCAGTCGTCTCGCAAGCGGAAGTCATCGATGGCGAAGGTCGCCGTGAGCAGCTCGAAGACGGTGAGCGTCACGCCTCCGGTGTTGACCTTCTCGAAGACCTGACAGACGGCCTCCTTCGATGTCTCCTTCGTCAGCACGATGGCAGGGATCTGGTACTGCTTGAAGCGCTCGATCACCTCAGCCTCGAAAGCGTCGAACCGCTCGATACGCTCACGATCATAATCGTGGTGGCGCTGGTACTCTCGACGCCACTCCGCCACGTCGAAGACCTCGGCCACCGGGAACGCATCCTGAGCGAACTCCGCCTCCCTGGTGGAGAGGTCAAGAATCGGCCGGCCGCGGAAATCGCGCAGGATGCGGTCCTCCGGCACGCCGAAGACCGCGTCCTCGCGGTCGCAGTCCGCATCAAGCGCCTTGCATATGTCGATGTAGTAGTAGCGCTTGATGGCTCTTTTCCGAGCGTCCTTCGTTGGCACGGGGATGCCGGACTTGATCGACAGGAAGAGCGACGTGAGACGCTGCTGGCCATCGAGCACGAGGAGTTCCGGGCGCGCCCCTTCCGGGAAGCGGGCACCCTGGAGACCGATGGGCCGGAACCGCTGATGGTCGTCGGTCTCGAGCATCATGATCGCACCGATCGGGTACGACATCGACACGCTTGCAAGCAGTCCGATGATGTGCTCCTCGTCCCACACCCATTCGCGCTGGAAGTCCGGAAGCTGGATGCGTCCGTCAGCTACCTTGTTCAACAGGTCTGACAGCAGGTAGTCCGGGCTCTGGAACTGTTTGATGGACCCCACGGCAGTCCTTTCAGTTCGGCTCGCTTGAGTGCGCGAGCAACTCGTCCAGCTTGAAGTTCACCGACGCGACCATGAAGAGTGACTCCTGCGTGGCGCCGTACAGCGCACCGACGTCGCGGACGTAGCGCACGTCTGTGGCGCGGGAGTCCGCGACGGTCACGAGCGCGAGGATGTGGTTCGCCCGCTGGTTGAGCGCGGTGAGGATCTCATTCTTCGTGAGTGTGACCGTGTCGGCACCCTCGACCCGGCCTTTCACCTCGATGAACTGCGTGTGACCCCGCGCGCGGTCGCGCGAGCGGATATCGAACCCCTTGTTGTTCGGTGGCATCTCCTCGGGTTCGCGCCCGAGCGCGCGTTCAGCAGCGAGCACCGCCTCCACGGCGATGCGCTCGACCGTGCTTCGGGCGAGCGGGTCGGCCGCGATCGGCGGTATGCTCGTCGCTCCCGCCCGTGCGAGCAGTCCAGCGGGCACCACGACGGCGCCGCCTACGACGACAGGCGGGAGCGCTGAGAGCTGCTCCTCGCGCTCGAGCTCAGCCAGGCGCGCCTCGAGCCTCGCCTGCAGCTCGTCGGCTCGCTGGCGGGCCTTCGCCGAGTTCAGCCGCGGCGTCCTGCCTGCGAGCTCCTGAGCCTTCAGCTCCTCGGCACGGTGGTCCCAGTAGTTGATCTCGTGCGTGAGGCGTGCCTTGACGGCCTCGCGGGTGCGACTGACACGATCGCGCGTGCGGCGCTCCACCTCTGTCAGGTGCTCGGGGATGATGCGTTCGACCGCGTAGTGCACGCCGAGCGTCTCAGCCTCCCGGCCCAGCCACGCGGCGTCGAGCTCACGTGCTACGAGCGCTGCTTCTTGGGGTGTCGCTGGACGGTAGTCGAGGTACGGCGCGAACCCGGCATCGACCGCCGAGCCGTCGGGGCTGAGCTCCACGAACTGCAATCGGCGTGACACGAGCCTGGGTGTCCCGGCTGCGGTCAGTCGTGCGTCCGTGATGCTGCTCTCCAGGAAGAGCAGCAGCCGCGGTTCGGACCCCTCATCGAGCTCATCGACGAGGATCGCGCCCTCTTTGAGCATCACGCGGTGGCGCTCCAGAACGAGGTCCACGGTGACATCGAGGAGTGGATGCCCCGGGCAGATGAGCTGAGCGGGCGCGTGCCCATCGAGCTGCACACGGTCCTTCTCGAAGGTCACCCGCTCGTAGCGCCGAAGCACGGGCACGCTCGTACCGATCACACGGTCGCGCGCATGGATGTCGGCGGGCACGTGCTTCACCTCGAAGCGTCCGCTCTCCCGCTCCACCATCCGCCCGCCGAGGCGTGTGAACGCCTCGATGAAGAATGACCGGATGAAGTGCGGCTGGAGTCGACGCGCCTCGGCGAGCTCCATCTGCTCGCGGATACGCTCGACCTCGGCAGCGGTGAGTACGTCACTGGCGAGGGCACGCTCGTTGATGAGCGCTCGCATCCTCTCGCCGACACTCTCGTCGATGACCTTCTCGAGCCGTGAGCGGACCTCTGGGTGCTCTCCGTAGCGCACGGCTTCGATGAGCAGGTCACGCAGTGGCTTCTCGACGAAGACCTGTCCGAGCACGTCGTAGACCTGGCCGCCGAGGCTCTCGCGCATCCTCTCGAGCTTGTCGAACAGTCGCAGGAAGACGTCGCCCTCGCGCGTCTTGTCCGCCACGAGGTTCCACATGTGGCAGACCTCGGTCTGGCCGATGCGGTGGATGCGCCCGAAACGCTGCTCGATACGGTTGGGGTTCCACGGCAGGTCGTAGTTCACGAGCAGGTTGGCCCGCTGCAGGTTGATGCCCTCCCCGGCTGCATCCGTCGCCACGAGTACACAGACGTCCTTGTCCTGCGTGAAGAGCTCCTGGACCTTGCGGCGATCCTCTCTGCTCATCCCGCCGTGGATCGCGACTACCGCCTCCTCGCGGCCGAGCAGCGTGCGGATGCGCTGAACGAGATAGGTGAGCGTGTCCTTGTGCTCGGTGAACACGATGATCTTGCGGCGCGAGCCGTCCGGCCAGAACATGGCCTCGTGACCGGTGAGCAGGCTGGCCAGCTCCTCCCATTTGCGGTCGGTCCCCGAGATGCGCACCTCATGCGCGAACGCCTCGAGCTTCTCGAGCGTGGCGATCTCGACTCTGAGCTCCTCGACGGTGGCAGCAGCCGTCGCCTGGTCGACGACCTCTTCCTCGATGCGCTCGATCTCGCTGTCGAGGTACTCGTCGATCTCGTCGACGAAGTCGTCAGGGAGCGGCAGACCCGTGGCGAAATCGATCGCCACCTGGCTGATGGAGCGCTTGCGGAGCTCCGCCTCGGCGAGCTGGCGCTCGAGCCGCTCACGGCGACGCTTGAGCGACTGGTAGATCGCCTCGGGCGAGGATGCCAGACGACGCTGCAGCGTGGTGAGTGCGAAACCGACGATAGCTCCTCGGCGGCCTTCACCCTTGGCCTTGAGCCGCTCGACGCGGTTCATCTCCTCGCGCACGTAGTCCGTGACCGCTGTGTACAGCGCCGCTTCGGCATCGGAGAGCTCGTACTTGACCGTGTAGGCGCGGCGCTCCGGGAACAGCGGTGTCCCGTCGAACTTGAGCAGGTTCTCCTTGACGAGGCGGCGCATCATACCCTGCGTGTCGATCGAGTGCTGTCCATCGCGTGGCTTACCCTCGAACCGATCGGCATCCAGCAGGGCCATGAATAGCTGGAAATCAGCATCGCTGCCGCTGTGTGGTGTGGCCGTCATGAGCAGGAGGTGCCGGGTGAGCTTGCCGAGCAGCATGCCCAACTCATAGCGCTTCGTGCGCTTGACCTCAGTGCCGAAGTAGTGGGCTGCCATCTTGTGCGCCTCGTCGCAGACGATGAGGTCCCACTCGGTGTGCTCGAGCTTCGCGAGGATCTCCTCGTTGCGTGCCATGTGATCGAGCCTGCCGATCACGAGGTCCTTCTCCGCGAACGGGTTGCCCGACTTCGAGTTGTTGATGGTCTCGCGCGAGATGATGTCGAAGCTGAGGCCGAACTTCATCCCCAGCTCGTCTTGCCACTGCTCGACGAGGCTACCTGGTGCGACGATCAGGCAACGCCTGAGGTCACCGCGGATGATGAGCTCCTTGATGAGCAGACCCGCCATGATCGTCTTACCTGCACCGGGGTCGTCCGCGAGCAGGAAGCGCATCGGCTGACGCGTGAGCAGCTCACCGTAGACCGCCTGGATCTGGTGCGGCAGCGGGATGACCCGCGAGGTACTCACTGCGAGCATCGGGTCGAAGAGGTACGCGAGCTGGATGCGCTTGGCCTCTGCGGCAAGACGGAAGAGGGCAGGGTCCGCTGTGAAGGAGAAGACGCGCGGCGAGCGCTCTATACCGAGCCGCGGCTCCATTGCGCGGTAGACGAGGCGCTCGGCGACACGCCCGTCCGGCAGGCGATACGTCAGGGTGAGGGCGGATGCGCCGTGCCATGAGGCCTGGACGACCTCGACATGAGTACCCGGCTCGATGCCCGACACCTGAGCACCCGGAGTGAGGTCCTCGAGACGCGCTGGCATGACCCTCCCTTGAGGTCCCGTACGCGGACGGACCCGCCTTCCGCCCCTACCTGCCGCATGCTGGCTCGATTATACGCAACGGTCTGACATGTACGGTACTGCCATGGCGGCTCATCACCTCCCCTCACGCCTTGACATCCCTTGCTCGTCGTCGTACGCTCCGCATCGAATCCCTACTGAATCGGTCAGGATTCTACCGAGGAGCACGCCATGCGGCTCACCGCGAAGAGCGAATACGGACTGCTCGCGATGATCGACCTGGCGGCCGCCTACCCCGAGCGGCCCGTGAGCGCACGGTCACTCGCCCAGCATCGCGGCATCCCGCAGGCGTTCCTCGAGCAGCTGCTCGCCGAACTGAGGCGCGCAGGGCTCGTGAGGGCTGCGCGCGGCGCGCGTGGCGGCTTCACGCTCGCCCGCGACCCGGCCGAGCTCCGCGCCCTCGACGTCGTCGAGGCTCTGGAGGGCCCGCTCGCCTCCACCGTGTGCGACCACACGACTGCGTGTTCGCGCGTGGGCACATGCGCTGCGGAGCACGTGTGGTCGACCGTGTCCGCGGCCGTCCGGGACGTGCTCGCCCAGTACGACCTCGCCACACTCGCCGAGTGTCAGCGTGCGCTCGAATCGTCCGTCCCCCGACCGACTCACGAGGAGTGAACCACCATGTCCGATGTGACGTACCTCGACTACGCAGCCACCACGCCGGTCGACCCGCGCGTCGTCGACGCGATGCTGCCGTACCTCACCGAGCGCTTCGGGAACGCGAGCAGCCTGTACACGCTCGGGCGTGAGGCCGCCCGCGCGCTCGAGGATGCGCGGGAGCGCATCGCGCGCGCCATCGGCGCGGAGGCGAGCGAGATCATCTTCACCTCGGGCGGCACGGAGTCGGACAACACGGCACTCATCGGCTTGGCGACGGCCGGCGGCCGCAGTTCAGGCCACATCATCGTCTCGGCGTTCGAGCACCACGCCGTGCTCGAGCCCGCGCACTGGCTCGCGAAGCGCGGTTTCACGGTGAGCGAAGTGGCGCCGCGCACCGATGGCACCGTGCATCACGACGACCTGCGTGCGGCCATGCGCTCCGACACCATCCTCGTGTCGATCATGCACGGCAACAACGAGATCGGCTCGATCCAGCCGATCGCCGAGCTTGCCGCCATCGCGCATGAGGGCGGTGCGCTCTTCCACACGGATGCGGCGCAGACACTCGGTAAGGTACCCTTCGACGTCCGGGAGCTCGATGTGGACGCCGCGTCGTTCTCCGGACACAAGATCTACGCCCCCAAGGGCACGGGCGTGCTCTTCCTCAAGCGGGGCGTGCGCCTGCAGCCGTACATCATGGGCGGCGGCCAGGAGTCCAAGCGACGCAGCGGCACGAGCAACGTGGCTGGAGCCGTGGCGTTCGCTCGCGCACTCGAGATCATGCTCGAGGAGCTGCCAACCGAGATGCCGCGCCTGGCCGCCCTCCGCGACCGGCTCACAGAGCAGGTGCTCTCGCGCATCGAGTTCGCGCGTCTCAATGCGGCAGATGCGCCGGAGCGTCTGCCGAACATCGCGAACTTCGTCATCCCCGGCGTCGAGGGCGAGGCGATGCTCCTCCACCTGGACGCAGCCGGCTTCGCCGTCTCCACGGGGTCGGCGTGCAGCTCCGGCTCGCTCAAGCCGAGCCACGTGCTGCTCGCCATCGGCTGCCCGGTCGAGTTCGCGCACGGGTCGCTGCGCGTGAGCGTGGGCCGGTACACGACCGAGGAGGACATCGACCGGTTCGTCGACGTCCTCGAGGGTGTCGTCGCCAAGCTCCGCGCGATGAACCCCTTGTACGAGAGGACCGCCGCCGAGCTTCGCGCGGCGCACGAAGGATGATGGGAGCTGCCATGCTGTACAGCGAGAAGGTCATGGAGCACTTCGCCAACCCGCGCAACGTCGGTGTCATCGAGGATGCCGATGGCGTCGGCGAGGTGGGCAACCCCGTGTGCGGGGACGTCATGAAGATCACCATCAAGGTCGATGACGACCGCATCAGCGACATCCGCTTCCAGACGCTCGGATGCGGTGCTGCGATCGCGACCTCGTCGATCGTGACCGAGATGGCCAAGGGCATGACCCTCGAACAGGCCGCGTCGATCACGAAGGACCAGGTGGCCGAGGAGCTGGGTGGGCTGCCACCAGCCAAGATGCACTGCAGTGTGCTCGCAACCGACGGCCTGAAGGTCGCCATCGACGACTACCTGAAGCGCCACGGCCGCGATCCCATCGCTGGCGAGATCCTCACGAGCGACCCGCACTTCGACCCCCACGGCGAGGACCCCTCCGAAAGATGAGTCCACGGCGAGACGCCGAATCACCTCCCCTCCTTCGAACCGCATAGGAGTCGCCAGGAACTGTATACTGGTGCCTCGTGACGCCGAGCGGCGCGCCGCGCGCGCTCACGAATGCGGTGCGTCACGCATCGATGGAGGGCCCGTGCACCACCCCAACGACATCCGCCGAGCGATCGCTGCGCGCTTCATCTCCCGTGCCGGGAGTGAGGCGGCGTTCTTCGTCGGCGTCTGGGGTAAGGCCGCCTACGCACTCGACGCGACACCGGGCCAACTCGCCGCCATCATGTTCACCCTGAGCTGCTCTGCGATCCTCGGCAGCGTCATCGGTGGCACGCTCGTGGACCGCTACGGCCCTCGCAAGGTCATCATCGGCGCCGAGGCGCTGTTCGTGCCCGCAGCGATCGCCGTGGCCTTCGCGCAGGACCTCGTGACCCTCGGGATCCTCGTCGCCGCCTGGGGTTTCATCGGCACGCACGTGCAGACCGCCGGTGCCTCCCTCGCCCCCTACCTCATCGACGACGATGATGAGCTCGCCGCGATGAACGCACGACTGGAGGCGGCGGGCTCTGCCGCCTTCGTGATCGGGCCGGGCATCGGCGCCCTCGTGGCGCGGGCGTTCGGCGTCCCGTGGGTGTTCGTGATCGACGCGGTCACATCGCTCCTGGCCGCCGCGCTCTTCGTCACCATCAGGCTGCGCAGGTCCCCGCAGCACCGAGAGCAGACGGGACGGCTCCTCACGCAGGTGCGCCAGGGCATCAAGGCCACGTACGCTCGGCGTTCGCTTAGATACTACGTGCTCGCGGGCACGATGAGCTGGCTCGGCTTCGGCGCCTTCGGTGCCCTCGAGCCGCTGTTCTATCGCGACGTCGTCCGCGTCGGCGTCGAGGCCATCGGCTACATGAACTCGCTGTTCGGGATCGGTATCCTGCTCGGCGCGACCGCCTTGCGACGTGCACCCCGCCGATTCATCTGCGCGCGCAGTCTCGCCGTCACGATAGCGGGGACCGGCCTCGGCGCCATACTGTACGTCGGCTCGGCGGACCTGCGCCTCATCGCATCCGGCTCGCTCGCGTGGGGCTTCATCATCGGCATCCTCGAGCCGCTCATCCGCACCCTCATCCAGCGTGATGCACCCGCCGGACTGATCGGCCGCATCACGGGGACCGCGCAGGTGCACAGGCAGGCCGGCGAGCTCGTGCCTCTCGCGTTCGCCCCTGCACTCGCTGCTGCCATCGGCGTCCAGGCGACGCTCATCGGAGGAGGCGTTCTGGTAGCGCTCATCGCGCTCGCCACGCTGCCCGTCGCCTCCGCAATCGACAGGAGCGTATCGCGCATCCCTGGCCGCGAGCTCGCCGTCGAGCCTCTCAAGGCCACCGACGAGCCAGTATCGCCGATCCGGTGAGACCGAACCCGGGCCGCTCACAGGTTGTTGGCGAGCGCGCCGATGAAGACGAGCAACATGATGGCGATCACGGCGACGTTGAAGCTCATGTCACGCGCGTAGCGGCGGACGGCCACGCGCGTCGCTACGACACTCGCCTCGTCGAGCATCCACTCGCCCGTCCACCCCACGCGCTCGCGCGAGAGCGTATCGATGACGATTCGCAGCATGTCGGTGACCCACTGGCCGATGCGCTCGAGACGCGTGAGCCCCTCCGCGCGGTACGAGGCCATGGCTCCTCCTCGAAGGACGCCTGGCAGCGCGGCGCCCGCGATGGCCTCGCGCTGCGCCGCGCGGACAGCGGAGGCCGCTTCGAACAGGCGGTGATCGAACCGCTCCTCGCTCACGATCGCGTTGACGTCGGCTGCGACATCCCGGGCGATGTCCTTGCCCGCGCTGCGCTTCCTGGCCAGCGAGAGCGCCGCCGCCGCCACACGCTCGCTCGTCGGCGACAGCGCACGGATGGCGCGGTCGAGGCCCGCTTCTGCCGCATCGGCCAGACCGGCGCGCACGGCATCGACGACGCTCGCCATCCGCACGGCGAATAGCCTGTGCGAGATGTACGTCGCGATCTCCCGGACCGCGTCCGCCTCGGCTCGCCATTCGTCCTCGCGGACGTCACGCTTCGCGCGCAGCTCCTCGATGGCGACCGCGAGCGCCGAGCGCACCTCCGCCCGCTGCTGCTGCATGAGCAGTGCGAACGCCTCCTGCACGACGTGCTGCGCGCGCACGTCAGCCGCACCGGTCACAAGAGTGATGAACAGTCGCCGTCGGGACCGCTCGAGGCGCGTCCATGCGAGCCGGTAGGAGGCTCGCATGCGGATGAGTGCACGCGACATCGCCGCCCGCGCATCATCGTACGTGCACCCGATCCATGCGAACGCCTGGAGCATGACGCGTGTGGCCGTCCGGTACCACCAGTCGATCGACAGCCAGTTCGGGAAGGTCGCGTGGAACAGGCCCGTCTTGATGCCTACGACGAACACCGTCGCGCCGATGGCGAAGGCCGTGAGCACCGATGAGACGTCACTCCAGCGCAGGAAGTACTCGTGCAGGTAATCCTCGAGCACGGTGCTGTGCAGACCCCACGTGTGCAGCGCTGGCGCGAAGACGCCGAGCAGCAGGACCTGCGGGAACCATCCGAGGAGCACGATCGCGCACGCGAGCACGGCCATGCCGACGAGCATCACAGGGGGCGGGTCCTTGACCTCGGGGCCGTACTCCACCTTCGGCTTGCCGAGGAACACGAACCCGATGAGCTTGATGAACGAGCAGGCGGTCCCACCGCACGTCACCATGTAGATCCTCTCCGCCACCCCGAGTGATGCGAGGTGGTGCAGCTCCTGCGCCTCGACGATGGCGTGGTGGACGAGACATTTGCTCACGAAGCCGTTGAACAGCGGCACGCCCGTGATACCCGCTGCCGCGATGGCGGTGAACAGGAACGTGAGGGGCATGCGCTTCCACAGCCCACCGAGGTGGTACATGTCGAGCGAGTGCGTCCGGAAGTACACAGCTCCGACCCCGAGGAAGAGGCATGCCTTGAACAGGGCGTGGTTCACGAGGTGGAACAGCCCGCCCGCGTAGCCCATCGCCCCATGCGCACCGAGGTACCCAGCCGCCCCGATGCCGGTGAGGATGAACCCCATCTGGCTCACCGAGTGGTACGCGAGCATGCGCTTGGCGTTGTGCTGGAGGAGCGCCATGCTCACACCGGTGAACATCGTGTAGATGCCGATCCACAGCACGATGAGCCCGAGCTGTGAGGTGAAGTGCCACGCAGCCTCCTCGACGTGCTCGGCCACCTCGGGACGCAGGACGGCCGTCACCGTGCGAAAGATGCCGTATGCGCCGGCCTTGATCATCACGCCAGAGAGCAGCGCGCTCGCTGGCGACGGCGCGACCGGGTGGGCATCCGGCAGCCATACGTGCACGGGTTGCATGCCCGCCTTGACCCCGAAGCCCAGGATGAGGAGAGTCGCCGCAGCCCACTTGAGACCCTCCGGGGCGTGCGCCTCGGGAATCGGGGCGATGAGCGTCCCGCCGCCCAGAGCGTGGACGAGCACGATGCCTCCGAACAGCGCGAAACCGCCGATGACCGTCATCCAGAAGTACTTGATCGCAGCTCGCTTCGCCTCATCGGTCTCCGTGTGGATGACGAACAGGAAGGCGACCAGGCCGAGCGCTTCGAAGAACAGGTACAGCGTCAAGAGGTCCCCGGCGAGCACGACGCCGAGCATCGCTGAGAGCACGACGAGGTTCGTCGTGTGGTAGCGGTCGCGCTTGTGCTCGTGCGCGAGGTACCCGGTGGCGTACAGCGTTGACGCGAACCACACGAACGCAGCGAGCACGGCGACGAGCATCGAGAACCCGTCCACGGTGAAGTCGAGGGTGCCGAGCAGCAACGGCACCTCGCAAGCGATGCGGTGATGCTCACCGATGAGCGGGATGAGTCCGGTCGCAAGCAGCAGCGTCACGGCGCTCACGACCACACAGAGGACGTCCATGGCAGTCTCGCTCAACCGGCCGATGGGCCGGACGATGAGCGCCGCGGCGAG
>FWPV01012679.1_pt1 | contig 12930 bp, 7 predicted proteins | sample 2228371 | NCBI WGS metagenome assembly FWPV01 (sample SAMEA103939776, study PRJEB20133) | metagenome | reverse complement strand
TCCGGCAAGGGGCGGGTGGGCGGGAGCAGCGCGTCCAGCAGGGCGAAGGCTTCATGCGTGAAGCCGTAGGCGGCCTTGATCCACGTGGTCCAACGGATGTGCCACAGGCGGTCTGTGCCGGTCAGCGTCTTTGTGGCGGCGTCCAGCGCGTCAAGCGAGAGGCGCACCACGCGGGAGAGGCCGGGGTCTTTGTAAATGTCCAGGTAGCCCCGACGGGCCAGCCATGCGCCGTAGGCGGCGTAGCCGGCGCGCAGGGTGGCGCGTTCTTCCGGGCGGAGTTGGTGCGCCAGGATTTGCTGCAGCGCAGGTTGAAAGCGGTAGGTGGCGGGCGTATCGTCGCCGAACCAGCCGTCCACGTCGAGGAGGTTGCGGCGGACAAAATCGGCCAGGAGATGCTTCGCTGCGCTCAGCGCGACATCTTCGCCTTCACGGGGGATGATGGTCCGCTTTTGCACCCTGGCCGGAATGAGCGGTTCCCAAAGGAAGGCGGCGGCTTGCGCAAAGAAGGGGAAGTCCAGCACGCTCAGGGCGCGCAGGCGGATTTGCGCTTCATCCGGCAGCCGCCCGTAGCTGCGCTCGAAGGCCACGATGAAGGTGCGGTGGTGTTCCGCCAGGCCGTAGTTCTCGGCCTGGGCCAGTTCCGCGCCCCAGTGCGCCAGGAAATCGGCAGGCGCCACATCGCGGCTCTCATCGTACTCGCCGGCCAGCAGCGCAATCGCCAGCGGGTGGCCTTCGGCGGCCTCGGCAACCTGCCGCGCCACATCGCGCCCGGCGCGGCCCTGCTCTCTGGCCCGTGTGCTGTAGTGCAGGAACAGGGCCGCCGCCGGTTCTGCCGCCAGCCCGCCCAAAGGCCGGTTGGCTTTGGGGAACACGTGCTCCCCGGCCAGATGCGCCGGATGCTCGCGGCTGGTGAGCAGCAGCGCCGCGCCGGCGCACGCCATGCGGGCCGCCAATCCGTGGATCGCGCGCGCTTCGGTACGCGCTGCGGCGCCCGTCTCGGCGTCCACCGCAACGGCGTCTTCCGGCAGGCTCTGCAGCACGGTTTCGTAATTGTCGAGCAGCAGCAGGCCGTCCCAATCGCGCAGGGCGTCGAGCAGCGCGCGCTCCTGGTCAGCGGGGGCGGCTTCGGCCAGGGTCTGGGCGGCGGCGTCGCCGAGCAGGCCGCGCAGCAGGTCAATGCGGAAATGACGCGCGTCCAGCGGCGCGCCGGCAAAGCTCACGCCCACCACGCCGTGGGGCCAGCGCCAGCCAAAACGTTCCACGAAGGTCGCGGCCAGGGCGGTCTTGCCCATCCCGCCCGCGCCCACAATCGTCACCACGCGTACCCCCTGGCGGAAGAGCGCGGCCAGGTCATGCAGTTCGGCGTTGCGCCCGCGGAAGAAGTCCGGCGCTGCGACTTCGCGGGGCAGGCGCAGAGCGCCCGGCGCGCGCAGGCTGCGCACCGTGGGCGCGCCCTCCCGCAACGGCAGCGCGCCCCAGCCGTCGCGCGCCGTGTAAGCCACGATAAGGCCGGCGGCAGCGGGATTGCCGCTCAGCGAGAGGCGGGTGTGGCGCACGGCCTGCGCCAGCGTCTTCTGCCCGGCCAGCAGGTTGGTGTAGAGCGCCGTCGCCAGGTCGTCGCTCAGGGCGTCGGGGAACGGGCCTTGCATCCCAATGGCGGCGGGCGCGCCGTTCTGGACGAGGGCGCGCGCCAGGTCGGCTTCGGTGGTGTTCTGGGCCGTGTGGCACGCGCTGAGCACCACCAGGCGCAGCACGCCCGGATCGGCCAGCGCGACCAGGTCGGGGCCGCGCAGGCGGGCTTCTCCGCCGTCCTCGTCTTCCAGGAGCAAAAGCGCCAGTGGGCCGCCTGGCGTCGAAATGACGTCGCCATGCGCCGAAAGGTGCAGGAGCGCCGGGCCGCGCAGCAACGCGCGGTGCAGCGCCTCTTGGGTGGGCGGGATGCGCCGGGCCTGGAGATCAATGCCGCTGGTCTCCAATACCCGCCGGATAGCGCGATATTCCGCGTCAAGCTGCAAGCGGTAGCCCTCGCGGGGATGGCCGTTCCTATCCACCAGGGGATCGGCGCCCAGCACGAGGAAATGGAGCGTCCCGGCGGCCGGCGTCCCGTTCGAGGCCGGGCGGTCCACCAGGCGCAGGAGCGCGTAGCGGCAGCCCAGGAGTTGGGGGACATCGGGCAGCGCGGCAAATTCCCAGGGGATGCGCGCGGCGGGTGCGTCGGCGTCCAGCAAGAGCAGCCGGTCGGGGTCGGCAGCCAGGCGGGCGAGCAGATCCGCCCCGCCGAGGGCCGCGGTCAGGAGGCGGCCCTGCTCGTAGGGCGCGGCCTGCAACGCCGGGAGCGCGGGCAGGTCGGCCAGCGGCGTGGGATCCGCCAGGGGGACGCCGTCACAGGCGACGGTTACACGCTGTTGGGCATCAGTGCGCAGTGTAAGTGTGACGGTCATCGGCAGCGTCCTTTCCGTTGTGAGGTCACAATGGATATGATTTATGCACTACGTCCAGTATACGGCAAATACGCGAAATGGACAAGGTCGGCGCTTTACACAATCTTGGCGCAACAGTATAATAACTATGCCGGCCCATTTTTCAAGGAATCTGTAGTAGTCAGAAGCATACCACAAGTTTGGTACACGGATGAACACGGAAAGCACGGATTTTTTTCCTTAAAAAATCCGTAGAATCCGTCAAATCCGTGTACAATTCTTGAACCATTCATTGCAGAATCATCTAGAAAATGCTATTTTTGAAGGAATCTCTATGTAGGATTCTACGCAAGCGGGAAAAAGAGAATAGCATCTGACGAGCCATCCACCATTCGCCATTCACCATTCGCCATTTTCAGGAGGTTGTTATGCCAAAAGTCATCGGAATTCTCACCTCTGGGGGCGACTGTCCCGGTCTGAACGCGGCGATCCGCGGCGTGGGGAAGGCGGCGCTGGCGTTGGGGATGCAGATCATCGGCTACCAGGATGGCTTTCGCGGCCTGGTGGAGAACCGTTTCATCCGCCTGGATTCGCGCGAGCTTTCGGGCATCCTGACGTTGGGCGGCACGATCCTGGGCACCAGCCGCGACAAGCCCTATCGGATGCCCGTGGGCGCAGAAACAATGGATATGACGGCGCTGGCCGTCGCCAACTATCGCCAGCAACACCTGGATTGTCTGGTCTGCCTGGGCGGCGGGGGCACGCAGAAGAACGCGCTGCACCTGATGCAGCACGGCCTCAACGTCATCACCCTGCCCAAGACGATTGACAACGACGTCTACGGCACAGACATCACCTTTGGCTTCGATACGGCGCTGGACATCGCCACGGAAGCCATTGACCGCCTGCACTCCACGGCGGAAAGCCACCACCGCATCATCGTTGTCGAGGTGATGGGGCACAATTCGGGCTGGCTGACGCTCGGCTCCGGCGTGGCCGGCGGCGCGGATGTGATCTTGATCCCCGAAATCCCCTACGACATCAACAAAGTGGCGGAATCCGTGTTGTATCGCAGCCACATCGGCAAACGGTTCAGCATCGTGGCGATGGCGGAAGGGGCGCTTTCACGGGAGGATGTGGCAGCGGCGACGGACGAGCCCACGAAGGACAAGAAAAGCAAGAAGAAAAAGAAGAAGGGCGAGAAAGCCAGGCCTGCCCCTCCCCCGCCGCCGACCGAGAGCGCGAGCGGGGTGAGCCTGCGCCTGGCGCAACGGCTGGAAGAGTTGACGCGCCTGGAATCGCGCGTGACGTCGTTGGGGCACTTGCAGCGCGGCGGGTCGCCGAGCGCGTCGGATCGCCTGTTGGCAACGCGGCTGGGCACGCTCTGCGCCGAACTCATCGCGCAAGGTCGCTACGGCGTGATGGTCGCGGTGCGGGGTGCGGAGTGCGTCCCCGTGCCCCTGGAAGAGGTCGCCGGCAAGAAGAAACTGGTGCCGCTCGATCACTCCTGGATTCAAAGCGCGCGCCTTGTGGGCACGAGCTTTGGGGATTGAATCAACCTATCAACCACGCACAACACAAATCCATCCACGTGGCGACGTGCGGTTCTACCGGAGCCAGCCCCATGCCGTGCCGTCCGTGCGGATAGACGTGCAGCTCGAACGGGACGCCGTGCTCGTGCAGCGCCGCCGCGAGGCGCAGGCTATTCTCCACGGGGACGCTGCCATCTTCGGCGGTGTGCCAGAGGAACGTGGGCGGCGTCTCCGGCGTGACCTGTAATTCCAGCGACATCAGCTGCAACATCTCCGGCGCGGCATCCGGCCCCAGCAGCGTGTCGAAGCAGCCGCGATGCGCGAACTCGCCGGACGTGATCACCGGGTAGCCCAAAATCAGCGCATCGGGGCGCGCGCTGATCGCGTCGAGGGCGTCGCCGGTGTTGAGCACATCCATCCCGTAGTGGACGCCCAAACTGGCGGCGAGATGCCCGCCTGCCGAGAACCCGCACACGGCGATGCGTGCCGGGTCCACGCGCCATTCGTCCGCGTGGGCGCGGATGAGGCGCAGCGCCCGCGAGGCATCCAGCAGCGGTGCAGGATGCCGGTGCGGCGCCACGCGATAGTGCACGACAAAGGCATGAAACCCGCAGGCATTGAAACGCCGCGCAATCGGCTCCGCCTCGTGCGGCGCACGGTGATTGTACCCGCCGCCCGGACAGACGAGCACCGCGCCACGCACGTCCGGTGTGTCCAGCGGGTACAAGTCCAGCCACGGTCGCTGAGCATCGTCCTCCGACGACGAGTACGGCGGTTCGCCGGGCCAAAGCCATATACTGTCCACAGAGCAAGCTTGCATATTGCCCCCTAGAGAAAACCATGAATCTTCACGAATCCCCACTAAATTTTTCCTCATTCGTGAAGATTCGTGTAGATTCGTGGTGAAAAGATCACTCGACAGTCATCAACGTCACCTTGTCGCCAGTAACGATGCGCCCAGGCGTGAGCACGCGAGTATAAACACGCGACCAGCCGGGGTGTTTATCCTGCGCCATGCGGCTGATGTCGCCGCCGGCGAACGATGCGGTGATCTTGGGACACGGCTCGGTGTACTTCGTGACCTCGATTTCGACCGTATTGCCCAGCCGCAGGCGCACACCGGGCGCGACGACGTCCCAATCCAGGCCCGCGAGCGTGAGATTCTCGCCCGTCGAGCCGGGGAAGATCGGATGTCCTTCCGCTTGCAGCGCCAGGATGCGCTCCAGTGAGTACAGGCACAGCGCGCGCGTCGGCCCGCCGTGGACTTTGGTGTTGTTGTGCGCGTCCCCCACCAGGCCAAGCTCTGTCACCTCGGCCTCGCGCACGGGCAGCTTCGGCACCCCACCCTGAGAAACGTTGATTTGAAAAATCATTGCCTGAGTCATAGCTCTTCCTTACATAAACCACGAATCTTCACGAATCTTCACGAATAAAGGCGCAATTTCGGTACACGGATGAACACGGAAAACACGGATTTTTCTTAGGACTTACGCAGACGCGGCTATTTTTTACCGCAGAGGCCGCCGAGGACGCTGAGAAATTGTAAAATCTCTGCGCCCTTTGCGTTCTCAGCGGTAAAATTCAGGGAACTTGCGTAAGTCCTGTTCTTAAAAATCCAAAGAATCCGTCAAATCCGTATACAGTTCTTGGATTCTTGACTGCAAAGTCATCTTGACCATCACAAATTTCCACGAATAGAAAGCAAAATGAGTGTAAATTCGTGAAGATTCGGCGAATGCAGACATTCGTGGCATAAACTGTCTATCAAACGCGCACCACCCCCTCCGCGATGAGGCGCTGAACCGCTTCGTAGATCGCCTGCAACGACGAGTAGCGCGGTTGGTAATCCAACAAGCGGCGCGACTTGACGATGCTGTAGCAATTGGGGTTGTGCTCCAGGTGGCCCCACGTCGCGTCGGCGTCTTTTTCGGAAACGGTCGCTTGCCATGCCGCAAACGGCAGGAACTTGAGGTTGGCCTGCCGCCCGAACCACCCGGCGACGGCCTCCGCATACCCACGCAGGGTGAGCGCGGCCGGCGAGACGGCATGGAAGCTCTCCCCCACGGCGGCGTTCCAGTTCGCCAGCGCCTTCATAAAGAGCTGCGCCACGTCGTCGGCGTGCACGTGGTGGAGCAGTTCCTGGCCCTGATTCGGCAGCGTCACTTCCTCACCGCGCGCCAGCTTCGCGTACACCTCCGGGTTGAAGTTGCCCTGCGGATTCAGCGGAATCCACCCCGGCCCGACGATGTGCCCCGGCAGGATGCACGTCTCCGGGAAGCCGTTGCTGCGCGCCTCGGTGTGCAGGTAAGCCTCAATCGCGGCCTTCTTGATCCCGTAATCCCCGATTGGGCGGCGCGGCGCGTCCTCGGTCACGGGGACGGTGGTGGTGTAGCCGTGCACCCAGACCGTGCTGCAATGCAGGAAGTGCTGCACCTGCCCGCGCAGCGCCTCGACGAGATGCTGCGCGCTCTCCAACGTGAAGCAGATCATATCAATGACGGCATCCGGCTCCAGCGCGCGAATCTTCTGCCCGAACGTCCCCGCCGCCTCCTCCGCCGCGCGATTCAGCGTCACCCGCTGCACCGCCTGCCACGCCCCGTGCGGGCTGTACGGCTCGCGTCCCCCGCGACTGACGACCACCACCGCATGCCCCGCCTCCACCAGACGCGGCACCAAATACGTCCCCACGTGGCCCGTGCCACCGATAACAACGACACGCATATTACACCTCCTGAAGATTAATGATGCAGGACGCAGGATGGAGGATGCAGGATGAAGGATGCAGGATGGAGGATGGAGGATGAAGGATGAAGGATGGAGGATGCAGGATGGAGGATGCAGGATGAAGGATGCAGGATGAAGGAAAATCTTGCTTCTTGCCTCCTGCCTCTTGCTTCTTGCCTCTTGCTTCTTGCCTCTTGCTTCTTGCTTCTTGCCTCCTGCTTCTTGCCTCTTGCCTCTTGCCTCCTGCCTCTTGCCTCTTCCTTCTTGCCTCTTGCCTCTTGCTTCTTGCCTCTTGCTTCTTGCTTCTTCTATCCTATCCCCACCAACACCAGTCCGGCGAACATGATGAGGACGCCGGCGAATTTGGGGCGGTAGCACGGCTCTTTGAGGGCGAAGACGCCGACGAGCGCGCCCAGCGGGATGCTGATCTGGCGGAAGGCCACAACGTAACTGACGTTCGCCGCGAAGCCCATCGCCACCAGGACGAGCGTGTATCCCAGGTAGATGAAGAAGCCCGCCAACCACGCACGGCCCAGGTGCAACCGCGCCACATCCCACACCTCCGCGCGCCGCGCGCTGCGCCACACGATCCACAGCGTCAGCCACAGCGCAGAACTCAAGCCCTCGAAGAACGCATACAGCAGCGTCACCGCCACGGGGCTGACGGGCAAACCGGGCGCGGACCGTAAAAGCCGCAACGCGTGATCGTCCACCAGCGAATACCCCGCCGTCCCCACCGCCGCGAGCAGCGCGAACGCCGTGGCGACTTGCCGGTAGTCGCTCCACTGCACGGAAAAGCGGCGCAGCGGCAACACAAACCCGCCCGCGATGATCAAGCCGATCCCGGCCAAAGCCGCGAGGCTCAACTGCGCGCGGCGTCCCAACAGCACGCTGACGCAGGCCACGAGCGCCACCGGCATCGAGCGCGCCAGCGGGTAGACCACCGACATATCGCCCGTGCGATACGCCCCCGCCAACGCCACGTAGTAGAGCGCCTGAAAAAAGCCCGTGACGCCCAACCATACCCACACCGCCGCCGGAAACACCGCCAGCGCCCGCCCGAAAAAGAGCAACGACGGCGCAAGACATAGACAGCCGAGCAACGTCGCCATCAGCAGAAACGCCGCCGTAGGGTGGTTGCGCTTGCCGAGCACATTCCATCCCACGTGGGTGAACGCTGAAATCAACACCAGGACGAGTGCGGTAATCGTCAAGGTCGTCGGATAGTCGGATAGTCAGGTAGTCCGAAGTCAAAGGTCGAAGCCGTAGCGCGAGTTGGCAACACGCGCTACGGCTCTAGTTCAGCAATGTAGATTTCGAAGGGCGCGAGCGTCAATGCGGACAGGTCGCCTGCGTCCGAGCGAGCTTCGGTCGAGAAAATCAAGCGCGCGGGCGAGCCATCCAGGTCGAAGGCCAGCGTGTGCGCCTTGTCCGAGTAGTTGAGGGCCACCAGGCACGTTTGCCCCTCGGTCTGGCGCAGGAAGCACAGGCAGTCCGCGTGCTCTTCGAGCAGCGGCGTGTAGTCGCCCGCGATGAGGGCCGGCGTTTGCTTGCGGATTGCCAGCATCCGCTTGTAGAAGGCGAGCATCGAACGCGGATCGTCCACCTGCTCGGCGACGTTCACGCCTGCGGCGTAGTTCGGGTTGACCGGCAGCCAGGGCGTCACATCCGCCGGGCAGAAACCGGCGTGGGGCGCGTTGGCCCACTGCATGGGGGTGCGGCACCTGTCTCGCGTTTCCCCACACACCAGCGCGGCGGCGTCCTGCGGGGTCATTCCACCCAGGTTCACCGCCATTTCGTATTGGCGCAGCGCCACCGTGTCCCGCAGCGTCGCCACATCGCTAAAAGGCGTGTTGGTCATGCCGATTTCTTCGCCGTTGTAGAGGAACGGCGTACCGCGCAGCGTGAGCATCAGCGCGAGCGAGAGTTGCGCCAGTTCGCGGTCATGGACGCCATCGCCGAAACGGCTCCACACGCGCGGCGAATCGTGATTGCCGAGCGTGTTGCACGGCCACGCGCCCGGCGGCAGCGCCGCCAGCCGCTCGGCCTGGTTTTTGCGAATGTGCTCCGGCGTCAGACGCTCGGTGCGCACCAGGGGGAAGTTGAAGACCATGTGCAATTCGTCGTCGCCGTTGCCGTAGTAGGCGATGTTGTCGTCCTCGCCGATCAGCATCTTGTCAGCATATTCATCCACCACGGCGCGCAATTCTTTCATCAGTGGGTGCATCTCGTCGAAGCGATCCACTTGATGCTTGAACATCTCCTTCCACACACTTTCCACCGCTTCCGCCTCGCTCGGCGATTGGGCCACCGTCCCCATGCGATAGAGATCGAGCAAGGTCAGGCCCGTGGTCTGATCGGGCATAGCGGGGTCCTCGAAAATCGTGCCGATCGCGTCCAGCCGGTAGCCATCCACGCCCAGGTCGAGCCAGAAGCGCACCGCGTCCCACATCGCGGCTTTGACCTCGGGGTTGCGCCAGTTCAGGTCGGGCTGCTCCTTGAGGAAGAAGTGGTAGTAGTACTGCCCGGTCGTGGCGTCATACTCCCACGCCGAGCCGGTGAAGGTGGATTCCCAGTTGTTGGGGGGTAACTTTTCACCATTGGGGCCGACTTTGCCATCGCGCCAGATGTACCAGTCGCGCTTGGGATTGTCGCGGCTGCTGCGGCTTTCGATGAACCACGGGTGTTGGTCCGATGTGTGATTGAAGACCATATCCAAAATCACGCGGATGCCGCGCCGGTGCGCTTCGGCCAAAAAGGTCTTGAAGTCGTCCAGCGTGCCGTACTCCGGCGCGACGCCCGTATAGTCCGCCACGTCGTAGCCGCAATCGGCCTGCGGCGAAGGGAAGTGCGGCGAGAGCCACAGCGCGTCGATACCCAGAGCCTTGAGGTAATCGAGTTTCTCGGTCATGCCGATGAAATCGCCAATGCCGTCGCCGTTCCCATCCGCAAAACTGCGCGGATAAATCTGGTAGAAGACGGCGGTTTGCCACCATTTCAGATTTTTCATGTCACACTCCAACGTATAGATGATTTTTCTCACCACCGAGGCCGCCGAGAACGCAGAGACGATAAAAAACTCCGCGATCTCGGCGTGCTCTGCAGTGAAAGAACTTTGCTGCGACTACAACGCGATAATCACCCCTTCGTTGGCGCGCAAGGTCAGGGCGTCCAGGGAGACGGCTTCTTCGCGGTCGAGGTGGGTGGAGAGGATGATGCGGCCGGCCGTTTCGCCCGGAATCGCCAGCGTGCGCGGCTCGGCGGCGTAGTTGAGCGCGATGAGATACCGTTCCGCGACGAGGGCGCGATAGTAGACGTAAACGTCGTCGTATTCCACATCCACAGCGCGATAAGCGCCGCTCTGCAACGCAGGGCGTGTGCGGCGCAGGCCCAGCAGGCGGCGGTAAAGCGACAAGATTGATGTGGGGTCGGCACTGAGCACGGCGACGTTGTGCGTGGCGTAATCGGCAGCGAGGGGCAGCCACGTCTCCACGCCCGGCGGGCTGAAGCCGGCATTGGGGCCGGCGTCCCACTGCATCGGCGTGCGGCAGACGTCGCGGGTACGCTCCGCGCCGAGGTTGATGCCCTGCGGGTCCTGGATTTTTTCCGGCGGAATGGGCACATCCTCCATACCGATCTCCTCACCGTAGTAGATCGTCGGCGTACCGCGCAGGGTGAGGAGCAGCATCGCCGCTACCCGCGCCTGCGCCTGCCCGCCGAAGCGCGTCGCCAGGCGGGTGCGGTCGTGGTTGCCCAGGACATAGTTGGGCCAGGCGAAATCGGGCAGCGCGGCCTCCATCGCGTCCACGACGGCGCGCATCTGTTGGGCGTTCCAGCTCATGCCGTCCATCAGACGGAAGTTGAAGGGCAGGTGCAATTCCTCCCCGTGTTCGCCGTAGTACTTCACCCAGCGATCCAGCGGCCCCCACAGCTCGCCGATGCCGCAGCGATCGTCGTACTCGTCCAGCACGCCGCGAATCTCGCGGATGACCGGGTGCACGTCATCCTGATCCATGTTGTAGACCTGCAACAGGCGGCTGAAGAGATCGTTGGCGGGCAGATTCGCAGGCGCGTTGGGGTTGGGCGGGTTGTCGCGCAGGTCTTTGTCCTTGATGATCAGGCCGATCACATCCATGCGGAAGCCGTCCACGCCGCGCTTGAGCCAGAAACGCAGCGTGTCGAACATCGCGGCCTTGACCTCCGGGTTGCGCCAGTTGAGTTCGGGCTGCTCCTTGCAGAACTGGTGCAGGTAGTATTGGCCGGTCCGTTCGTCGTAAGTCCACGCGGGGCCGCCGAAGAAGCTGCCCCAGTTGTTGGGCGGGCCGCCGCCGGGCGCCGGATCGCGCCAGAAGTACCAATCGCGCTTGGGGTTATCACGGCTGCTGCGGCTCTCGATGAACCAGGGATGCTGATCGGAGGTGTGATTGGGCACCCAGTCAATGATGATCTTGAGACGACGTTTGTGCGCCTCGGCCACCAACCGGTCGAACGTCGCCAGGTCGCCGAACAGCGGATCGACGTCGCAGTAATCGGCCACGTCGTAGCCGAAGTCGGCCATCGGCGAGGGGTAGAACGGACTGAGCCAGATCGCGTCGATGCCCAGGGTGTACAGGTAATCCAGCTTTTCGATGACACCTTGCAAATCCCCCACCCCATTGCCGGTCGTATCCTTGAAACTGCGCGGGTAGATTTGGTAGACGACGCCGCGCTGCCACCAGTGAAGATTGTCCATAGCTTGCCTCATTTCTCCTTCAGAAAATAACTCGACTTTAACGCTTAAGGCGGATCACAATCCGCCGTCCCCGCAACGCCGGATTGTGATCCGGCGCAAGTATTTTCATGAGCGGGGCTTGACCACAAGTTGGGTCACACTCCTTCAAACAAGCGTCTGGAAATCAGGGATCAGGCATCCCTGATTCCCAATCCCTGCTAACGCCAACTATGCCCGCGTCAGATGCACGAGGTCATAGCGGCTTTCGATGCCGCGCAGTTCAGCGTTGAAATGGCGCAACTGCCAACCGCTCTGGTCCACAATATTTTTGACGAGTGGCTCTTCGTAGAAGGAGCGGGTCAGCATGATGTCGCGCCCGGTCGAAAGGCCCTGCACACGTGCGGCAATGTTGACCGTGTGCCCGAAGTAGTCCAGCCGGTCGTTCGAGTTCACGGCGATGCACGGCCCGCGATGCCCGCCCACTTTGATGATGATGTGGCCTTCGGGAATCTTCTCCTGCACGTTGTACGCCTCGAACGCCTCCTGCATCGCAAAGAGCGCATTGACGGCATCGGTAGACACCATAAAGGTCGCCATCACCGCGTCGCCAATCGTCTTGACCACCGCGCCTCTGTGCTTGCTAACCACATCCCGCATAATCTTGAAGTGTTCCTTGACCAGGTAGTAAGCGTCCGAGTCGCCGAGGCGCTCATAGAGCGCGGTAGAACCTTTGATGTCGGTGAAGACGATGACCTGGTTGCGAATGGCGAACGTCTCGTCCGGTGAGATCAGCTCACTGGAAAACAAATCCCGGAAATTCTGCAACGAGGTGATTTCGGCAGCGGAAGTCCAGGGATATTGTTTGCGGCGATAATAGGGTAACGTCGCCGGTTGGTCGCTGCGGTTCTCGGCGCGAATGACGCACGGGCCGGGATAGCGCACGGTCCTATCCTTGCGATCCCAGTCTTGTCCATTCCAGAACACCTCCAAAATCTGTGGGCCGTCTGCCGTCCCCTCTTCCACAATCACAGGGGGATAACCGATGTAATAGTTGCCGGCCACAAACTGGGTCGGGATGTCCAGTGTCTCACCCGGTGCAACTTCAAACTGTCCTAACAATTCCGAGTAGTCCCAATGGTACGCCAACTCGCCATAGCCAACGCGCTCGATCTTGCGCACGTCATCGTTGACCTTGAACGTCACCTCTACCGAGCGGTCGAAGCTGGCGTCAATCTGAATTTTGCAGTACTCACAGTGCGACGCCGAACGGAGATGTTCCAGGTGCGCCGCATGGTCCGTAACGCCCGTGCAGGAAGGGCAATGGACGTCCCATTCGAGATCGAAGAGACCCAGGCGCGTACCGTAGAGGAAAGCGGCCAACACCTCATCCCGTGGCAGTCGCCACTCGTCGGCCATCCGGTACGCGGACATCTGTTGCAGACGCGGGGGCGCTGCCGTTTCTATGTACTCGCGCATGGCGGTGATAATTTCAGGCTTGACGCCCAGTTCTTGCAAACCGCTTAACTTTTCTTCCAACACCTCT
>FWPV01012678.1_pt1 | contig 12930 bp, 13 predicted proteins | sample 2228371 | NCBI WGS metagenome assembly FWPV01 (sample SAMEA103939776, study PRJEB20133) | metagenome | reverse complement strand
CCGATCGCCCCGGCGCGCGCACCCTTGCGTCGAATTGCGGCAAAAACCGCCGCCACAACTACCGCGAGGCCCCATGTGAAACGCAGTTGCGGCGCCCTCTTAGATGAAGTCACGTTTTCCCCGCCGTCGCTACCAGCAAGAAGTTCTTCAAAAGAGCAAATCCCCATTCTTTCGTCAACCGCAAGGGCCGACAGTGTCCGCGCTCCTCCGTGGCCGGCCGCGTCAGAACCGTGGCCTACGGCTCCAGAGTGGTGGTTGTTGTCCCGCCCACACCATTGCAGCCATGGGAATGCCGCCATGCTGTCTCGCCCGCCAAATCGCCTCAGCGGCTCGTGCTCGTCAGGGCGCCGTGATGACTCCATCGCCATATCCTTTCAATGCAGTAACTACTTCTTTGACGCGGCCATCGCCGGGAGCAAATTCTTTATGACCCAGAGCTCGCCTTGCGATTCTTGCCTGTCGAAGGCAACGTGCCGGCCGCCGGGATGCCACGCGAACCAGCTTCCCCACCGGAGCGCCGGAAGCCCGAGGTCAAGCGGAGCGCCGCCATCCAGTGGGAATCGGCGCAGCTTCCAAATGCGCTCTGGCCCTGTCACCGGCTCTTGCGCGATGGCCAACAAGGACCGGCCATCCGGCGCCCACAGCACGGGGCTATCGAGCGAAAAGTACTCACTCTTGGCGACTGCCCGCGGCTCGCCTCCGTCCACCGGGGACACCATGAGATCCGCGCCGCGGGCGAAAGCGATGTTCCGCCTATCCGGAGAGACGGTCATCGGAGAGTAAGCGCTCATTTCCACACTGCTCTCACCGCTGACCCGGAACAGACTCCGTTCCTGTCCCGTCGCGAGATCCCGCAGTTTGGCCCACCCTACGAAGGCGCCCTCCTCCATGGCGCCTGTTTAATACAGGAGAACACTCCCATCTCCTGAGAGCGAGGCCTTCTCCCCGGAATACCGGATGCTTTCTTGAACGGTTCCGCTCTCCACGTCGACTCGATGAAGCAAACTCGGACCTTGCGCCGCCACTAGCGATCGACCGTCAGGCATCCAACCGAGAACGGAGAAATACTCGCCCGGCAATTCCCGTTCTTCCCCGCCCGCCAGGGGCCCAATGACAATCCTGAGCTTGCTGGCAGAACGATGACTGAAAGCGAGGCGGTCCCCATCGGGTGACCAGGCAACCGGTCCGCGGCTTGAGCCTATGGATCGCTTATTGAAGCGGACTGGAGCCGACATGACGCCGCCGCGCTCGTCCAGTTCCGCAACCCACACATCACTGCGAGTTAGAGTCTCCGCGTAATATAGTGAGCCGTCTGCACCAAAGCCCCGGGGGTCCATCTTCACGTCCGCCTTCACGATTTCGGGCGCACCCTCGACCCTACCGTTCCGGACCCTGACGGCCCAGAGATCAATCGTGCCGGAACGGTTGCTCAAAAAGACTATGCGATTGCCGTCCGGCGCCCAGATGGGTTTCCAGTCCGACCAAGGTCCGCTGGTGAGTTCGGTGAGTCCGCTCCCATCCGAAGACGCGATCAAAACACCGGACTGTGACCTCCCCTTCGGAACCTGAACCACGATGAATCTTCCATCAGGGGAATACCCGGCCGACGCGTCCGCCACCGGGTAGACCGGCTGCACCTCTACCTCACGGAATCGCTTCAGCACAAGATCGGGGAAACTCAGGGTGGCCAGCACGGTCGTGCGTGACCCGCTCTCTTCCAGCCTGAGCAGTAGTTTGTCTTGGCCCGGTGACCACCCGATCACGTAGGGACAAGCGGGTTGCTTCAGGATCGTGCGGGCGCCGGTCCCGTCGCTGCCGGCCAGCCGCAGTTCGCACAGAAATTTCATCGCACCGGCGACGCGCAACCGGGCGGTGTAAGCCACCAGTCTTCCATCGGGAGAGATCACCGCACCCCACGGCTGCTCGCCTTCCACGTGAGGGACGATCACTTTGGTTTCGCCGGTGATCAGGTCGCGACGCTGCAAGTTCACCCGGACGGCGTCATAGAACACGAGATAGCGACCGTCAGCGGAAGGCTTGCCGGCATAAATCAGGCCGTTCGTGGTCCACAGGCGCCGCTGCACGAGGCCCCCTTCCACGTTAGACCCTTGCATCACCGCCAGGCGTCTGCGAGCCTCGGCGGCGACAGGCTGGTCGCCGTATTCTTTCACGAGGCGCTCGAACATCTGGCGCGCCTGAGCGTTACCCTGCTTCCGGTAGCACTCGCCGAGCTGATAGATGGCTTTGGCCGCTACGGCTCGGTTTTCCTTCGCCGCCGCCAACGCTTTCTTGTAGCCCTCAATTGCGGCGCCAAGATTTCCATCCACCACCTCTTTCTTGATCGCCGCCTGGAGCAGGCTTTCGGGCGCCTCCGGCTTCTGGGCGGGAAGCGAGAGCGCCGCCGCCATCCCCATCATTGCCCACATTGTCCTGGTCATTGATCGAACCCCCTTAACCAGAGCATGAACGGCTGGTGTAAGAACACTGTCACGCGCCGTGTCAGGAATTCGTCAAATTCAGCCATCGAAGCGGTATCCTTGTCCGCGCACGCTGACCAGGAACCGCGGCGCCGCCGGCTCCGGCTCCAGTTTTCTTCGCAGCGTCACAATATAGTTGTCCACCACCCGCTCGGTGATGAAAGTTCCCGCGCCCCACACCAAATCCAGCAGACGGTCCCGGCTCACCACACGGCCCCGGTTCGCCACGAACGCGCCCAACAGCTTGAATTCGAGCGGCGTCATCACCACCGACTCTCCCCCCGGCGCACCTCGCCGCGCGCGAAGTCTACTTCGACGTCGGCGAAGCGGTGCACTTCGTGCGGGACCTCCTCCACATTCCGGCGCAGCAGCGCCCGCACCCGCGCCCGGAGTTCTTTCGGACTGAAGGGCTTGGTAACGTAATCGTCCGCGCCGAGATCGAGCCCCATTACCTTCTCGGCTTCCAGGCTCTTCGCCGTCAACATCAGGATCGGCGTTTTGATCCCGCCGCGCCGCAACTCGCGGCACACCTCGAATCCATCCTTGCTTGGCAACATCACGTCCAGAACGATCAGGGCAAAGGATCCTTCAAGCCCGCGCCGGGCGCCTTCCTCGCCGTCCTGGGCAACTTCGACTGCGTAGCCCTCGGTCTTCAGATCGACCTCGAGTCCGAAGGAAATCGCGGGCTCGTCTTCGACGATCAGGATCCGTTGCATGGCAGCACCATTATGAACTCGCTTCCCCTTCCCAGCTCGCTTTGGACGCGCACCGTTCCCCCATGCGCTTCGACGATCTCCTTCACCATCGCCAGCCCGATGCCCGTTCCCTTCGTTCCCTGCTTCTTCGCGTTTGCGCCGCGGTAAAACTTACGGAAAACGCGCTTTAACTCCTCCCTGGCGATGCCCGCGCCGCTGTCGCGCACGCTCACTTCCACGCTGCCGTTGGACGATGCAACCGCCACCTTCACCCGTTTTTCCCCGGGCGAGTATTTCACCGCGTTGTCGAGCAGGTTCCAAAGCGCGCCGCCCAGCGCCTCACGATCGCCGAAAATCCGGGGACCGTCCGAGGCCGCCGTGAACTCGACAACGTTTCCGAGAGCCCCCACCGCTTGCTGAAACCCTGCGACGATGGAGCGCGCCCAGGGCACGACATCCACGCTCTCGCAGCGGAACTTGTACTCACGCGCCTGCATCCGCCCGAAGTCCAGCAGCGATTCCACGAGTCTCCTCAAGCGGTCGCTTTCGCTCAGCATCAACTCATATGCGCGCTGCTTCTCTTCCTCGCGTGGCATCCGGCCGCGCGCCAGCAATTCCGTGAGCTGCCGGATGGAGGTGAGCGGCGTACGAAATTCGTGTGACACGGCGGAGACAAAGTCCGACTGCAGCCTGGAGACGGCGAGTTCCCGGCTGATGGCGCGCGCGATGAGGAGAGTGCCAACAGCGAGAAGCATCGCGAACACCAGCAACCCGGCCACCAGCAAGCGCCGCCGCGCGCTCCAGGCCTCGTTCGGGTCCGGAAACGCCCCGAACGTCGCGGTGACGCTCCAAGGGAGTCCTGTCACCGCCGCCGGACGAAGCGCCGCCAGCCCGCCCCCCGCAGCGTTGCCGTGGACGACGGCGCCTCGGGGGCCGGCCACCCGCAAAGCCACGCTGGTGTCGCGCTCTAGCTTGGCCCACAACTCCCGCCAGTAGCCCGGGCCGGCGAGGCGTCCCTTCCAGCCCCCATCCGACCTCTGCCAGGAGAGCGACACCGTGTGTCCGTTGATCAGGCGCCCGGCCCGCCCACTGGGCGATGGTTCCGCGAACGCCCACGCCGCGGCTTCAGCGAGCGCCGCCTTTTCTTCCCAGCCGGCTGGCAACGCAACGTCCGGCGCCCACGTCTTCAGCTCCTCCAGGTAGGTTTCGAGTGTTCCCTTGCTGATGACCCATTTGCCCGCTTTCAACTCCTCCCACAGGGCGAACGCTGCACGCCGCGCCCCGGCGGGACTGCCGCTCTCTTCGAGCACCGAGCAGTGCGCCGCCCGAGCCACCAGGCCCGCAGGCATTCCGGCAACGGAAATCGTACCCATTCTCTCCAGTTCCGCGTACGTCTTGAGTGCTTCCGCCCATCGTCCCTGCTTACGGAGGACGCGCCCCAACCGCACCAGCGCCCCGGCTCGCACCTCAAGGTTCGCCCCCTCCGCAAGGCGCTGGTAGGCGTCCGCAACCCTCGCAAATTCCTTCTGACCGAACTCCATTGCCTCGGTTTCGTCAAAGGCATCTGCCGGGATAGCCACGGCGGCGGCTGGAACCGGCAGGTAAGCAAGGCGCCCTGCCGGCGCCACTTCCACAGTCCCGTCCGACCGCACGGCGATTTCCACTTCATGGTGATCGAGAGCGCGCTCGACGGCTGCCACTGCGCGGTCAGCCGCGCTTTCCAATCGCTCCTGCCGTTGCTGTGCTTCCATTGAGCGTTCTTGAACCAGCACCTGCCAGCCCAGCCAAGAAAGCGCCAGTCCACACGTTGCCATCAGGCAAATGAACAGCGTCAGGACGACTCGTGGATGACGGAACCAGCCTCCCAGATTCATGCGGCGTTTCCTGATTATAGGCTCCGGTCCCACTTGAGAGCGTCCAGAATTCGGTCAAGACATTGTCAGGGTTGTGTCAGGCAGCGGGGCGGCGAGCCCCAGCCCTCAACAATCTCGCAGATGGGCTCGATGTCAGGACGGCTGCGAGCGGGCATCGCCCGGACCCTCGCAAAAGCATAGGCTTCAGACTCGAGGCTGGATTGACCACAATTTGTCTTAGCAGAAGCCGCCCCTTTGTTGGAATCGAACAATTGCTCTCACAAATGCAGAGGCCGGATCGAGCAGCTTTTCGCTACCCCTTGGCGGTAAGGCCGGACCAGACGCCGCTTGTGATGATTCAGTTCGCGATTCGATTCAGAAAAATAGCGAAATACGCGAAAAACTTCAGTAGCCCAGCTCGCGCATTTTCTCCAGGGTCAGCCGTTCCGGTTCTGCGCGGAAGGCGGCGAGGAGCTTCTCGACGTATTTCGCCAGAATGTCGCACTCGATGTTCAGCCTGTCACCGGGACGGCGGCGGCGCAGGTTGGTGTTCCGCACCGTGTGGGGAATGATGGCGGCGGTCACAATGTTTTCTTCGACTTCCGCCACTGTGAGGCTGATGCCGTCGATGCCGATCGAGCCCTTAAAAACGACGTAGCGTTGTAGCTCAGAGGGGATGGAGACTCGCAGCCACCAGTTCCCATCGCCCAATTCTTCGAAGGACACAAGCTCGCCCGTGCCGTCGATGTGCCCCTGCATGATGTGCCCGCCCAGCCTTCCGCCCGCGGCGAGCGCGCGCTCGAGATTCACCTCCGCGCCTCCGGACAATTCGCCCAAGTTGGACCGGCTCAGCGTCTCCGGGGACACGTCGGCAGCGAAAGAATCTGCGCGCAGGTCCACCGCCGTGAGACACACTCCGTTCACGCAGATGCTCGCGCCTTCGAAAGCGTCCTCGAGCACATTCTTGCAGCCGATTCGCAGCCGCGCGCCGGCGCTCAGCGGCTCCACTGCGTTCACCACGCCGACTTCTTCGACGATGCCCGTGAACATGGTCAGATTTCTTCCTTGATCATGTATGCTTCCACGGCGAATTCGTCGGGCGCAATCCAGTGCAACGAAACGTTGTGGAAGCGTATGGCGTCGGCGCGGCGCCGCCTTCCCGCTCCCCCTGCCACGGGCAGCGACTGCATCCCTCCCAGGATCTTCGGCGCGTAGTAGAAAAAAATCTTGTCCACGATGCCCGACTCGAGCGCCGCCCAGTTAACCTTGCTGCCCGCTTCGATCATGAGGGATTGGTATTGCCGGGCGGCTAGATAATCCAGCACTCCGTGGAGATCCGTCCGCCCGCCCGGACCATCGCATACGATGACCTTGACGCCCCGGGACTCCAGAACGCGGCGGCGCTCTTCGCTCGCCGCCGACGTCGTCACCACCAATACATCGTCCTGGCAACTCGCCACCATGCGCCAGGATGGCGGCAAGCGGAGCTGCGAATCCAGCACGATGCGCAATAGCGGGCGGCTGCGCGGCAGCCCGCTCCGGTCCGTCATCAGGCAGTTGTCGGCGAGCACCGTCCCGATGCCGGTCATGATAGCGTCGGAAGCGTGCCGGAGCGTCTGTACATGCGCCCTCGCCCGCTCCGAGGTGATCCAGCCCTCGTTGTCGTCCGGAGCGGCGATCTTGCCGTCGAGCGTCACAGCGGCTTTGAGCGTCACCAGCGGGCGGCGCCGCCGCATGAAGTGCACGTAGGCTTCGTTCAGCTTGACGGCTGCCGCGCTGTGCGCGGGGCTCAGTTCCACCTCCACGCCGGCTTCCCGCAGCTTGCGGAAGCCCGTTCCCGCAACCAGCGGATTCGGATCCTCCATCGCCGCGACGACTTTCTTCACTCCCGCGGCGATCAGCGCCTCGGCGCAAGGCGGCGTGCGCCCGTGATGCGAGCAGGGCTCCAGATTGATGTAGAGCGACGCGCCCCGCGCTTTCTCCCCGGCTTCCTCAAGCGCCAGAATCTCGGCGTGCTTGACCCCGGCGTATGTGTGGAAGCCGCGCCCCACCACCTCGCCGTCCCGCACCAAGACCGCTCCCACCGCCGGATTGGGGCTGGTTTGACCCACGCCGGCGGCTGCCAGCTCCAGAGCGAGACTCATCGGGTCAGCCGTCATGTGTCGAATAGCGAGGCGACGAACTTCTCCGCGTCGAACGGCAGCAGATCCTCCACCTTCTCACCCACTCCCACATACCGGATGGGAAGGTTCAGTTCGCGCGAGATTGCGATCACCACTCCGCCTTTGGCTGTGCCGTCGAGTTTGGTGAGCACAATGCCCGTGACGCCTGTGGTATCGGTGAACCGGCGCGCCTGTTCGAGACCGTTTTGCCCCGTCGTCGCGTCCAAGACAAGCAGAACCTCGTGCGGGGCGTCAGGCACCACGCGCCGGGCGGTGCGCGTCATCTTTTCGAGCTCCGCCATCAGGTTCTCTTTGGTGTGCAGGCGTCCGGCGGTGTCGACAAGCACATGATCCACGCGCCGCGCCTTAGCCGCCTGCAAAGCGTCGAACAAAACGGCGCTCGGGTCGGCGCCCGGTTTCTGGCGGATGACCTCGGTTCCGGTCCGCTGCCCCCATATCTCGAGTTGTTCAATGGCGGCGGCGCGGAACGTATCGGCGGCGCAGAGAAGCACGCTGCGGCCCTCGGCTTTCAAGCGGCTGGTAAGCTTGCCGATCGTCGTGGTCTTGCCTGACCCGTTCACTCCCACCACCAAGGTGACCTCGGGCGGCTCGGCGACCGGATTCGGCGGGCGCTCACAGGATTCCAGAACTTCGAGCAGGTGCTCCCGGATCAGAGACTTCACTTCCTGGGCGTCGCCTACAAGGCGGCGGTCCACGCGCTGGCGGACACGCTCCAGAATCTCGTTCGTGGTCTTGACGCCGATGTCGGCGGTGTAAAGGGCGTACTCCAATTCTTCGAGCAGGCCGGCGTCAATCTCTTTGCGCCCCTGCAACACGTCTTCGATGCGGTTGGTGAGGCCCTCGCGAGTCTTTTGAATGCCCTGCTTCAACCGTTCGAGCAGGTTGGGCTCCTTACTAGCCGAGCCGAACAACGATCCAATCATGATGGTCACTCCGATTGTAGCAATCCCAAGTTTCCGGACGGTTATATTGGAATTTGAGCGACTTAAGGAAGCTCCGGATCTCGGCTGCCGGATTGCGGGGCGTTGTCGGGCGCGGGCTGACGGCCGCGCACGTTTTGGATTTCGCCGCCGCTTTCGGCACGTTGATCGAGTCCGGCGGTCCGGTGCTCGTGGGCCGCGATCCGCGCGCCAGCGGCGTGATGCTGCGCGAAGGCGTGGTGGCCGGCTTGCTCGCCTGCGGGCATGACGTGATTGACCTGGGCATCGCGTCCACGCCCGTGATCCAGCACGCTATCCGGCGCATGGAAGCAGCGGGAGGCGTCTCAATCGGAGCAAGCCACAACCCCGCCGAATGGAACGCACTGAAGTTTTTCGGGCCCCGGGGAACCTACCTTTCGACGGCTGAGTCGGCTGAGCTTCTGGATATCTATCACCTGCGCAAGTTCACCTTCGCGCCGTGGGACAAGGTGGGTTCGCTGAGGACCGAAACCGGCGCCGTGGACGCCTATGTGGACGATCTGGCGAGGGTGTTCGATTTTCCCGCTTTGCGCGGCTTCCGCGTCGTCGTCGACTGCTGCAACGGAACCTCCGCTCTCATCCTGCGCCGCCTGGTGGACCGTTTCGGGCTTGACTTCGTTCTGATCAACGAGCGTCTGGAGGGCGTGGCGCTGGCGCATGAGCCCGCCACCACGCCGCGCATCGCCGGACTTCAACTCGCGCCGCTCATCTGCCCGATGAACGCCGATGCGGGCTTTCTGTTCGACGTCGATTCGGACAGGGTGGCCGTCTGCACCGAGCAGGGAACGCCGCTATCCGAAGAGATGGCGCTGCCGATGATCGCCGACTATCAGCTTCCCAAAAGCGAAGGCCGCATCGTGATTACGAACCTCTCAACCACAGCCTTGGTGGAGGAAGTGGCCGCGCGCCACGGGGGAAAGGTCGTTAGGGTCCCCGTCGGGCGGCAGGCGACGATCGACGCCTTAGCGGCGTACCGCCCCGAGCAGGTGGCGCTCGCGGGGGAGGGAACGGGCGCGGTCATGATGCCGCAGTTCCGTTTCGTCTATGACGGCATCGCGTCGATGTTCGCCATCCTTTCGATGATGAAGGAGCGCGGGCAGACATTATCGGAGATCGTAGCCGGCTACCCGAGATACTCGATTCTGAAGGGCGAACTGCCGCTGGCCTCGCAGCGCATTCCCGCCCTGCTCATGGACTTGCAGCGCCGCTACCGGGATGGCCGGATCAACATAGCCGACGGGCTGCGGGTGGACTGGCCGGACCGCTGGTTCCACGTCCGGGTCAGCCAAACCGAACCCGTGGTCCGGGTGATCTGCGAACAGAGGGGCGAGGCGCCCGTGGCGCTATTCGAATCGCTTCTAGACCAAGTGAGGAGCCTGGCTTAGCATGCCGCGGCGCGAGCACCTTCTCAAAATCGGCGTTTCAGGCATCCGGGGCGTGGTGGGCGAATTTCTCACCCCCTCGCTCGCCTGCGCTTTCGCGCAAGCTTTCGGGACTTACGTAGGACCCGGCCGGGTGGTGGTGGGACGCGACACCCGGCGCAGCGGTCCCATGCTTCAGCACGCTGTGTGCTGCGGGCTGCTGGCGGCGGGCTGCGAACCGGTGGACGTGGGCGTGCTGCCGACGCCGACGATCCAAATCTACACCGGCCACACGCGCGCCCGGGGAGGCATCGCCATCACCGCCTCGCACAACCCGCCGGAGTATAACGCTTTGAAGCTGTTCAACGGCGCCGGACTGTTCTTCAACACATACGAGCGGAGCGAACTGCTGGACCTCTACCATCAGAGCGAGTTCCGGCAGGCGGTGAACTCCGAAATGCGGAGCGTCCGGCGCGACTATGAGAAGCCCGCTGGCTTGCACTTCGAACGCGTGTTACGCCACGTCAACCGGGAGGCGATCCGCGCGCGCAGTTTCCGGGTCGCGCTCGACGCCGTCAATGGCGCGGGCTCGCTCTTGAGCCGCCGGTTTCTCGAACACGAGCTTCAGTGCCGCTTGCACGCCATCTCGGTAGACCCCGAATTGCCCTTTCCCCGCGTCGCCGAGCCGCGCCCGGACACCTTGGAAGATCTTGCCGCGCTCGTGCGATCCTGCGGCTGCGAAATCGGCTTTGCGCAAGACCCCGACGGCGACCGTCTGGCGGTGTGCGACGAAACCGGACGCGTGCTGGACAACGACGACGTGCTCGCCCTCGTAGTGGACGCCGCGCTCGGCCGGCTGCCGGGCGACGTCGTCGTGAATCTCACCACGTCTTCCGTCATCGATGATGTGGCGCGCGCCCACGGGCGCCGCGTCTACCGCACGCCGGTGGGCGAGGCGAACGTGGTGGAGATGATTCAAGCCCACGGAGCGGCGATCGGCGGCGAGGGCTCGAACGGCGGCATCATTCTGCCCGCCGTGCATCCGTGCCGCGACAGCTATACCGGCATGGCGTTCCTGCTTGACCGCATGGCGGAAACCGGCTTGAAGGTCTCCGAACTTGCCGCGCGCCTGCCGCGTTATTTCCGCAAGTTCGGACAAGCGCGCTACGAGCACGGGCGGCTAGGCGCGTTGATGCAGGCGCTCGAAGAGCAGTTCCCGGAGGCTGAGACGGACCGCTCCGACGGACTGAAGCTCACGCTGGCCGGAGGATGGGTGCATGTGCGGTCGTCCAATACCGAACCCTTGCTGCGGATCGCCGCCGAGGCGCAATCCGAACAAGCGGCCGAGCAATTGTTCGCTCAAACCATGCGGCTGCTCGAAGGTTGATCAGCGCGCCGGCGTGCTGGGATAGATAAACGTCGTCTCGCCGGGCTTGGCGCGCTTGAGGTTGCGCCGGATGACCTCGTCCTGAAACGTGGGATCCTCACGCAGGCGGTTGATGCGTTCGCGCTTCTCCTGGATCTCTTTCATCAACGTGGCGTTTTCCTCCTGCAACCGCCGAAGCTCGCGCCGCTTCTCCATGAGCGCGGCGAAGCCTTGCGGCCCGCGGACCCCGAAAGCCACCGCCGCGATGAAGCCCGTGACGGCAACGCCATAAATGAGACGGCGCACCCATCTCAGTCCTCGGCCAGCAGCCAACGTTTTCCTCCTTCTTAACTTGTTATAAACCGCGGCCGGACAAAAGCCAAGAGCGGAATGAAAAAAAACATCCCTCAGCGGAAATGATCCCATCCTCCGGGGGCGAGGGGAGAGCCGAAAAACGTCACCCGTCCCTTCCGCCCGGCGCGAATCACGCCGATGCGGGTCAGCGGCAAGCCACGGAAACGCGCCGGCGCGATCCGGTCCGGCGGCAGGGTGAAGAGCAGCTCATAGTCTTCGCCGCCGTGCAGCGCCTGTTCCAGCGTGGCGCCGGGGAATGCCGGCAGCGGCGCGTCGATTTCGGCTGAAACGCCCGAAGCGGCGCACAGCCTCTGCAAATCGATCGAGAGCCCGTCGCTCAAATCCATCGCCGCGGTGGCGCAGAGCTTCTCGCGCAGGAAGCGGCCTAAACTCAAGCGCGGCTCTGGCCGCAAGTGGCGCCGCAAGGCGCGCCCGGAGCGCGTCGCCAGTCCGAGCGCGGACCCTCCCAATACACCGGAAACATAGATGTGATCGCCCGGGCGCGCGCCCGAACGCAGGAGCGCGCCGCCTTTGGGGACCGCGCCGCACACGACGATGTCGCACGACACTTTGGCCGCCCGCGCCAAATCGCCGCCCGCAAGCGGCGTCTTATAGCGGCGCGCCAGGCTGAGCAGCCCGCCAAAGAAATTGTCGATCCACTTTTCGTCCAAGTCGCGAGCCACGGCCAGGGAAACCAGGCAGAAGCGAGGTTCAGCGCCCATGGCGGCGATATCGCTCAACCCGCGCGCCAGCGTCTTCCATCCGATGTCAGCCGCTGAATGCGTCTGCCGGAGGAAGTGCACGTCCTCGATGAGCATATCCGTGGTGAACACCAGGTCTAAGTCCCGGCGCCGGGGACGGAATAAGGCGCAATCGTCGCCGATGCCCAGGATGAGCTCCGAACCGGGAGGCGCGGCGGCGCGGCGGCGCAGGCGAACCAAGATGCTGTTTTCGCTCATGGTTTTGTTACCAGCATCGCACCGCCCCAGTTTTGGCTCAAATTCCCTTCGCGGCGTCCGATAAGCGGAAGTGCATCCAGCAACTTTGGAGGTTACGACGTGAAACGAATTATCATGGCACTGGCGGTTTGGCTGGCGGCTTCCGCGGCGGCGACGGCGCAGGCGCAGTTGGTCCGCCTTCCCGAAGCTGAGGCCAAGAAGGCGATTACGCACAAAGTGGATCCGGAGTATCCGCCCATGGCGAAGCAAATGCGCCTGAGCGGAAGGGTACAGTTGGACGTGTTCATTGACGAGAACGGCGCGGTGGAAAAGGTGGAGGGCAACAACGGCAATCCGATTCTGACGTCGGCGGCGGCGAACGCGGTGAAGAAGTGGAAGTTCAACCCGGTGCAATCCGGAGGCAAGCCGGCCAAGGCGGTGACGACGCTGACTTTCGACTTCAGGTTGTAGCGAGCACCAAACCGCTCGGCAGTTCTTCGCCGAAGATGCGGCCGAGCGTGAGGTCTTCCATTTCCTCGCCCTCGAGGATGGCGAGCAGGCGTTCCGCGTCCGGCAAGGATTCAACAGCCCGGCGCACGAGCGCAAGCGTGGCGGGCGGGACATCGCGCGCTGCGTCGCCGGTGCGCCGGGCCAAGGCGAGGGCCCCCCACCACCTCAAGGTGGAGGTGGAGGTCACCACCCTGGAGGAGCTGGAGGAGGCCCTGGAGGCGGGGGCGGACCTCA
>FWPV01010513.1_pt1 | contig 12931 bp, 7 predicted proteins | sample 2228371 | NCBI WGS metagenome assembly FWPV01 (sample SAMEA103939776, study PRJEB20133) | metagenome | reverse complement strand
CAAGCAAGGTAGTAGAGGAATTTAAAAGAAAGTTAAATATAAAAGAAGGGGAGACAACTGCAGACAAGAAATTTTCACTTGATACAGTTAATTGTATTGGTGCCTGTGCCTTAGGACCAGTTGTTAAAATTGATGATGAATATTTTGGTGGGATGACTTCTGTAAAAGTAGGGAAAGTTTTGAAAAAATATCGAGGAGGAGAAAAAAATGAAAAGAATAAAAAATAGGGATGACTTAAAAAAATTAAAAGACAAGATATTAAGCGAAGGGGTTTCAATTAAGGCATTAATTTCTGTTTGTTCTGGAACTGGCTGTAATGTTTATAATTCTAAAGAACTTATAAAAAAGTTCGAGGAGGAGATAAAAGACAAAGGTTTAGATAAAGCAATAAAAGTCAAAAAAACTGGTTGTCAAGGTTTTTGTGAAAGAGGACCTATTGTGATTATTAATCCTGCAAATATATTTTATCAAAGAGTAAAAAAGGAATATGTTACGAAAATTATTGATGCCATATTGAAAAATGAAGTTGTGGATGAATTGTTATACATTGATGAGAAAACGGGCAAAAGAATAATCAAAATGGAGGATATACCATTTTACAAGAAGCAGAGGAGGTTAATATTAGGGAACAATGGATTAATAGACCCAACTGAGATAAATGATTATATAGCCATTGGTGGATATGAAGCTCTTGTAAAAGCACTTGAGATGGAGCCATGGAGGATAATAGAAGAGATAAAAAAGTCTGGTCTTCGAGGACGAGGGGGAGGAGGGTTTCCAACAGGGGAAAAGTGGGAAAATTGCAGGAAAGCAAAGGGGGAAAAGAAATACATTATATGCAATGCAGACGAAGGTGATCCTGGGGCATATATGGATAGAAGTGTTTTAGAAGGTAATCCTCATAGTGTAATAGAAGGTATGATTATAGGTGCGTATGCTATATGTGGTAGAAGTGTTCCCTGTGAAGGATACATATATGTTCGACATGAATATCCACTTGCAGTAAAGAATGTAGAGGTAGCGATAAAGCAAGCGAGGGAATTGGGATTTCTTGGGAAAGACATTCTATCTACTGAATTCAGTTTTGATATAAAGGTTGCAAGAGGTGGAGGGGCGTTTGTGTGTGGTGAGTCAACTGCGCTAATGGCTTCTTTAGAAGGAAAGGTAGGTGAGCCAAGGGCAAAATACATACATACTGTAGAAAAAGGATTATGGGGTAAACCAAGTAATTTGAATAATGTAGAGACATGGGCAAATGTTCCTCTGATAATTAAGAAAGGAGCAGAATGGTATTCACAAATAGGAACGGAGAAATCGAAAGGAACAAAGATATTTTCACTTGTAGGTAAGATAAAAAATACGGGGCTTGTTGAAGTGCCGATGGGGATTTCCCTAAGGGAAATAATACATGAAATAGGGGGCGGAATACCTGACGATAAAAAATTTAAGGGTGTTCAGACAGGAGGTCCTTCTGGAGGAATAGTTCCAGAAAGGTTTATTGATTTGCCGGTCGATTTTGACGAGTTAACAAAAGTAGGTTCAATGATGGGCTCGGGTGGAATGATTGTAATGGATGAAGATAATTGTGTAGTAGATATTGCAAAATATTTTTTAAGTTTTTTAAAAGAAGAAAGTTGTGGTAAATGTACTCATTGTAGTGAAGGAATAGAAAGAATGCTGGAGATTTTAGAGGATATTTGTGAAGGTAGGGGAAATGAGAATAGCATTGCATTACTTGAAGAACTTGCAATAGTAGTAAAGGAAACATCTTTATGTGGTCTTGGGCAGACCGCTCCAAATCCAACACTTACAACTTTGAAGTATTTTAAAGATGAGTATATTTCTCATATAAAAGATAAGAAGTGTCCTGCACGAGTTTGTAAAAGTCTAATTAGATATAAAATTATTGAATCTTGCATTGGTTGTGGTGCCTGTAAAAAATTGTGCCCACAAAATGCTATTTCAGGTGAAAAAAAACAAATTCATTTGATTGATGAAACAAAGTGTATAAAATGCGGAATTTGTGTAAGTAGTTGCAAACATGAATCAATAATTGTTATGTAGCTATTAATTTTGCAAAAAATTTTTGAAAATTTATTTGACAATAAAAAAAACTTTTTTAAAATATAAAACAATAAAAATTGCACAAATTTAACTAAAGGCAGTGAAGCCTTAAAGAGAAATAAAAAAAGCGGACAAAGGCGTCCAGAATCTCAAGGGGAAAGAGAGTTTGGACGCCTTTTTTGTTTTTTAAAAAGGGGGTGAAAGGTGATTAAGATAATGTTGAATGGCTATGAAGTGCCTTGTGAAGAAGGGCAAACAATACTTGAAGTTGCCAGATGGTATGGAATTGATATTCCTACTCTTTGCTATCATGAAGGATTAACACCTTATGGAGCTTGTAGATTGTGTATTGTTGAGATAGGCAGTGGGAAATCTGCTCGCCTTGTGACATCCTGCACATATCCCGCCAAGGAGGGGTTAGAAGTAAGGACCCACTCTAAACGAGTTTTGCAAAAAAGGAAAGATATTTTAGAATTACTTTTGGCAAAGTGTCCAAACTCAAAGAAATTGCAGGATTTAGCATCAAAATTTGGTTTAACTAAAATCAGATTTAAAGTTGAGAACGAAGATTGTATTAAATGTGGATTATGTATTCGTATGTGCGAAGAACAAATGATGGCTGGAGCAATTGGATTTTCCCAAAGAGGAACTGCAAGAAAGGTTACATTTCCTTTTAATAAGAAATCAGAAGTTTGCCGAGAATGCGGTGCTTGTATGTATATTTGTCCTGTTGTAGAAGTTAGATGCATAGGCTTTAACGAGAAAGAGGAACTATGTAACAGATGCCTTACTTTTGAACCTACTTGCCTCGATAAGTTTGATGACTTAAAGTGCTTTGTAACAAATTGTGGAAGTTGTGTAAGATAATCTGATGTTAGGTGCGTGGCAAAATATAAAAGGTTTACGGTTAAAACTGAGTATTTAACAGTAGGTGAAATAAATAATAAGAGGGATGTTATTTTGATGTAAAGATAGTTTTTCAACCCAAAGGTTGTTAACCGGTAATCAATTAAAGGGGGGATAAAAAAATGACTTTAACAAGACTAAATGCAACGGCAGCGACTTTATCTAAAAATAGAACTGCCGAAGAAATTTCACCTTTTAGTGGCATGTGTGTAACTTGTGTAGATGGCTGTCTTGGAATGTGTGAAATAGGGAAATCTGCATTAAGAGGCGCTGAAGTAATCTATCCACAGCCCTATGGAATTATTACTGCAGCATCTCAAAAAAATTATCCAATTGATTTATCTCATTTTAACATTCAAGGGACAGCAGTTGGAGCTATAGGAATTGAGGAGGATTCTGATAAAGCAATATTTCCGAATGTAAATTTAGAACAAAAAATTGGGCAGGGAGAAGGGATAAAACTGAAACTGCCTTTCGTTATGCCTGGACTTGGCTCAACTAATGTTGCAAAGAATAATTGGGCAGAAATTGCTATTGGTTCTGCAATCTCTGGAACTATAATTACTGTTGGAGAAAATGTTTGTGGAATGGATGTTCAATCAGAAATAAAAGATGGGAAAATTGTTAAGTCACCCGACATGGAATTCAGAATTAGAGCCTTTAAAGAGTGGTATGATGGCTATGGGACAATAGTAGTTCAAGAAAATGTTGAAGATAGCCGACTTGGGGTTTTAGAGTATGTAATAACAAAACTTGGAGTAGAGACAGTGGAGTTAAAGTGGGGGCAAGGTGCAAAAGACATAGGTGGAGAAGTAAAAATTAATGATTTAGAAAAGGCACAGTTACTTAAAAAAAGAGGGTATGTAGTTCTTCCAGATCCGTTGGACAAAAATGTTATTGAAATGTTTAAAAAAGGTGTATTTAAGGAATTTGAACGACATTCTCGAGTTGGAATGGTTTCTGAAGAAGGATTTGCAAAAAGGGTTAAACAATTAAGGGAAGCTGGGGCGAAATATATATTTTTAAAGACAGGTGCATATCGCCCTGCAGATCTTGCCAGAGCAATAAAATATTCATCAAAATATAAAATTGACTTACTAACGGTTGATGGTGCTGGTGGGGGAACAGGAATGTCACCATGGAGAATGATGAATGAATGGGGTATTCCTGCGGTGGAATTGTGGACACTCACCTTTCAATATGCTGACAGACTTGCCAAGAAAGGTGATTATGTTCCCGACATTGCAATTGCTTCTGGCTTTACATTGGAAGACCAAATTTTCAAAGGCCTTGGTCTTGGAGCTCCATACTTTAAATTGATTGGAATGGCAAGGGGACCACTTGCAGCTGCTATGGTTGGAAAAAATATAGGTAAGAGACTTCTGAGTGGAAATACTCCTATATATATCGAAAGATATGGAAAATCAGTTGAGGAAGTTTTTGTATGTGCAGAAGAACTGAAAAATAAGTTCGGTAATAAGTTTAAAGATATACCTACTGGTGCAATTGGCTTGTACACATATTATAAAAGACTTGAACAAGGTTTAAAGCAACTTATGTGTGGCGCAAGGAAATTTGCCCTCAAGCACATTACAAGAGATGATATTGTAGCACTAACAGAAGAGGCTTCTAAACTAACAGGTATTGCCTACACGATGGAAGCTGATAAAGATGAAGTTGAAAAAATATTAAATTCTTAAGCGTCTGTTACATAAATTAAAAAGGATTTGAACTGTAAGTCTTAGTGTTTATATGAAACTGAATTAAGAAGTGAAAAGTTAAGTATCTTTCTCTTAACGGAAGAAAAATAAGGTTCTGTAACTTTTATAATTGTTTTTTCTTGTGCGGCGTCCTTGGATTTTAAATTCAAGGACGCCTTTTTTATTTAATACTGACACATATAAGTGTATAATAATAAAAAAAGTAAATAATTTATTCGATTTTTGAGGAACTGTGAAAGGGCAAGATTTGAATGGCAGATTTCAATCTGCATAAGAAAACTCCATAAATAAGCGTATATTAAACTTCTTTATTCCTATAAATAAAAGCGGAGATTTGTAATAGAGTCTATCTGCTTTAATCTGTATGGAGTAAATATGACTTTTTGCTTAGATTCAAAATATAAAAATCTTATCTGGCAGCCAGAAAAAAGCCTACCTAAGAGAGTCTTAAATTTAAGGAATGAGTATTTTTCATTTAGAGAGAGGAGCAATTATTATACCAATGAAGTTCGTTCATACACAACGGGCAAAATTTGGGATGTTGTTTATTCTCCACATAATTGGGGTGTTGTTCCTGAAATTATGCCCTTTTTTCATTCCTGTTTCGATTCGTTGCTTGCGTTGGCAGAAAAGATGGAATTGCCTGAGGACTTTTTTAGAAAACCTCTAATTATAAGAAAAGCAATTAGTTTCAAATTAATGATTGAAAAATATCTACCCGTTAAAATTTTAGATGGAGAATTGATTGTTGGTTCACATTTTAATACTGCTCCAACAAGGTGCTTTACCAAGCAGGAATCTAAAGTATGGAAAAAATTAGAGAATAAGTATTTAAAGGAGCTGAAGGAATGCAACGATTTAGGAGTGGGAAATTGTGGTGCAATTCCTGGACATTTAATACCCGATTATCCCAAAGTTTTAAAAATGGGCTTTTGTGGGATTAGAGATGAGATTCAAAAGAAGCTTAAAAAAGTTGTAAAAAGTGAACAAAGGAATTTTCTTGAAGCGTTAACGATTTGTTGTGATGCGGTAAAAAATTTTGCGTTTCGATATTCTAATCTTGCTGATGAGATGGCATCGAGTGAAATAGATGATAACCGCCGTAGAGAATTATATAAAATATCGGAAATCTGTCGAAAAGTACCGTGGGAGCCCTCAACAACATTTTATGAGGCTTTGCAATCACTATGGTTTACCCACATGTTAGTTATGGCTGCAGAAGGGTATCCCGGTGCGGGGTTGTCGTATGGTAGGATAGATCAGTACTTATATAATTTTTATCGAGACGATTTGAATAAAGGGGAAATTGATCGAGAATTTGCCCGTGAATTACTCTGTTGCTTTTGGATAAAGCACAATTACGCATATGACTATCAAGGAAAGGTGGGAAATAATCAAGGAATAAATTCAGGATTTGGGCAACTTATCACTATAGGGGGCATAGATGAAGATGGAAATGATTCAAGCAATGAACTAAGTTGGCTAATTCTTGAGGTGATAGAACAGATGAACATGCTTGAGCCGAAGCCAAATATTAGAATTCATAGAAACACTCCTGACCCGTTGTTGCTGAGGGTTGCTCAGTTATTGTCTAAGGCGCAAGGTTCACCATTTATTATGAATTTTGATGAAGCATCAATGGCAGGACTTGAATGGCAAGGCTTACCTAAGGAGCGATTGTGGGATTATGCTCCTGTTGGATGTCTTGAAAATACCCTTCAGGGAGACGACCGTTCTGGGACTGTTGATGTTAATTTAAATATTGCAAAAGCAGTGGAACTGGTGCTTTTTAATGGGAAAGATTTATCTACCGGCAAAAGGATTGGACCACAAACTGGCGACCCATGCAAATTTAAAGATTTTAATGAATTTTATGTTGCATATAAAATTCAACTTAAAAGTATTATCAATAAGTTAATTTCTGTAAATAACTTGGCTGACCTTATTAGAGCAAAGCTTGAGCCTACGCCTTATTTGTCACTCCTTGTTGGAGGGTGCATTGAAAAGTGCAAAGACATAACTTCTGCTGGAGCTAATTACAATTTTATCACTGTCGAAGGGATTGCTTTTGCAACCGCAGTTGACTCGCTTCTTGCTGTTAAATCTCTAATATTTGAACAAAAAAGAATTTCAATGCAAGAGATGATAGATGCAATTAAAAATAATTACAGCGGATTTGAAAAAATTCAACGGATGTTACTAAATCGTGCCCCAAAATATGGAAATGATAGTGAAGCAGATGAAATGGCTTTTGAATTAAATAAATTTTGGACAAATGAAGTTTTTAAAATGTATTCTCCTACAGGAAAAAGATACAGAGGTGGATACTTATCCTGGAATTATTGGATAAGTTATGCTCCAATGACTGCAGCTACTCCTGATGGAAGAATGCAGGGTAGATTTTTATCAAACGGTATTGGTCCTGTAAATGGTATGGATAGATGTGGTCCTACTGCTTTAATAAGAAGTGTTGGTAAAGTTGGTTTGAAAACTGCTCCTAATGGGGCATCTCATACTATGTCGTTTTCTCCTTCTTTATTGAGGGATAGCGAACATGTTCATAAATTAGCTTCCCTTTTAAAAGCTTATGCTTATGAAGGAGGCACAGCATTACAAATTAATGTCATTAATGCAGATATGCTTAGAGAAGCACAGAAACAACCTGAGCACTACAGGAATCTTCTCGTGAGAGTTACAGGCTATAATGCATATTTTGTGACTTTGGGTAAGGAAATTCAAGATGAAATAATAGCAAGAGAAGCCCACGAATTGGGATAAAAGTAAAAGAAAAGTTTGTGGTAAAAGACTTGATGTGTTAATTTAGAAGAGTAAACTAATTGATTATATAGCTACCTAATAGATTGTTAGGAAATTGTTAGAAAAGCATATATTACCAAGATTTACAACTTTTATCTTAGAATGTTAGTTAAATCATCGTAAAGAACTCATTAAGATAAGAAATGGAATATAAGGGCTTCAACACTACTATTTACATCAGCAAGGCTTTTACTGCATCTAAAATTGTTAGATTTAAGTTTAACATTCTCAAGTTATCAATGAAAGTAGGGCAAACCTTCAGGTTTGGGAAATGCAAGGTTAAAGCCTTGCCCTACAAATTATGTCTATTTATGCGGTTTTCTAACGCAGGTTAAAACCTGCCATACCAATTTTTTGTCTTGTGCAATTTTCTCTTTTATTTATTTAAGTAACAGATTTTAATCTCTTCTTATTTATGGAGATTTCCTGATTGAAGTTAAAATTTGATACTATGATTTTTTCATTCGTGCAACAAATTCTAAACATATGCTATATTTTATTTAATTATATTTTTGCAGTTTAGTTTATAAAGTGCTTCAAGCAACCTTATTTAATATTCAAAGATTTTCCACAGAAGATGGTCCTGGAATTAGAACAACTTTATTTTTTAAAGGTTGTCCTTTGGATTGCAAATGGTGCCATAATCCTGAAGGTATAAGAAGAGAACCAGAAATAATATGGTATGATGTTGATTGTTTGGGCTGTGGAGAATGTGTAAAATCATGCAATAATAAGGTTTTGAAATTAACAAAACAAGGTTTATTTATCGACAGAAAAAGTTGTAAAGCTTGTGGAACCTGTGTAGAAAAATGTGATGTTGGTGCCCTTGAATTGATTGGTAAAAAGTGGGGTTCAGATTCATTGTTAAATGAGTCATTAAAAGATAAAGTTTTTTACGAAACTTCAAAAGGTGGGATAACATTATCTGGTGGTGAACCAATGATTTATTACGATTTTCTGATGGAATTTCTACCAAAAGCAAAAGGAGCCGAACTTCACATTGCCCTTGATACTTCTGGTTTTTGCCATCAAGAAAAGTTAATAAATGTTTTAAAATTTGTTGACCTTGTCCTTTTTGACATAAAATGCTTTGACCCTTTAAAACATAAAGAATATACTGGAGTAGAAAATGAAACGATTATAAGTAATGCAATAGCAATTGCAAAAGTAGGGACTCCAATGTGGATAAGAACTCCTCTTATACCTAAGTTCACAGATTCAAATGAAAATGTTAAAAATATTTCAAAATTTATTTCTGATAATCTTCCCAATGTTGAAAGATATGACCTTTTAGCGTTTTCAAATTTGTGTATATCAAAGTATAAAAGGTTAGGTAAAAATTTCCCTTTAGAAAACGAACAACTTTTATCTCGTTCACGATTAGAAGAATTAGTTAAACTTGCAAAAGAGGAAGGAGTAGATAATGTGAAATGGTCTGGTCTGAGTTTGATTGAAAATTCTAAAGTTTGAGGAATGAAATTGTTAACACAAAACGACATTGGATTAATTTCTGGCTTAAAAACCCCTAAGTTTTTGGCGACGGTAAATTCTTCGAATATTCCTAATGTAGTTCCTATTATTTCTTTAACAGCGGTAAGTGAAGATATATTGATTTTTGGAGAATTAATGATTCAAAAAACAAGAGTTAATCTTGAAGAAAATTTTAAAGTTGCAGTTCTAATTTTTTCAGAAAATTTTGATTTGCTAATAATTAGAGGGGATTTTCAGGGCTTTCAAAAGTCTGGAAAGTATCTTGAAATTTTAAATGAAAATCCATTTTATAGGTATAATGCATATTTAGGGGTTAGTAGAGCAGGAGTTATAAAAGTTAGAGAAGTAGTTTCAAGAGATACATTGTCCTCATTTAAAATGCTCAAAGATTATCTTTTTACAAAAATTATATGTTTATTTTTAATGAAATTTTTAGGGAAAAAATCAACCACAGGGTATAATAATAAAATTCCACACCAAGTAAATGAAAAGTTTAAAAGGTTAAAAGCAGTAAAAGTTTTTTCTTTTATAGGAGAGAACGGTTACCCAGCTATAATAACTGCTATGTCAATGTTACCCATAAACAATTCAAAGTTAGTCTTTTGTGCGAGCGACAATATAAGCAATCTTGCTCAGATTAATCTGAATAGTATTGTTGCATCTTCCGTAATCACAAAAGAGCCAGTTTCTTATCAGATTAAGGGAGAATGGAAGGGAGTAAAGAAGTGTTTTGGTTTGGCTGTAGGATTAGTAGAAGTAAGAGAAGTATATTCTGCTTGTCCACCAAGACCGGGTGAAAGAATTATATAATAAATTTTGATAATTTGCCTTTAAATTTTTTATGGAGGTATTTATGGATGATTTAAGAAAGACAAAAAGTGAACTTATAGAGGAAATAAATCAACTGCGGGATAGAGTTTCAAAGCTTGAGAAAGCGGAGAAAAAAACGAAAAGAAAGGGCAAGATTGAGGATGCAAAAGATGATGACAAAAAAGTTAAAATTAGTACCAGTGGAATCCTAAAAGAGCGAGCAACAAGTTGGAAGTTTGAGAATTTCGAAGAAGTTGCTCGTGAAATATTTAATTTTTGTAAGCAATTAACTGGTGCCCAGATAGGATATATTTCTTTATTATCACCAGGCAAAAATCAAAATGAGACAGTTTTTTTGGCTTGTGGTGATTCCACCTGTTCTATAGAGTCTGCTTTACCAATGCACATCCTTCAGAGCTTTTTTGAAAGCGTTCTAAAAGAAGGAAAGGTTGTTTTTGAAAATAAATTCGATACTAAGAAATGGAAAGAACTTTTGAAAGATGGGCATATTAAGATAAGAAATCTTTTATGTGCTCCTATTAAAGTTGAAGGAAATGTGGTTGGTCTATTGGTTTTAGCTGAAAAACCTGGTGGGTTTGGTGATGAGGATTGTAGACTTGCTTCTACTTTTTCAGAACTTTCTGCAATTTATCTTCAACAATGCAAAATAATTGATTTAATTTCAAAAGATAAAATACAATTTTGTTCTATTGCAGAAACGGCAAGCGAAGCTATTTTGTCTCTGGATATTGAAGGAAATATTACTTTCTGGAACAAAGCAGCAACAAAAATATTTGGGTATTCAAAACAAGAAATTTTAGGAAAATCAATGGATATTTTATTCTCTGAGAAATCAAGAGATATTATTCATAGAGTTACTTTTGACATTTTGAAAAACAAACTTAAGGATAAAAGCAAAAGTTCCTTTGAAATAGTAGTTAGGAAAAGCGATGGCACTGAAATGCCTGTAGAATTTTCAATTTCTGAGGTAGAGGGAGAAAAGGGAAAATTTTTTACTGTTATTATGAGAGATATTTCTGACAGACAAAAAACAATTGATAAATTAGTAAAGTATCAGCAGAGGTTAGAAGGAATCATAAATAAAAAAGCAAGAGAATTAAGACAAAGCTATGAAGTGCAGATGATAATTAACTCAATACTAAAACTTTCTTTCGAAAATACTAATATTAGTGAAATTTTGAAACATGCTCTAAGGTATATCTTAGGTTTGAGATGGTTGGAAATTGAATTAAAAGGGGCAATATTTTTATATGATGATTTGTCAAAGAAATTAATATTGAAAGCCTCAGAAGGATTTGGGCAATCGGAAAGAATATGCTCTGCAGTTCCTATTGGTAAATGTATATGTGGAAGAGCTGCTTTGAATAGGAGAGTAGTTTTTTCTTCGAGCTTTAATGAATTGCACGAGATAAAAGGCGAAGGATGCAAACACCACGGACATTATTGTATCCCACTGGTATCAGGGAAAAGGTTACTTGGGGTAATTTGTTTATTTTTGCAACCTGAACATAAAGAGGAAATAAAAGAAGAAGAAATACTTATGTTAATAGCAAATACACTTGCAAAAGTTCTAATTTGTGTGGAAGAAGAGAGAATGAGAATTTTAACTCAGAGGAAATATACATACTTAATAAGAAATTTGCCGGGTGGAATTATAGTTCTCGATAAAGATGGCTACATTCAATTTTTTAATGAAAATTTAGCTGAAACTTTTGGTAAGAAACCTGAAGATTTTATAAATAAACACTTTACTGAATTTGGATATTTGTGTGGAGACTTAATCAGCAAAGGGGTAGAAGATTTCAATAGTCTCATCAAGGATGGAATTCCAATTGTTAGAGAATATAAAGTTAAAATTAATGAAAATAAAGTTTTATATTATGAGGCGAATCCGTCATTAATAAAGGGAGAAAATGGTGATATTAGAGGTGTTCAGATATTTATGAAGGATATTACCCGACACAAATTGGAAGACGAAAAAATGTTAAAAATGATTAAAATGAAGGCAAGTCCAAAGGAAAAACTTTCAGAATTAGATGGGATGGAACCAAAGGAAAAGTTAAAAGAAATTATTAATGAAATGGATTTGATGTTAAAGGATATTATTGAATATGGTAAGGGGGCAATTGAATGTCTTGAGGAAAAGAGTGCTCAGTATAAAAAACTTAAGAAGCTAAATGATGCATTTAAAAAATCCGCTGAAGCGATGAAGAAAATGGCTGAATGAAAGTTTATTTAAAATATAAGGAGAATGATAAGAGATGTATAGCAAGTGATAAGAGAAATTGTTGAGTAACTAAAAATTGGTATAGAAGTTTTAATTTGTGATTGAAATTGAAAAGGCAGATGCACACTAAAACTCTTGCTCTTTAAATAAGTAAAATAGAGTTCTATTGACGGGATGAAATGTAAAAATTTTCAGACGCAAAATAGTTATAAGGTATATACAAAAAAACGCTGAAAAAGAAGAATATAAGATGAGGATTCAAATTTCAGAAAGGCTTGGTTTTTGCCCTGGTGTGAGAAGGTCTATAAGGCTTGCCTTGAAAGCAAGTGAGAAATCCTATACTTTAGGAAAATTAATCCATAACAGTTTTGTTGTTGCAGATTTAGAGAAGAAAGGTATAAAACCTATAAAAAATTTAAGTGAGGTTGATGAGGGTAAAATAATTATTTGTGCACATGGAGCATCAAAAAAAGTAATAGAGGAAATAAAGAAAGTGGGCCTGGAATTAATTGATGCTACTTGCAAGAAGGTCAAAAATGTGCATTTTTGTGTAGAAAGCCTTTTAAGAGAGGGCTTTAAAACAATTATTTTTGGGGATAAAAATCATTCTGAGGTTAGGGCAGTGATTGAAAGCTACGATGAGGTGATAGTAGTTAGTAATTTTGAGGGAGCAAAGTCAGTTGGATATTATGAAAAATTAGGGGTTGTCTCTCAGACAAGTCAATCATATAGTGATTATGAAAAGATATGTGAGGAATTAATAAACCACTGCAAAAAATTTAAAAAATATAATACAATATGTAAGGAAGTATATGAAAGGGAAAGGATAGCAGAAAGAATTTCAAATGGGGTTGAATTAATGATTATTATTGGC
>FWPV01010091.1_pt1 | contig 12931 bp, 9 predicted proteins | sample 2228371 | NCBI WGS metagenome assembly FWPV01 (sample SAMEA103939776, study PRJEB20133) | metagenome | reverse complement strand
CATAAACTTGAAAAGGTAATTCGACTCTCTCTTGATAATCGCAAAGAGGACATCTCTCATCAGGCTTATTGATTCGGGATAAAATATGTGTTATCTTTCTATATATGCCATTTTTTCTTATTATTTTTTCAAGAATAAGAAAATATAATTTATTATCTGGTCCAATTTGAAAATGACGTAATTTATGTTCAACAATGCAAGGTTCAATGATTTCATCCCATATTGGATAAAAATATGATCGATTCAACAGCGATGAGTATTCTTTAATAAGATAAGCATTATTAATCATTTCAGTTGAATCTAAATCCAAATCCAATTGGTAAAGATAATATTTTACATTTATCCATTCTTCCATAGAAATTGGGTCAACTTCTGTAGTATCGTCCGCAAATAGAAAATATAACTTACTTCCATTTGGCGATAATCCCAAAAAATAGATATTCATACCGTTGACTGAATCTATACCGAAATTCGGGGCAAAATAAAAATGCTGAAAAAAACGATAATTTGTACATCGACCCGTCGAATCATCAAATTCTACTTCATCAAAATATGGGGGATAAAGAGAATAATCTTTTAGCTGGTTAGGAAACGGGCAAAGATTTTGTAGGTTAAGAGTTAAGTCAAAACCAGGATAAAAAGAAACTATTCTTCTTCCATTCTTCGAAATACACATATCAATAAAAGGCACAAAACAGGGATATGAAGTATCTTTTCCAGAATATCTCCTGTATTTATTTAAATCATACGGATGGGGAAAAGAACTAACAACAGGATTTATATTCAAACCCTCCTTTGTCAACAAATAACTATAATAGGTTGACGAAAATCGTTTCCTAGCAATTATCCAAAAGTCTCTTTTATTTCTATGCCTTGCCCCTGCAATTGTTAGCCCAATATCATTAGTAACTAATATATCATTCTTAACTATTGCTCCAAAACCATTATTCTGATTCATATCTACCACCCCGTAATAAAGCGAAGGTGGAAAATCCTTACGGCCATACTTATTGATATTAACACTTTCACAAATAGTATAAAAAACATAATATATATTATTTGTATCAGGCATTGGCAAAATAATAATATCTTCCAACTTGTAAAAACAGTCTAAGAGACTCAAATTGCCTATCCACTTGTGCATTCTATTATAAATACCTTTGTTCCCTAAACAGTAGAAAATTAAATTTCCATCTTCATCTGAAATTGTCGCATTAGGTTCATTGTATGCAATAAAAGCATCAAATAAAGTTATGCCAGGCTCTCCATCATAGGTATTCCATGTAAATATACTATTTGTGGGATTTGTTACACCTATGCCAGATACATTACCAAAAAAACAAACCCAATTATTGAATTCTTTTTGAGAAAACAAAGGGAAAAAATTGGAGAATAATAACATTAGAATTAGATAATATAAATTCTTTTCCATAATCTACCTCGTTTTTGTTTTATTAAATAAATTTGCTTTTATCATAAATCCTTGAATACCAATGGGTTATGTGGGCATATACTTTGGTCGAAGTACAGCTCTCTTTTGAAGGAAGGCAAGAAAGACCTGAGTGCTTAACTTTATTGTAGAGTATTTCAAACTTCAATCTAAACACTTTATTATTTTTTTCTTTTGCTCATATTATAAAAAGACACGTAAATTTACAAAAAGTTTCAATTTTTTAAAAAAATATGACTAAATTAATTTTTGTGTCATTTCTCGTAATGAAATATTACAAATTGTTCAACTACTCCAGAAATTTACTATTTTTGTAATTCATAACTAATTATAAGGTGTGTTATGAATGTTCTTCCGCTAATTCTTTTTGGTATTGCATACTTCCTTTTTGCATACTATTGGTATGGAAATATCATCAAAAAGAAAGTACTTAACTCATCGAATTCAATTCCAACACCATCGCACACTCTTTACGACAATAAAGATTATGTTCCTACCAAGCCCACAGTTCTTTTTGGGCATCACTTTTCGGCTATCGCTGGTGCTGGTCCAATAATTGGACCCATCCTTGCATACTCCTACTTTGGATGGTTACCTGCATTGCTGTGGATACTTTTGGGTTCGGTTTTTATTGGTGCAGTACACGATTACACTGCTCTTGTTACATCTTTGCGAAATAAAGGATATTCTATGGTAAACATCGCCGATAGGGTAATTTCTCCCCGCGCCGGTCTACTTTTTTCGGTCTTCGTCTTTCTTACATTAATTCTTGTCGAAGCTGTATTTGCCGACCTTACCGCAAGAACAATGATGGAAGAACCAAAAATTGTCATCCCTACAATTGGACTAATTGGTGTTGCTATACTTTTTGCAATTCTTCATTATAAATTAAAATTTGGGGTTTTTATTTCGACTTTCATTTCCCTCATTCTTTTAGGAATTTTACTCTATTTTGGAGAGCATTTCCAGATAAAAGCTTCGTATGAATTTTGGTTAGCAATAATCCTACTATATTGTTTCGTAGCCTCAATTTTGCCTGTTTGGCTTTTGCTTCAACCTCGGGATTACCTTTCTATGTACATTCTGATAATAGGCATGACCTTAGGTTATTTTAGTATTATTGTATTAAATCCACAAATACAAGGTCCATCGTTTATATCAGCAACAAGTAAAGTTGGTCCTATCTTCCCAATGCTTTTCATTACAATTGCCTGTGGAGCAATCTCGGGATTTCACTCTTTGATTGCAAGCGGAACAACTGCAAAGCAATTAGATTTGGAAGAACAAGCAAAGCCGATCGCTTATGGTGGTATGTTGACCGAAGGGGCACTTGCTTTCTTTGTTATACTGATGGTTTCAAGCGTCTTATCTTTCAACGGCACCGAAACGTCATTCATAAGTATACTAACCAATAAAAATGCTGATATTCTCTTCGGTACAGCTCTCGGTTTAACAATTCAAACCATAGGAATTCCTTTTGCTCTTGGTTCTGCTTTTGGTATGCTGATGCTTAACGCTTTCATTCTAACCTCTCTCGATGCAAGTACTCGTCTTTGTAGATATATTGTACAAGAAGGTTTTGGTTCAAAATATGGGGGTATCTTGAAAGACAAATACTTTGCAAGTGGTTTAGTAGTTATCTTAACACTGATTATTTGTCTAAGTGGGGGGTATCAAAAGATTTGGTCTGTCTTTGGTTCTGCAAATCAACTAATTGGCACACTTTCGCTATTCACCGTAACTACATATCTTTTAGGAATCAAAGCACCCAAATGGTATACGCTTTTCCCTGCTCTATTTATGCTATTGGTAACCGAAACCGCACTACTCTATCAACTAATTTTCTTTTATTTGCCAAAGTTCGACCTTGTTTTAATTATCATTTCGACTGCTCTAATCATTTTAGGGCTTTTGGTTGCAATCGAATCTATACAAAAAATCTTCAGCAAAAAGAAGGAATTTTTGGAAGTATTAGAACCTGTTGAAAATGCAAAATAATACTATTGTTGTAATCGGAGCGGGCTGCGCAGGTCTATCCACTTCCTACGAATTACATAAAATTCATAAATATCACCTGCTTTTCGAAACCCGAAAACATATTGGTGGTCGGACATCTACTTTTGTAGAACCCCAAACTTCCGAAGAAATCGACAACGGACAACACCTTTTAAGCAAAGCATATACTTCATTTCTCGAACTAATTGGCTGGCTTGGCAACGGAAATGAATTAATTAAACAAAGATACTTGAATGTACCTTTTGGTTTTTCGGGGGGAAAGGTAGCACCCTTTAAAATCAAAAATTTACCTTTTCGTTTGGGCGAAATCTTCGGTCTATGGAATTTAAAATTCTTGTCTTTTCAATCGAAAATTAAGATTATAAAACTCGTTAATTCATTGAGTAAAATATCAATAAGTAAAGACAAAAGATTGATTGATTTTCTTTTAGAACAAGAACAAAGCGACGAAGCAATTCGCTATTTTTGGAAACCAATGTGCCTTGCAATTATGAATAATGCTCCTGAATACTCAAATGCATCTGTTTTCATAAATTCAATTATAAAAGCATTCTTTGGAAGCAAAAATCAAAGAAAATTGATTTTCCCAAAATCGACTTTCGCTAATTTATTCCAAAATTTCGAACAAAAGAACAAATTTTGTAAGCTAATTACTTCGGTAAAAATAGAAAGAATTGAATCTTCTGCCGATTATTTTGTGATTTTCGCCACAGCTTCCGACGATACTAATTCGATTGCACAAAAACTACAAGATTTTAAGAAACTGGAACCAAGTTTCAGCTTCCAAATGGATAATAACAAAATTAAATTTACTGCAAAGACAATTATTTCAGCCGTTCCACCAAACTCTTTGAAGAAGATTATTCCCGATGATTGGAGACAAAATAATTATTTCCAGTTTTTGGACAAAATTGACTTCAATCCAATTGTTTCTATGTATCTGTGGGTCAAATCCCCGATTTTTAGTCAATTGTTTTATTGTCTTCAAGATGGTAATTTCCATTGGGTTTTCAACAAAAATTTAACGAACAAAAGTGACGATATCTTTACTTACTGCCTACTAAAAAGCAATGCAAAAGACCTAGTAAATTTAAATGCTAACCAGATATTTGAATTAGCCAAATCCGATTTAATTAATTTTTTCCCAAAATTTCGGTTTTACGACGTCGTTCATTATTTTGTTGTAAAAGAAAAGTTAGCAACTGTTGATTTAAATCCTGAATTTTTGAATTATCGCCCAATTCAAAAAACCCCGATTTCTAATTTTTATATTTGCGGGGATTGGACAGAAACTCATTTACCTGCAACGATTGAAAGCGCTACTTTAAGTGGTAAGTACGCTGTAGATTTTTTTAAAAGGGATTTAAGTTATGAATATTCCTAACATCATAAGCATTTTTAGACTTTTGTTAATCATCCCTATCTCATACTTCTTTATCATTAACAATTACATTATTGCGCTTATCTTGTTGTTTGTTGCTTGGATCTCCGACCTGTTGGATGGCTACCTTGCAAGAAGACTTAACCAAGTTAGTGAGTTAGGAAAAACATTAGACCCACTTGCCGACAAATTACTTGTGTTTGTAATTGTACTCTATTTGATTCTTACTAAAAAACTCCCTCTCTTGGTTGCTTCTGTCGTCGTTGCCCGAGATGTTTTGATTCTTTTGGCTGGTTTCCTTGCTTATCTTCGTTTTAAATATGTTATACCTTCAAATTACATTGGCAAAATCTCTGCTTTCCTCATCGGTTTAATTTTAATAATAATTCTCTTTTTTCCAAATTCCTCTTTCGTTCCTTTTTTGGAAATATTCTTGATTATAGTCTGTTTAATTTCACTAATTTTGTATTCGCTTTATTATGTCGAAACAATTAAAAAGTTAAAAAATAAATAATTATGGGTTTATTCGATAAATTTAAAGAGAAACTTTCAGGCTTTTTGAGTTCTTCATCCGATACACTTTCGGTCGACAAAGTCAAAGATGGCTTTAAAAAAACAAGAAGCAGTTTATTGGACAAAATCAAAGGAGCTTTGGGATTTGGCAAAAAGCTCGATGAAAAAACAATCGAAGAAATCGAAGAAATCCTTATCACTTCCGATATTGGTTTCGAAGCTACTGAAATTATTATTAGTGCCTTGAAAGAAAAATCCAGAAAAGAAAACATTGAAAATTTCGAAACAGTTTTGGAAATTATTAAAGAAGAAATTTTAACGATTTTAGAAAATTCATCGCAGGAAATAAATTCGAACCCTTTCAAAATCAATGAACAAGACAAACCCCATACGATTTTGGTTGTTGGTGTAAACGGAGTTGGTAAAACAACAACAATTGGCAAATTAGCATATAACTTTCGCAAGCTAAACAAAAGTGTATTAATCGGGGCAGCCGACACATTCCGTGCTGCCGCCAACGAGCAACTTGAAATTTGGGCACAACGTGCGGGAGTAAATCTTATTCAACAAAAGCAGGGCGCCGACCCTGCAAGCGTTGTATTCGATACTTTGCAATCGGCAAAAGCCAGGGCTATCGATGTAGTTATCATCGATACCGCAGGCAGATTACACAATAAAGTACACCTAATGGCTGAACTCAACAAAATCAATCGAGTAATGAAAAAAATTAAAGAGTCGGCACCCGATGAAGTTCTCCTTGTGCTCGATGCAACTACGGGACAAAACGCTATCCAACAAGCACGTGAATTTACGAAAGTTACTCCACTTACAGGGATTGTTTTAACAAAATTAGATGGCACCGCAAAAGGTGGGGTCATCATTCCAATCGCTATGGAGTTTAAAATTCCTGTTAAATTCATTGGCGTTGGCGAAAAAATAGACGATTTGCAACCTTTTAACCCGGTTCTTTTCGTCGATGCTTTACTCGAAACAAATAATTAAGAAATTATTTGGTATTTTATTTTTTTTTAATTAATTTTGTACTTGAACAAAGTTCCTGAGTAGCTCAGCTGGTCAGAGCACCTGACTGTTAATCAGGGGGTCCGGGGTTCAAATCCCCGCTCAGGAGCAAGTTTACTAACCAATCGAAATAATAAATCTATTCCTAATCTTTTAACCCTAAATTCACTATGTTAAAACAATTCCCATTATTCCAATGCTCAAACCAGCACCGAAGGTACCGCACACAATTAACTCGTTTTTCTTAATAATCCCCTGATGATATCTTTCGGAAAGAAGTTGGCCAAAGCTTGCACTGCTTGCATTACCTATATTTTCGCTCTGATGGAATTCGCCTTTGAAATCTTTCCAATAAGATAACAGGTAGTCCTGCAACGAAGTAACAGTTTTCCTACTTGGTTGGTGGAACACAAGATGTTTTATATCGGACGGTAATAATCCTGCCTTTTGCACCGAATCGATAAGTGTTTCGACAACGTTTTTGACCACAAAAAGGTGAACCTTTTTCCCTTCCTGAACAAACCCATCAGATGTTTTCCGAATTAATTCAAGGTTGCCAGAATATGGATAGGAATTGAAGAAAAAGAATTTAAAAGAGTCATTTTCCGAAATATCAGTTTTTCGGAGCAGGAAAGCAAAACTTGCATCGCCAAAAAGATTGCTACCTTGCCAATTTTCTAATCTCGTCAGCTCTGTTGCTTTTTCGCTACAAGTTATAAGCACATTATTGCAAGCCCCACTTCGAATCATTGAGTAGCCAACAAAAGTAGCAACAACGCCAGCAGTACAGGCTTCTGTAACATCGAAACACATCGCATCCGTTCGAACCCCAAGTTGGTTCTTGACAAAATCGGCAAGGCTAGGATAACCAGGACCTGTGTTAGTTGCACCAATTATTGCATCAATCTCTTCGGTTTTAAAATCTGGGTTCCGAGAAACAGCGTGTTCCAAACATCTTTTAACCGAAAACATTGCAAGTTCATCGATTGACCCAGAGAAAAAAGTACGAAAGGGAGAAATCATTTCCGACCAATAGCTTGCAACCTCATCAATTGGTACTTCTCCATTCTTTGTAATTTGCGATTGAACTTCCCGAGGAAGCATTTCGATAAATTCCTTTTGCGAAATAACTTTGAATCGTGGGTCATCATTTGAATCGGAATGTCCCAACCCATAAATTTGAACAAAACTATTCGCCAATTGATTTTTCTTAAAAAACATACTGATTAAATTAACCAAAAAAAACAAAATAACCAAAATGGAATGGAAAAAAGTGTAGAACTTATTCGCAAATGAAGGAAGATCGAACGGTGAAAAAGTCCTGTGCTTATGTGTCCGCTAGCAAATTGAAACTGAATATTTTGCCAAATAATTTCATTTCAATTTGTAAAGATTGCGAAATGAAATTAAAAAAATTTACTTATTCCCCAAATATATTTAACTTAAAGCTTTGGAGTTGTTCGCCTACTCGAACTACCAGAATATAGACCCCTCGAGCAATGAAAGGAAGTTGGATTTGTTCGGTGTAATTACCCGAAAAATAATACTGTTCGGTGTGGCTGTAAACTGGTCGGCCAAGAATATCGGTGATTATCAAGTTAATTGTTTCAAGTCCATCGAGCTTAAAACTTACTTTCAATTGTTTAGCCTCGGTTGTATAGACAACTAAGGCAAGTTGTTCGGAATGTTCCTTCTCTTCGACAGGGCTATATTCGGGTACTTTTAACATTACTAAATATTTATTATCAAGACCAAGTAAATACTTGCCATTCGGTGAAATTGAAATAACATCAAATGCAAAATGAGGATAGTTATCAATTTCTGCCACAAATTCACCCGTTTCGTAATTATATATTTTTAGAAAATAAGGTTTATCATATTCCCACCACAATAAAGCAAGCCAAGGTCTATCGGGAAATGTTTTCATCTCTCGAATACCCGCATCAGGTGGAATGAAATCGTAAATTTTAACAATTTCCTTCAACTTTAAATCAATTTGATAAACGGGTGAACGATTTTCATAGAGACTATCCCAATAACAGTAAAAAAGATACCTACTGTCTTGACTAAACGTCAAATGAAAATCGCGCCCTAATTCTTGTGTTTCGTAAATCAATTCATTTGTTGGAATGTGTATTAATTTTAACTTACCTAGGTTGCCATTAACCTTTTTTAGGTAAGCTAAATAATTTCGATCGTTAGAATATTTGAAAACTCTCGTATAAAAGTAAACATTAGAATCTATTGCATATAGAATTTCTTTTTCATTCCAATCGAAAAGATACAAAGTCTGTAAAGTATCCGAAACAAAGGCATATTCTAAACCTCCGAAAAACTGAAATCCTTCAATAGGCATCTTAATCAATTCAATAGGAAAGTAGTCAACTATTGAATCATTTAGAATGCTGCCAATAAAAATTGTATCATTTCTTGAAAAATGAAACAAAGTGGTTTGCGGAATGAAGCTTACCCCGCTATAAATTGATTTGTGAATCAACTTACCAGTTTCAGTTTCGAACACATTAATTTTTCCTTTAACATCAATCCCAATGAAATATTCCCCAGAACCCATAAAAGCAAGAGTTGTCAAATCATTAAAAAAATCTATTTTTTTAAGTTCTTTGAAAAGCTCTTTACTTTCGACATCAACAAATAAATATCTTTTGACATCATATTCGGAGAAATTGATACTATCTATTCTGAAACAATTTCTAAACAAAATATATACTTTTGAATTAATCTTCAACATACCCGATAAATCACAAAAGTGAAGTGGGGAATCTAATAAAGAGTCTAATACAACCCCTTTATACATATTCCAAATGTAAAAATTACTTTTATCTTCAACAACCAAGAAACTATCGATAAAATAAAATTTCGAGGGATTTTTTAATTGAATCTCTGAGATTATTTCGCCATTTGAAATTTCGTAAAGCTCGATTTTCTTATACGAATTGGCATATTTGATAAAATATTTATCATCATCCGAAAAATAAACTCTATCGAGATAATAATTGGCTTTTGGCAGAATTTGTTCAATTCTTCTTTCTTCTAAATCGAATAAAACTAACTTATTTGGGGACAAAATTGCAATTTTTTTACCATCTTTGCTAAATTTCAACGAATAAACAGAAAATAGCATTTCACTGATTAATGGTTCGAAATCGAACACCAAACTGTCGTTTTCTATATCGAATATTTTGGCATTGCTTTCCCCAAACTGAACAATCAAATAGCGACAGTCGGGGGATATATCTGCAATAGAAAATTTCAAATTTGTCGATTGAAGGTAATTAGTGTCCAATTTTATCGACTTAATTAAAGTGTCTTTTTCAAAATTAAAAATCAATAGTTCATACGGTTTCAGTTGCATACCTACGCAGAGTAATTTTTCTTTATCATTAAAGTACAAAAAATTAGGGCTTCGGTCAATGAGTCTTTGGAAAATAATTTGCTCTTGAATAGGGTCGAAAATCGTTATGAATCCATTTCCTTTTTTGCTAGCAAAGAAAAAAGCTAAATATTGGCTTTCGTTCGAAGTATTAATCATTGGGTCAGTGTAAAAGAATTTGATATACTTTGTCCCGAAATGAATTTGACTAGAAATGAAATATGGACAAAAGGTTAAGATTACTAAACAAAAGGAAAAAATTAATTTAGTCTTCATATATCCCCCGACTAATTACAGATAAATTAATAAATTAAATTTTAATAAACAAACTTCTAAATATTTCGCCACCAGAGTTTTTTAAAATTAAAAGATACAATCCACTTGATAAATTTGAAATTTTAATTGGAATTGATTTTGCTTTGTTCGCGTGCAAATACGATTTAAAGACAGATTCACCATAAGAGGTGAAAATCTCAATTATCAAATCCTTATATTTTTCGCCAAAAAAGTTATTAAGTTCTAAATTAATTATCTCGTTTGCTGGATTAGGGTATATGACTATTTTCGTTTCACGGCCATTGTTATTTCCTTCAGCTTCTAAAATTATTGGCACTTGTGAAGTAGCTTTCACTGTACAAACATTATTACACCTTCTTTCTTGGAATATCAAACAGGTATCTTGGTACCCAATAATTTCTCGATGTTCCACGATAAGATTCAGTAAATTGGGGCGAAATAAGATTTTATAATCGTGAATACAACAACTATCGTTTGGGCAAAATCGTGCAATTAATTTGCTTCCTCGGTAAAAACAAGGTGGGTACATTAGTCTAACAGTAGCTAAATCACCAGTATCTAAGTCAACCCACATATAGCGTTTTAATAAATTTTCAATAACAATACGGAAAAAGTTGGTATCTGCACCAAAACAAAACCTACATTCTGGCGACAAAACAATGCTTGATAAATAAATTTCGCGGATAGGTTCACCTTCGCAAATTCCATTCCTTTTATAAAACCTTATAGTTATAACACATCTGGGGGTCGCAGCTATAATCATTGGGAAAAAAAGTTAACTCATCATATTCAAAAGGAATCAAATTTGTACTATCATAGCATCTCGTCCTACAAGATAATTCTAGTGAATAAGCCACCAAACAGTTACTAAGAATAATTAAACATATATAAATTATATTTCTCATTTTTTTTCTCCTTTATTGTTATTAATTTGAAAAATTTGAGGAATTAACAAAGTCAAAATTGTTGAAACTAAAAAAGATATTTTCCTTTTAGGTGGTCCCCGACATCTCGAACAAAACCATATCGACGAATGACATAAATCTATTGAATTGGCAAGAAGTTTTTCTTCCCCCCGTAAGTTATTGAAATGCAAAGGGTTACGAAGGGTGAGTTAAACAAAGCACAAATTCGGCTTTCTATTTCCGCTGGCAAATTGAAACTGAATATTTTGCCAAATAATTTCATTTCACTTTGTAAAGATTACTAAAGCAAATTACAAATTTTTTGAAATATGCAAGTGGGAAGGAAAAAATTTTACTTTTTTATATTGTATTTTTCTGTACAAAATTGCTTACAAATTGTTTTAGATGAACGAGTTTTACCACTTTACCGTTATTTTTTCTACATTTTCCAAGCCTTTGGTTACGAGCATTTGAATATCGAGCGAACTTTCGAATTCCATTACATAATCCAATCTGGGCTTTGTTATTGGAGCTTTCGGGACAAAAACGGAACAACAATCTGCATATGGTTCAACTGAAATTTCGTATGTACCAATTTTCTTTGCCAAATTGATTATATCCGATTTATCCAAACCTATGACTGGACGCAAGATGGGCAATTGAGCAACTGAATTGACAACAAAAATTGATTCCATCGTTTGGCTTGCAACTTGACCAAGGCTTTCGCCCGTAACCAACGCCAATGCATTGCTTTTCCGAGCCACTTCCTGAGCTATTCTAACCATCATTCGACGCATCATTATCGTAAGATAACTATTCGGTGTCTTTTCGACTAATTCTTTTATTATTTCAGTAAAATTTACAACGTAAAGATGGAGTTGACCACAGTATTGTGCAAGAACCTTGCAAAGTTTGATCACTTTCTCCTTTGCTCTATCGCTTGTGAAAGGAAAAGAATGGAAATAAATAGCATCGATACTTGCACCACGTTTCATAGTCAAGTAGCCTGCCACAGGGCTATCGATTCCCCCCGAAATTAACAGTAATGCCTTGCCAACAGTTCCAACAGGTAATCCTCCTTCGCCTGCTACCTTTTCGCAAAAAATATAAGCATTTTCCCGAATCAAAATATTTACAACTATATCAGGATTATGTACATCAACTTTTAAGTTTGGAAATTTTTCCAACACATAAGCACCTACAATTCTATCGACTTCTATCGAAGTCAGATGGAACGACTTATTTGCTCGTTTACACCTAATTTTAAAAGTCTTTTTATCGTCGTGACTTTCTGTTAAAAGGTTGATTACAGTTTCTTTAATTTGTTCAATATCCAATCTACATTTCAATGAAATAGAAATTGATTTAACCCCAAATACTTTTTGAAGCCTAACCAAAACCTCACATGAAGGCGCATCAATTTCGACAAACAATTTTTTGTTTGAAATTTGAACATCAACATTCCCTAATGCATTAAGAACAGTGGAGATTCGTTTTTTCAAAGCATTTTCGAACATCCAACGGTTTTTTCCTTTTAATCCAATTTCATCGTAACTAACTATGTACAAAGCCATAATTTAGCTCCTGAGTATTCTCAACGATTTAACTTCCTTTTTTAAAACATCCACAGTAAAATCAATATCCTGCAAAGTAAGAAAAGGCGACAAACCAAAACGCAATGCACTTTCGATTTCTTTTCTCTTTCTTTTCATAGCAGCAAGAACATAGCTCGGATTCCCTTTTTTTGTCACGCAAGCAGACTTTGTTGAAACAAATATCCCATACTCTTCGAGCGAATGAAGCAAAATTTCGGCTTTTACACCAAGAAACGATATATTCAATATGTGAGGTGCCGAATTTTCGGGTGAATTTATTAATACATCTTCTATTTCCGAAATAATTCCATTCTTTAAATGCTCTTTGAGTAGCCTCATTTTAGCAGTCCAATCCTCTAAATT
>FWPV01012676.1_pt1 | contig 12932 bp, 9 predicted proteins | sample 2228371 | NCBI WGS metagenome assembly FWPV01 (sample SAMEA103939776, study PRJEB20133) | metagenome | reverse complement strand
TACCAATCCCGATCGAACATGTCCTGTCGAAGGAGGGGAAATCCCGGATTGCGCCGGAATGATCGGAGCCATTGAGGCGGTCACACAGAAAAAAGTCGAGGCGATTGTAGGAAAGCCTTCCCCGATCATGATCCAATCAGCGATGGAGGTCATGGGATTAGGGCCAGGGGATTGCATCCTGATTGGGGACCGTTTGGAAACAGATATCCGGATGGGCAAGGAAGCGGGAATCGCAACTGGCATCGTGCTGACGGGTGTGACGGATGTGGAGACCCTCCGGGCGATCAAGCATACCTCATTTCAACCTGATTTCGTTTTCCAAAGCATTGCCGATGTCGAAAATCTGTTGATCGGATGATCGGTTCCTGTACTTTTCCCGCTCGAGGGGAGAACGAGGGGCGCAGACAAAAGCTATCTCCTCACCACCCCACACCTGCTCTCCAAAGGCCGTCTCTAACGGGCGTAACTTAGGAGCTGCCTCCCAAAACGAGAGAGCTCTAAACAGACTTTAGCGTCCAGGCCCCAAGGCTCGGCGTTCACGTTCTGGACAAATTGTCTCAAGGAATACAAAAATTGTAAGTGGTTGAAAGAAGATGAACCAGCCTACCTTCCTTAAGTGACCAATATCATTCACACCTTCCGCCCCTTGCTTTTGGCTCAACTCTTGCATTGACAAACCCAGATCGAAGATCCTTTGACGTTTTCGAGACTATGAAGGGGACCTGTTTGAGATTTGTAGCCTTTTCGCTGGCCGCGCTTTCTCTTCTCTTTGGTGGCCGGGACGTTTTTCCGGCCGATTCCTCTGCCCCAGTGGCAATCGTCAAGAAAATGGGTGGCAATGTAACTCTGATCAGAGAGGGGCAGCCTATCCTGGTTAGGAATGGTCTCGAAATCTTGATGAACGATACGCTTCGCACTGGGCGCGATGGATCGATTGGAATTATCTTTAAGGACGAAACATTTCTCTCCTTGGGTCCCGAAACGACCTTGGTCATCGATGAATTTGTCTTCGCTCCAAAGCAAGGGAGATTTTCGATCGTGATCACGTTGCTGAAAGGAACGGCGGCGTATCTCTCGGGGCTCATCTCGAAGTTTTCACCGGAGTCAGCGCATTTTAGGACCCCCACCGCTTCCATCGGGATCAGAGGAACGAGGTTCGTCGTAAAAGTCGAGGGAGAGTAGGAGTCAGACCTTTTCCTTCGTGAAAAGGGTTGGGTAGAAAATGAAGAAGTTGGAGGGCTTTCTCTTTGGTCTCGTCATCTTTTGTCTACTCACCGGATGCGCTACGAACCGCCCAAAACGAGATCTCGTCATCCTTCTGCCCGATCCGGATGGCAAAGGGGGAGCCGTTACGGTGACGACCAAGGGAGGTTCGCAGATACTTGAGCAACCTGGATACGCCACAGAGGTTGAGAGTGCCGAAAAGGCGCCGCTTTCTCCGAGGCCGGTGAGTCAGAACGAAATCGACGATCTTTTTGGAGCAGCCCTCGCCGCGCAGCCGGACGCCACGGATCGTTTTGCCTCGTTCATTCTATTCTTCGAGCACGATACGGTCAGACTCACAAAGGAATCGAAGGAATTGTTGCCGGAGGTCTTGAAAAGTATCAAGGCTCGTAAATCGAATGAGATCTATATCGTGGGTCATACCGATCTTGTGGGAACGGAGGAGTATAACATCGAACTCTCTTCGAAAAGGGCAAGATATGTCCGAGACCTCCTCGTTTCAAACGGTATCAAGGCAAGTTCGTTATTCGTCTGGCACTGCGGCAAGGCAAGACCCTTAGTGCCTACCCGGGACGGAGTCTCCGAGCCCCGTAACCGGAGGGTTGAAATCATCGCGAGATAGCCAATCAATAGATGCGGGGAACGGAGCGGTTCAGATGCATGGCAAGCCCGAGAAAGAGGACCATTAGAAGGGACGCCAAATATCGGCGTCGTGTATTTTTCTATGGGGTCCTTCTATCGACTTTCTTATTTCTTTTGAGCTTGCTGAGACCCACCTTCTTCGACTTCCTCAATAACAGAGTATACGACAAACTGCTTTCGGCCAATTTGGGGCAGCCCTCTCCTTTACCTGTGATCGTGGACATCGATGAAAAGAGTCTTCAACAATACGGCCAGTGGCCCTGGCCCCGCTACCGGGTTGCACATCTTCTCGACAAACTGAGAGGACTCGGAGCCCTGACCATCGGACTCGATATGATGTTCGCAGAAAGTGACAGAACTTCCCTGGCGGCTCTCAGAAAGGAACTCCTGCGCGATTTCGGAACGAATGTGCGATTCGAAAGGGTTCCCCGGGATCTCTGGGATAGCGACAAGAGGTTAGCGGAGGCTCTGTCGCACGGAAAGGTCGTCCTGGGCTACCAATTCCTCTTCGAAGAGGATTCTCGTTCGGGCGACTGCCTGTTACAAGCGTTACGGGTCAATAGGGTCGGACGCTTCGAGGAAGAGAAAAGTTCGGCTCTTTTCGTCGACGCCAAAGGCGTCTCGTGCAACCTGAAAGAACTTTCACAGGCGGCAGCCTCCTCCGGATTCTTCAATGTTTCGATAGACGGGGATGGCGTCCTGAGAAAGGTTCCACTCGTCATTCGATACCAGGGCAGGTTCTATCCGAGCCTCGCCTTGGCCACCCTCATGCAGTCGTTCGGCGTAAGCGATATCCTTTTGGAAAGGGATGAAAACCATGCGGAGTTCATCTCTCTGAATAAGATAAGAATTCCCCTTACAGCGAGAGGAGATATGCTTCTCCGCTTCCGCGGCAAGAGCAAGTCCTTTGACTACATCTCAGCGGCAGATATCTTGGGCGATCGGATCGCAAGGGAAAGAATTGAGGGAAAGATCGTATTCGTCGGGACCTCTGCGTCGGGAATGAAAGAATTCAAGTCCACGCCTTTCGATCCCATTTTCCCAGGAGTGGAGATCCATGCCACGGTGGTCGATAATATCCTCAAAAGGGATTTCCTGTACCGGCCGATATGGGCTCCGGGGCTCGAATCCATGCTGGCCTTTTTCACGGGCATCGTGTCGACAGTCATTCTGGTGTGGACTGGTGCCGCCTGGAGTTCCCTGCTCTTGGGGGGAATTGGAGCCGCCCTCTGGGAGGCATCGGCGTGGATCTTCCGAAGCCAAGGGATCTTCCTTTCGCCGGCGTTGCCGCTGATCGTGCTCGGATGCAATTTCTCTCTCCTCACGTTCTTCAAGTTCTGGCATGAGGAGAAACGGGCAAGAGAGCGCATTCGAGAACTTGCCAGGGTTCAGGAGGCTACCATTGAGAGTATGTGCTCGCTCACCGAAACACGGGACCCCGAAACGGGGGGACATATCAAACGCACCCAGCACTATGTGCGACTCCTCGCTGAGCATTTGAAGAATCAACCCAAATTTCGTGCCTTGCTGGACGACGAGACGATCGACCTTCTGTGCCGATCTGCCCCGCTTCACGATATCGGCAAGGTAGGGGTATCGGACAAGATATTGCTGAACCCTGGGAAATTGACGGAACAGGAGTTTGAAGAAATGAAGAAGCATACGATTTTCGGTCGCGATGTCATCCTTAGCGCAGAAAGGAAGTTGGGCGAGACATCGTTTCTCCGTTTCGCGAGAGAGATTGCTTACACACACCATGAGAGATGGGATGGCACGGGATATCCGGAAGGCTTGAAAGGAGAAGAAATTCCGTTATCGGGTCGGCTCATGGCGTTGGCCGATACGTACGATGCTTTGACAAGCAAACGGGTTTACAGGTCTCAGGTAGCTCATGAAGAGGCTGTCAGGATCATCCTCGAATCGAAAGGTTCGCAATTCGATCCCGCCGTGGTCGATGCCTTCCTTGCGCTCGAGGAGGATTTCCGGCAGATCGCCTCAAGAATAGATTGACCCTCTCTCATTCTTTTTCACAGCGCGTCTCTGAGCACCTGCACTGGATGCAGTACCTTCAGCCCCGTGAGATGGCGGATCTGCATTCGGCAACCTTCGCAGTCCGTCAGAACCACTTCGGGTTTCAAGCGATCGATAGCCTCGGCTAAATCCTTCCCGATCTCCTGGGAGATTTCGTATTTCTCTTTTTTAAACCCGAAGGTGCCTCCTAAGCCACAACAATCCGAGTCAAGGTTTGTGAGTTGAAGTCCTGGGATGAGTTGAAGAATCTCAAGGGCAGGGAGCCCAATGTTGAGCGATCTGAGATGGCAGGGAGCAAAGTACGCTGCTTTCAAAACAAAGGGTTTCAAACGAAGATGGAGGTTTCCCGACTCCCTCGCATCCCTCAAGAATTCAAAGAGATCAAAGACATGGGGAGCGACTTCCTCTGCTTCCGAGATGTTGAGAAGGTGACTGTATTCATGCCTGATCATATGACCGCAACTGGTAGAGGAGAAGACGATGTCAGCACCTGCGCGAACGGTTCGAAGGAGGGAGTTGACATTCCATCCTGCCACCTTCCTCGCCCCTCTCAAATCTCCGTTCCCAAGCATCGGAATGCCGCAGCACCTTTGAGGGGGGAGGAAGACTTCGAACCCGCTGGCCTCAAGGACCTGAACCGTAGCCCTTCCCACATCAACCTCGTTTGTGTTCGTATAGCAGCCATAAAAGTAAGCGACCCTTTTCCCTTTTGCGTTACCGGGTTCCAATTCCCCTCTCCTTCCAGGTAAGCGGGCCTCCTCCTTCTTGCGCTTCCTGAACCATTGTCGAAAGGTCGGCGATTCGTAACCTGGAAGTTCCCTTCTTCTGTCAATTCTTAGGAGCGTCTCAATCATTCGCTTAAATGCCGAGTTCTTGAAGAGCCAGTTGACCAAAGGGGAGAGGGCCGATCCCACTCGGCCGTAGAGATAGGAATGGGACAACAGCCAATCCCGAAATGGCCTTCCCTTTTCATCCAGGTACTTTGCCTTTGCGAGGAGGTTCAGCTCCGAGATGTTTACCCCTGCGGAGCAGACCATATCGCAGAGATGACAGCCGATACAGAGATCGATCCATTCGTCGACCGAAGGCTCCCCGGGCTGACGAAATCTTTCAGCACCGGGCCCCGCCTGTTTGGGTCCGGGGAAGAGGGGCGTGACCCTCGCCACGGGACAGACCGCCATGCAGGTGGCACAGCGGATACAAACATCTGAATTAGCTTTGGGCCATTTTGTCTTTTGCATCATTCCTATCAGAGCTTAGCCGAATCTGAAACAGGCACCGAACTCACCTCAGACTCATATCGGCGTTGCCAGAGCGAACCTGGCTGCCCAATACCCAGTCGCGATCTCGATCCCCTCTCTCGATTTTTCTTGGATGCAGCTATGGCCGGACAGAATGGAGCCCGCGACCCAGACATTCTCCAAGATCGGATGACCTTCTCGATCCACCGGCCGAAAAGAAGAGTCCGTCAAGATCCCTGAGTAATGAATCGGGTGGGTATCGAAAAAAGATTCCGAGAACCATCCCTCGCTCGATTCAGGCTGAAGGACAGGGAGGTCGAAAATAGGCTCAACGATTTTTCCCTGCTCTGCCTTTAATCCTCCGCTCATGAAGCGCCCCGTTGCAAGAAGAAGACGGTCCCCGGAGTAGGGTTGGAGAAGGGGAGGATGGGAAACTTCGATGCCCTGACATCGCTTACCGCGGAGAATGGGTCTTGAGACGGAGTGACCGAGGAGAATGGTAACCCCCCTCTGAATCAACCACTCTTTGAATCGCCTGAAAATCCTCAGGCCTGGGATGGAAGGCGGGAGGATGGGGATTTCGAAAACCTCCACCCCCATGCGCTCTTCCAAGTCCTTTTTAACTCCTGAGGGATCTCTCATTCCCAAAAGGGCGGGAAAGCCCAGCTGGGATTCCCCCTTCATCTCTTTTTTTATCTCCCGGGCAAGATGCTCTCTAAAAGATTCTCTTTCCATCCACCTCGCAACGGCGATGGCCGTAACTTCTGGGGCTGAACTCGCTGGAGGAGAGATGACGATGCTCCGGCATTTGAACTGACCGGCGGCATAGGGTGCATAAAAATCCTTGAACCCTTTCAATCCAACGACGGCCAGTTCCTGCCTCTTCAAAGAGATCGCAGGCTTCATGGTGGAAGGGAAGAGATAGGTGGGCCGGCATGTGCCTGCTCCCGTTGGGATCAAACAATTTTCACCCTTTTCGGACTCAAATCCATATTCCTCAGAAAAGATGGAGAGAAATTTAGAAAAGGCCTCCTCTATCCTTTCCCAATCCAGTTTCGCGTAGGGATGGGTGGGATGATCTTCAATCCAGCTTCGAAGGCCATCTGGTATTTTCGTTCCGTCGGGGATGTTTCCGAGGAGATCGATCGTGTTGCTAAAAAGGCAGAGCGAGCCAGTTCCCTTCCCGATGAGAAGCACCTTGGCTCCCATCTCCACGGCAGCCTTAGCTGCCATTAAGGCGGATAGCCCGCTTCCTACGATGATGAGATCATAATGGATGGGTTCCCATCGATTGCGGATTTCGGATTCTTTAATAACCATTCCTCGCGTCCCGGCAGGGGCATCCGGCGTTGCGCAATGGCCGTCTGCTCGGCCCTATGGTTTCAGATTAAAGACCCCTTTGTAGATCGATTCGATGAGCTCTTCCTCGTTGACAGCGATTCCCCAGAGAATAGGGCGAATTCCCCTCCATCGCTCCTCGAGGAATCCCTTCAAGACTCGGTTCGAATCCCCTCTCGAGACCTTCAGGTCATGAAGCACCCCGAGGAACCGATAGATGCAGAAGCCACCCTGACATGTTCCCTTGGCGAGTCGAGTCCGATGGAGAATATCCTGCAGATCTTTCAGATCTCCTTCGATGAGAAGACCTTCGATCTCCTCCCTTTTGACGAGTTCGCAATCGCAGATGGTTTCCGAGTCCGTTCCAGAGGGTGGGCGGACGCTTTGGAGCCTTTCCTTCAGATCGAAAGGCTTTCTCGCACCGGGAAGGGGCTTGAGATGGGTTGAGCAGGGAGCCTTGATTCCCATCTTTTCACAGAGGAGGTCACAGGCCTTTTCAGCCATGAGTCGATAGGTGACCAGCTTTCCTCCCGTCACCGTGATAAGGTTTCTCAGGCCGTCCCTTTTTTCGTGATCGATCAGAGCGAATCCGCGACTGATGGCACGGTCGTCTTCCTTCTCTTCTGGCAGGACGAGAGGCCGGATTCCTGCATAGGCACGAATGAACCGGGTTTTCGAAACGATCGGGATCATTCTTGAGATTTCTTTGATCAGCAGCGAGACCTCGGAACGTGTCACCGTGAAGTCTTCCACATTCCCAACACGGATGGATGTCGTTCCAAGAATGGACACGAGCCCGTTGGGGACAAGGATATCCCCGTCCGATGGGAGCCGGCAGCGGTTGATCACCCTCTGAGTGATCCGTTGGTTCGTTATAATCATCGACCCCTTCGAAAGGGCCATGTCGAGATGGAGCCCAGCCAAGGTCAGGAGCTGATTGGCCCACGCTCCCGTTGCATTGATCAGGTAATCCGCTTGGATGGAGTATTCTTCTCCATGGACAAGGTCCCTCGCCTTTACGCGAAGGATCTTCCTATGATCGATTTGAACGGCGCAGAGTTCCGTATGAAGGAGCATCCTTGCCCCGTGTTTCTCTGCATCTCGAGCATTCTCCAGGACGAGTAAAAAAGGATCGATCGATCCATCCGGCACCTCCACTGCACTCAGGAGGTCTGGATTAAGCTCGGGCTCCAGGCTCAATGCTTTGTCTCGCGATAACACGGTGGTGGGAATGTTAACCCTCTCACAGCAGTCCAGAAAGCGATCTCTGAACTCGAGGCCGTCCTCGGGGAGGGAGACGAAGAGACCCCCCGTTTCCTCGATACAGTGAGGCGCAATTCGTCTGAGGATTCGGTTCTCAGCGATGCACTCCTTTGCCGCCTCGGGGTCGGAGACAGCGTACCTGGCACCGCTATGAAGGAGGCCGTGGTTGCGTCCGGAGGCACCCGAGTTAAGATCTCCTTTTTCGATCACGAGGGAGGGGATCCCTCTGAGCGCGAGGTCCCTTGCGATCCCAACGCCGGTGGTTCCGCCGCCAACAATAAGTACCCCTGTCCTCAGGTCCATTCGAAGCTCGTCTGACGTGATGATGGAGAACCGAAATTTTTCGGAAGGAGGATGTTTCTCAAGCTCCCGGCCTCTTTGGACTTCTTCAGCCAACCCATCTCATCCTCTCCTTCCTTAAAGTAAAACTTCTTTTATCGATAATCCATCCCTTTGTCAAGCGTGAGAGGTTTACTTCCCCACGCTTCCGTGAGGCTTCACATTTTTACCAAATTGAAATCCTTGACATTTTATGAGGGTGGAATAAAATGGATCAACCTTAAAGGGGCTCTGATCCTTTCCTTTCTTCACCATCGTTGCCCTGGATCACAGGGCACCCGGAAGTTCCGATGGGGTCCAGCGTGGTCGAGATCCTCAAAACCAAGCCAGAGCTTTTCGACATCCTTCAAGTTCCATTCCTGATCACAGACGCCCACTCCAATGTCTTGTATACGAACCGCCGAGCGAGAGACCTCTTTCGCTACAGGAGGGATGAGATCGAGGGACGACGATTGAGAATTCTCTTTTTGGAAGAAGACGTAATCTATCTCCTTCCGAACATCCTCTATCTCACCCTCTATAAGGAAGGCTTTGAAGGGGAGGCCCTTCTGAGGCGACAGGATGAAACGAAGGTCTTCGTCCGCATCATCACGAGCTCTTTCAGGGAGAAGGGGGAGGTCTTCATGGCTTTCTCCTTCCAGGAGATTGGACGGTGGAAGGTTCTCGAACGAGAAAAGATGGATGCCGAGCGATGGGCGGGTCTCGGACGGATGGTAGAAGAGATCGCGCATCAGATTCGGAACCCTATTACCTCTATCGGAGGATATGCCAAACGCCTTCTGAAGGCCTTTCCATCCTCTCCAAAAACCAAGCCATACTTAGACCGAATTCTTCGCGAGACAGAAAGACTCGAGACCATGGTCCATAGGGTTGAGGAATATATCCGGATTCCCCGGCCCAATTTCCAGAGAGAAAGGATTCAAGAAATAGCGGAGGCTGCGTTGCGCACGATTTCAGAGGAGGGGACGGAGAAGGGGATCTCCTTCAAGCTGGAGACCGAGGAGCTGGGAGGCGAGGGGGGGTTGTACGTCGACAGGGGTTTGGTGATTCTGGCTTTGTCCCATCTCCTCCGGAACTCCATCGATGCAATCCCGTCGACCGTTCGTAGCAAGAGAAGAAAGGAAGTGCGGGTAGAACTTTTTGACGAAAATGATCAGGTGTGCGTTTCAGTCTCTGATCGAGGCGAAGGGATTGCGAAAAAGGATCTGGGGCATATTTTTGAACCTTTTTTTTCTACGCGTCCTGACAAAATCGGGTTGGGGCTCACCTTTGTAAGGAGGGTGATGGAAGAGCACGGAGGGAAGGTTGAGGTGAGTAGTACGTTGAAGAAGGGAACCACCGTGACCCTCATTTTTCAGAAAGATCGGCGGAGGAAGATTCGCCGAGAGCTCCTTTCTCCAGAGACCTCTTCTTGAGTGACCTCTTCGACTTTTTCCCGACCTCTTTTTTCCGAGAAGCTCCTTCGACCACGCTTGGCAATTTCTGACAAGGGTTGACAACCCCTCTCCACAGGTTACAATAGGGTTGGTTCTAAATTCGCCGTTCATCGAGGACAGAAATGGTGAAAGAATGGATGGAAGTCAAGGTGATGGGCGTTGTCGTGGACCCCAAGGCCTCGAATCCCGTGGTTATCTTAGGGGATCTTGCCGGCAAGAGAGCGCTCCCCATCTGGATTGGGGTCTTTGAAGCGGAGGCGATTTCGAGGGGGCTTGAAGACGTGGTGACGCTCAGACCCATGACGCATGACCTGATGAAACAGATCTTGGATACTTTTCATGTGACGGTAACGCGGGTGGTCATTCATGACCTCAGGGAGAACACTTTTTACGCGAATCTCTACCTCGACGTGGATGGCAAGGAATTGATTGTCGATAGTCGTCCGAGCGATGCCATCGCCCTCGCCGTCAGGGTGAAGGCTCCTATCTTTGTCGCGGAGTCGGTGATCGAGGCGACGAAGGATCTGGGGGCATTCGCCTCCCAGCTATTGGAAGGGCAGCAGGACGAATTAGGGTCGATTATCGAAAACATGAAGGAGGAAGATTTTGGCAAATACAAAATGTGAGTGAACCAAGCAAGAAGGGAATCGTTTCCTTCCTAAAAGAACCGTTAACCTCTTTTCTTCGACGACGTACTAAATCGAAACCTTAATTCTCCTCTCCAAATATTGTCTCACTGGCTGGATAATCTCTTATCTCGGCTGACAAATTGTCAACTAAGAGAGCGACTTTCGCCCCTTCTTCATCCCCCTTAAAGGTCGATTATCTTATCAATATCAAGGGGTTAGGATTTCGAATTTTTTCTCAAGATACTTTGGCACATAATTTGCGAATGCCGGTTAAACTCAGGATAAATGGAGGGAATTCAATGCCTTTACCGGAAAAGGATGTCGTCTTAACCACCGAAGAAGCCATCGAATACCTTAAAATCTCCAAGCCTACCTTCTTAAAATACATCCGCTTAGGGAAAATCAGGGCCATCAAGGCGGGAAAAGGTTGGAGGATTCTCCTTTCGGAACTGAACCGATTCTTAAGGGGAGATGAGGGTCGATATGATCAAGCGATTTAAGTCAAGTTTGTTTTTGAAGTGGACGCTCGTCTCCATCTTGTTGGCGACCATCCCCCTTGCGATTGCCGGGTACAGCCTCGTTCGCATCTACCAGCAGAATCTAAGGGCCTCGGTCATCGAAGTCGAGATGGATAAAGCTCGCTGGGTTTCCGAGAGGACGAGGACCTTTATCGAAAAGGTGACGGACAATCTGCTCGCCCTGACGAGAGAGGTGCGCAATGAGATGGGCGATTATTCCCGCATTCAAAAGCTTTTTAACGAAACTCTCGCGCGACATGATTACCTGATCGAACTTGTCCTTTTGAGCGAAAATGGCATTGAGTGGGTGAAGGTTTCAAGGTTTAAGAAAGAAGGACCTCCCGAGAAAAAGGACCGCTCCAGATCAGGAATGTTTCGAGTAGCCTCACGGGGCCGAATGTACTATGGGGATTTTCAGATCACGGAGCAGAAGACCCCCACCCTCATCGTGGCGATCCCTGTGCAATGGGATTCAACGAAGCCAAGCCCCGTTGTGGCAGCGCAGATCCACCTGCGGTTCCTTTGGGAAGTCGTTGAAGAAATCAGGATCGGTGAGAGAGGGTTTGCCTATGTCGTAGATCAAGAAGGGACGTTGATCTCCCATCCGGATAAGCAGCGCGTGCTCATGCAAGTCAATATGAGACACTTCCCGATGGTCAATGAGGTCATCGCCGGAAAGGAGGGGAATTTAGAATTTGAGCATCCCCGCGGGGAGAAATTCCTTTTCGTCTATAAACCGATCCGAGAGCTGGGCTGGGGTGTTGTGGTCCAGGTTCCCGTCGATGAAGCGTATCATCCCATCCAGGTGGCGAGACGAACGGCGTGGATCTACCTCTGTTTTTCTCTTCTGGTGGCGCTCCTTTCGAGCCTCTTCTTCGTCAGAAAGTTGGCTCATCCGATCAAACGTCTGGCTGATGAGATGTCGGAAGTCTCCAAAGGGAATCTGGACGCTCATGTGGAAACGGCCGGGAAGGATGAGATGGGCCTTCTTGCGGAGTCGTTTAACCGTATGGTTCGGGACCTGAAAGCCTCTCGCGAGTCCCTGGCCGAAGCAGAGAGGAAGTACCGTCGCATCTTCGAAAATTCGAAGGATATGATCTACATCACCTCTACAGACGGAAGGTTTCTCGAAGTGAATGAGGCGGGAGTGCAGATGTTCGGTTACGCAGACAAGAAAGAGCTGATGAAGGTTCCCGTCAAAGAAATCTACTTGGACCCGGAGGAACGAAAAAGGTTTCAGAAGGAAATCACCCAGAAGGGATTCGTAAAGGATTTTGAGGTCAGGCTCAAAAGGAAGGATGGGACTCCCCTGGATTGCCTGGTTACGGCCAACATCCGCAAAGAGGAAGAAGGGGTGATCGCAGGGTATGAGGGGATCATCAAGGACATTTCTCCTCGAAAGAGGATGGAAGAGGAACTGCTTCGGCGGACGGAAGAGATCCACACCCTATACGAACTGAGTAGTTTGATCAATGAGACATTGGAACTCGAGAGGATTTTGCCCCTGACCCTGGAGAAGGTGTTGGGCCTCACCGGCTTCACCATGGGGGGGATCTATCTTGCCAGCCGAGATCGAAGATGGCTTGAACTGAAGTATCATAGGAATTATCCCGATCCGTTGGCCGAGGCGGTGAGGAGGATCGAATGGGGGCAGGGGGTCGTGGGAAAGGCGTCGAAGGAGAGAAGGGTTGTGCTTGTCCCCATCGAAGACTATCCCTTGCCTGAGATCCTTCCGGCATTGAAAGAGGAAGGAGTGCGAACGCTCATCGGGATTCCTCTTTTTTCAAAGGAGGAGGTTATAGGCGCCATTTGCTTGACGAGCCGCTCCGATCACGTTTTGGAAGAGAAGGAGGTCCGATTTTTCGAAAGCCTTGGTTATCAACTCGGTCTGGCCCTGGAGAATGCCAAACTTTTCGCCGAGGTTGCCAAGGCAAAATCGGAATGGGAGGCCACCTTCGATGCGGTGACCGACCTCGTTACGGTCAGGGATAGGGATTACCGGATCATTCGGGCCAATAGAGCGGCATTTCAACGTTACGGACTCCCTCCCTCACAAATGATCGGGAAGAAGTGTTTCGAGATTCTCCATCAGAGGAGCGAACCTTGCGAGGGGTGTTACGTCACCAAGACGCTGGAGACTCGGAAGCCTGTCACTGGGGAGAGGGAGAGTGTCTATCTGAGAGGCCTCTTTCAGTATTACACCTTCCCTGTCTTCAACGAGGAAGGGTCGGTCATTGCCGTGGTCGATCTCGCCAGGGAGATTACCGAAGA
>FWPV01010072.1_pt1 | contig 12934 bp, 8 predicted proteins | sample 2228371 | NCBI WGS metagenome assembly FWPV01 (sample SAMEA103939776, study PRJEB20133) | metagenome | reverse complement strand
TCCAATTGGCGGCAGAAAGCCAGGAGGGCGGCCACCTTGGTCAGGGTGGCGCGGCCATCCGGCAGGGAGAATTTTGTCAGGCGGGCCCGGACCAGGTCCTGAAAGACCTGCACTTCAAAGCCCAGGTGCAGGAGGATGGTTTGGAGCAGCCGGACCCGCCGCTCCCGGCGGTCGAAGCCGGCGGCGCCGCCTTTGAACTGCACCGAGATATAATTGTCATTGAGTTGGCCACTGAGATAGGCATCCACCAGGGCGAAGTGATAGCCCAGCCTGGAGCTGAAGTGGACATAATTCTCGGAGATAATGGCGAAACTCTTGCCCCCCAGTTCGGTTTCGGCCTTGCCGGCGTCATACATGGTGTTGGCCATGACCGAGAGGAAGCCCCGGAGATCGGGAGGGGTCCGATGGAGGTGGGCCAAGTCGGGATGATGATACCCGGCCAGCAATGCCTGCAGGGGGAGGCAGCGGATCTCCGCTTCGGTAATGACAGGAGCCCCACTGTCGCTGGTGCCGCCGCCCAAATCCAGGAGGTAGAGGTTAAAGGGCAGATCGCTGGCCAGGCGTTGCGTGCCGGCGGTGGGAGCTGCCCCGGCGTCCAGGGCGAACATGGCATCCATGGCCTTTTCATGGCAGAAACGGGTGAGGTCATGGTAGGTGTGACAGTTTTCCGGGCGGAAATCCGGGCTGTGGGGATCCAGGAGATGCAACGGCACGATCTGCTGCAGCACCTGCCGGTAGCGTTCCAGCAGCCCGGGAGTCGGTTCCTGGCCCGGTAAGGCCGCTGCCCGGCCAAGCAAGGCCACCTGCAGGCCAGGATAGACGGCGGTGTGATCGGCAGCCACCGTCACCATCTGCCCCGCTGCCAACCGGTGGGTGGCGCCGGGCAGGCCGACCAGGGTGGGCACCCGGTATTCCCGGGCCAGGATGGTCAGGTGATCAGTGGGGCTGCCGATCTCCGTGATAATGGCGTTGAGGCGGTCCAGCACCAAGACCAGACGGATGGCCGGCCGGCGGGTGACCAGGACCACGCCGGTGGGGATGGCTTCCAGATCTTGCCCAGGCTCCAGGTGAAAGACCGGGCCGGCGCCCACGCCGCCCACCGCCCGCTGGCCGCCCTGCAAAAGAGGGGGTTCAACGGGAGCAAGAGGTAAAGGGGCGGGTTCGGCTGCCGGAGCAGCCAACCGGAGGGGCCGCGTCTGCAGGAGAACCACGGCACCCTGGTCATCCACAGCCCACTCCACATCCTGGGGGCAGCCGAAATGTTTTTCCAGGGCCAGGCCGATCTCTGCCAGGGTCTGGATCTGGGTCGGGGTCAAACAAGGGGCTGCAGCCTGCTCAGAAGAGAGGGGCTCGGCCACGCACTCTTCTGCCGCTGTCATCCTGAGGGCCATGGGCTTGACGGCAATCTCCTGCCGGACCACCTGACGAGAATCTTTATTGACCTCAAAGTGGTCCGGGGTAATGGTGCCGTCCACGGCATACTTGCCCAAGCCCCAGACGCCGTTGATGATCAGAGTCCGGGCAGTGGGGGCATGAGGATCAGCAGTGAACATGACGCCACTGCTCTGGGCCGGCACCATGACCAGGACGCCCACCGCCATGGGCAGGTCGGTGACCGTGAATCCCTGTTGGAGCCAGTAATGCAGGGCCGAGGCCTGAAACTTGCTGGCGATAATCTGCTTATATTTCTGGGGCAGGTCAGCCACGCTGACATTGAGGAGCGTCGTAAATTGACCGGCAAAGGAAAGCTCGCTGTCCTCCCCCACGGCGCTGGACCGGACGGCAAAGCGGCTGGCCGGCAGGGCGGTGGCCGTCAGCTGGAGAATCTCCTCCAGATCGGCGGGGAGGGGCGCGGCCAGTATCAGGGTCTGGATCTCCCGACTAACCTGCTCCAAAGCCGTCAGATCTCCTGGCGGCAGGGAGGCCAGGCGGGCGGCGATGGTTTCTGCCAAGGCATTGTGGGCCAAAAAGGCCTGATAGGCTGCCGTGGTGATGGCGAACCCCCGGGGCACCGGCAACCCCAGCCGCTGCCGGACCTCCCCCAAGTTGGCCATCTTGCCGCCCCCAGCTGCCAGCATGTCCCTGTTAAGGGCCTGGAGGGGTAAAATATACGGCGTTTCCGGAAGTTGCGGCGCGCCTAGCAGGATCTGCCGGATCCGCTCCCGCAGCTCCTGAAACCTGGGGAAGAGCTGGGGATACTGCCGGCCGCTGAGCTGGTCCAGGGCGGCGATCATCGCCGCCACCTGGTCCCCCAGTTCTTCGACCCGGGTCCTGAGAGCTGCCAGCTCCCGACAGTGCTGGGGGGTCAGTTCCTCCTCCAGGGCGGCCATGAGTTCCAGGGCCTGATTGTTGGCTGCCAGCAGGCGCTGAAAATGGCCGAATTGTTCCTGCAGTCGCTTCTGAGGGATAATATCTTCCTTAAGAAACCGGCGCAGGAATTTGAACATGGCCAACCTCGTTGCAGGTGCTCCTTGCCAGGGCCAGACAACGGCTTGCCCCTCCTGACTTTTTAATCCTGCGGCGGCTTGACCACCAAAACCGGGCAGGGGGCCAGGCCGATAACCTTTTCCGCCGTGCTGCCCAAGAGCAGGCGGCGCAGGCCACTCCGGCCATGGGAGCCCAGGACTATAACCCCGGCGCCGAGTCGGGTGGCAGTGTCAGTGATAATCCGGTAAGCCTCTCCGGCCCCGGTAAAAGTATCAAGTTCAATTCCCAAGGCCCGGGCAGCCCCCTGGATCTCCGCCAGCTCGCGGCTCTTGTCCGGCGGCAGCGTGCAGCCCAAAGCGCCGGCTTCGCCAAAGAGGCAGGCCGGCACTTCCAGGACCGAGACGAGGCTGAGGGCACTGCCATGGGCCGCCGCCAATTCCAGGGCCCGGTTTTCGGCCGGTTTGCTGGCGGGCGACAGGTCTGTGGCCAGGAGGATTTTTCCCCAGCCATTGCGGGCCTGTTCCGGCACTACCAGGACATCCTGGCGGCTCAGGCCGATGACCCGGCGGGAGACGCTGCCCAACAAGACCTGTTTGAGGCCACTCAGCCCCTTGGCCCCCACCACGATGAGGTCGCAGCCCAGATTATCGGCCAGATCTACCAGGGTGGGGGCTGGTTCTCCTTGGGCGCAGACCGTCCGGATGGTTTTGCCGGCGGCTGTGGCCAGCTCTGTCACCTTGGCTAAAGCAGTCTCGCAGGGCTGCCGCAGCTGCTCCTGGATGTTGCTGATTCCCACCAAACCCAGATCGCCTTCGTAAGGGGGCGCCACCGAAATGCCCGTGAATTGGGTCTCAGGGTCGGCCAGTCTCAAGCCGATCTGAACCGCCTGGAGACTGGCCTCGGAACCGTCTACGCCGAACAGGAAATGATTATAACCGCTCATAGGATTCCTCGGCGGCCAGAGCCATGCTCTCCCGGCTCTCCGCCAGTTTGGCCCGCCACATGGCACCCAGGATGATGACCGCCCCCACCCCCAGGGCCAGACACATGAAGGCGAAACTGGCCTTGTCCAGGATGTTCAGCAGCGGGGAGCCGACCGACACCAGCCCCAGATCGGTGAGATAGCGGGGCACGGCCAGGCCGCGGCTCAGCGCCACGATGAGCATGATGGTCCCCATAACGATCTTGATCATATAGTCCTTGACATAAGTGGTGCCGATGGCCCCCAGCTGCACCCCTAACAACGAGCCGGCCAGGATGATGAGGGTCAGGCGGATGTCCACCATGCCATTGATGGCCCATTTGATGGTGCCACCGAGGCCCATGACAAAGGCGATGACCAGCTCTGTGGCTGAACCCACCAGGCTGGAGGCCCCCAACACATAGATCATGCCCGGCACGCCGATGAAACCGCCCACCGCAATGGTGGCGGCCAACATACCGGTGGCAAAGCCGATGGGGATAGTGAACCACAGGGAGATGCGGACATTGGCCGTGTGAAAGGTGATCATCGGCGGCAGATTGATCTTCTGCAGCTTTGTAGCCAAACCATTGGTCTGTTCGCCGCCGCCTTGCCGGGAAATCTTATAGGCATCGTAGAAGACGTAGCCGCCGACGATGACCAGGACTGCCACGAACGAGAGGCTGACATAAAGGTTGGACCCGGCCTGGCCCCAGGTCTTCAAGATCCATTCCTGGATCTTGATGCCCACCTGGACCCCGACACCGGCTGAGGCTGCCATAATCAAACCCAACTTGATATCCACCTGACCATACTTATAACGCTTGATAGCTCCCACCAGGGCCTTGGGGAACTTGTGGCACATGTTGCTGGCCACCGCCACCGCGGCCGGAACTCCCATACTCATCATCCCCGGCGTCAAAACGAAGGCCCCGCCGGAGCCGATAAAACCGCTGACCAAACCGCCGATGAAACCGACGATGAACAGAAAAGCGATGTTGGTGACATTCAGATCAATAAACTGGATGCTGCTGGCTGCTACTTCCTGCATCTGAGTATCCTCCTTAGATAAAGTGACTAGTGCAGCTGGAGTAAACGATGGCGGGGCAGGAGGATAAAGCTGACGCCTCTGCCCCGCTGCCGGGAAACCTCAGGACGACACCGGCGACTAAACATTGAGCCGCAAACGGGGCCGAGGCCGCCGAGCCGGGCGTTCCGCCGCCGGACGAGGCTGCACCGTCGTCTGGGGTGCCCTGATACCCAGCATCTCCCAGATCAGGTGGGAAAAGGTGCCGTGCACGTAGGAGAACACAAAAACCGAGGCCACGGGCAGGGCCGCATAGACACCCCCCCGGGTAAAATAGGTCATGACGGTATCACTATTCAGGAAAACGGCAGCATAGAGAGCCACCGTGGCAAGGCCCCAACCGATGGTGCGACCGACCAATTTCCAATTCCGCGCTTCCACTTCTGCCATGGTTCTATCCCCCTGAATCGCTTTGATGGTAAAGACCGGGAGGGTCACCCCGCCCAGCATTTCGGCCTCGCTGGCAGCAGAGGCGTTGAGAACAAATTCAATGCGCTTTTTTTCCTGATGCAGTCTCTCGATGGCAGGTCCCACCCCGCCGAACCGCACCAGATGCTCAAACCGGAGGCCCTTGGCGGCCAGAGTGCGGCGGGCCCGCCGCACTGCCCAACGGGCCTGGAGCAGGAACTTACCCTGCCGCAGGCGCGCCAAAGGCGCCATCCACCACCGTTGGCCTTCCGTCCCCGGTCCCACATTCACTGCCACCAGATCATACCGCAGCCGGTCGGCCAGATTGGTGGCATAGGTCAAGACCGAGTCGCCAAATCCCGGTTCCCGGCTGACCACCATAATCTTACGGTTTTCCCGCACCAACTCCGCCGGCACCGACAGCCCCTTGGCCATCAGGCTGGCCTCCGCCTTCTCCTGGGGATCAGGAGTGATGCCTGCCCATCCGCTTTCCATACCCTCTGCCTCCCGTGCTTTGGTTGGCACTGCAAGATGTCTTTACCTAACGTTATTTCAAGGATCATGCCATGGACGGAAACCTCGGGCAGCCGGCCCATGTGCCGGTTTTTTTGGGATGGAACCTGGCCGATCCAGCCGATTCCTGCTATTGCAAGTTGCAACAGCTATCATGGCGAGATTTACTTATCCAGCAATTTCATAGTGTTATATGATGTTGCAGAGAGTCAGCGGGGATCGTTGCACTATGCAACGGTAGGCTCAAAAATGGTTGGGGGAGGAGGGGCCAGGGCTGGCCCTGCGAATCTCCTTGTTCAGGGTGGGTTGCTGCCGTATAATCTGTCCAATGTAGGACAAGGACGCCGGCCTGGGGAAGCTGGCAAAGTGCTTGCAGGGGAGGGAGTAGGGCAACAGCCCGCTCAAGGATATCTCTTTGTTTCCCTACAAAAATCTGACAGAGGCGCAGGTAGGGTTGGACTAGAGCCAATGACTGCCCAGGGTGAGGGTGATGTTATTCGGACGAAGTGAACCGGAAAAGACCAAGAGCAGTAACCCCGAACTGGAGAAGCTCCGCCAGTCTCTCAAACAAGCGCACCTGCCGGCCACCGCCGCCCAGGTGGCCCAACGGGAGCTAGAGAAGCTGGAAAAAACCGACCCCAGTCTGGCCGAATATACCATCGGTCTGAATTATCTGGAGTTGCTCTTGGCCTTGCCCTGGGACCGGAGCACTCCTGACACCCTGGATTTACAGCATGTGGAGGCGGTTCTGGCCCAACAGCACTACGGCCTGGAGCCGGTCAAGGAGCGGATCGTGGAGTATCTGGCGGGACGGATGCTCTGTAGTCTGCAGCCGGCCCGGATTCTGGTGGTGGATGATGAGGAGATCGCCCGGACCAACCTGGAGTATATCCTCCGTAAGGACGGCTACCAGGTGACCGGCTCCCCCAGCGCCGTCGCGGCCCTGGAACAGCTGACCCAGAAGGAGTTTGACATCGTCCTTACCGATCTGAAAATGGAACAGATGGACGGCATGCAGCTCCTGGAGGCCATCAAACAGCGGGCGCCCCAAACCGAGGTGGTGATGATCACCGGCTACGCCACCGTGCACACTGCGGTGGACGCCCTGCGCAAGGGTGCGGCCCATTATCTCTCGAAACCCATTGATCTGGAGGAATTGCGCCGCACAGTCAAGGAGTTGGCGGAAAAAAAGCGTCATTTTCAGATCAGTCAGGGGCCGGTATTGTGTTTCAGCGGCCCGCCAGGGACCGGCAAGACCTCCATCGGCCAAGCCATTGCCACGGCCCTGGGCCGCAAATTCGTCCGCTTCTCTCTGGCCGGCATGCGAGATGAGGCGGAGCTGCGGGGACACCGGCGCACCTATGCCGGGGCCCTGCCCGGCCGGATCATCAGCGAACTGCGCCGCCTCGGGGTCAACAATCCCGTCTTTATGCTGGATGAGATTGACAAACTGGGGCAGGATTTCCGGGGCGACCCCGCAGCCGTGCTCTTGGAGGTGCTGGATCCGGAGCAGAACCGGGACTTCGTGGATCATTACCTGGAGATTCCCTTTGATCTGTCCCGGGTCATGTTCATAGCCACGGCCAATGTGGTGGAGAGCCTGCCAGGGCCGCTGTTGGACCGGTTGGAGGTAATCTCCTTCCCCGGCTATACCTTGCGGGAGAAGCAGGAGATCGCCCGGCGCTATCTCTGGCCCCGGCAATTGCGCAGCCATGGCCTCAGCTACTTGGCGGTGGAGATAGCCCCCGAGGCAGTGGCCGGGATCATCCAGCACTACACCCAGGAGGCCGGACTGCGCCAACTCAACCGGGCTTTGGCCACCATCGCCCGCAAACTGGCTCGCCTCTGTCTGCAGAATCCGGCGGCTGCCGCCTCCCTGTCGCCCCTGGATCTCGCCTTGGTACAGCAGTTTTTAGGCCCGGTGAAATACCAGCATGAGATCGCCGCCCGTCAGGACCGGGTGGGGGTGGCCACCGGCCTGGTCTGGACCGCCTTCGGAGGGCAGATCATCTTTGTGGAGGCGGTGCGCATGAAAGGGCACCAACAGCTGCTCCTCACCGGCTCTCTGGGGGAAGTCTTGCGGGAGTCAGCCCAGACGGCCCTCAGCTTCGTCCGCAGCCAGGCCGAGACGCTAAAGATACCGGTGGATTTTTTCCATGACAGCGATATCCACATCCACATCCCCGCCGGCTCCATCCCCAAAGACGGCCCCAGCGCCGGGGTGACCATTGCCGTCAGCCTCATCTCGCTCCTCACCGGCCGGCCGGTGCGCCGGGATGTGGCCCTGAGCGGCGAACTCACCCTCAACGGGCAACTTTTGCCGGTAAGTGGCATCCGGGAGAAGCTGTTGGCCGCGCAACGGGCCGGGGTCCGCACCGTCATCCTGCCCCGCCGCAATGAGGCCGAGCTAGCTGCCGTGGAAGCGGAGAGCCGAGAGGGAGTGGAGGTAGTGTTGGTGGATAATGTGTTGGATATTCTGGAGATCGTGCTTTTGCCACCAGTCCCCTAATCGCGGTGGCAGAGAGCTTTGCCGGTTGCCTCAGCGTAAGCCGTAGCGCTTAAGTTTGCGCCACAAAGAGACCCGGTCAATACCCAGGATTTCTGCGGCCTTGGTCTTGTTCCCCTCAACCTGGGCCAGGATCCAGGCAATATATTCCTTTTCATACTCCTCCAGGGTCAGGAACTCCCGCCGTTGCCGGCGTTGCATCTGAACCTGATGCTTCTGCAGATCCGGGGTGAGGTGCCGCAGTTCCACAGACGGGCCGTTGCAGAGGGTGACGGCCCGTTCGATGATATTCTCCAGTTCCCGGACATTGCCGGGAAATTCGTATTGCATCAGGATGTCCATCACCTCCGGGGCAATCTGGTCAATGGCCTTGTGCTGTTGGGCAGCGAACTTGGCCAGGAAGTGCTGGCAGAGGAGGGGGATATCGTCCCGGCGTTCCGCCAGGGGTGGGACTTCCAGAGTAACCACGTTCAGCCGGTAATACAAGTCTTGACGGAACCGACCCTGGGCCACCTCCTGGCGCAGGTCCTTGTTGGTGGCGGCCAGCAGGCGGACGTCCAAAGGGATCTCGCTGACGCCGCCCACCCGGATGAGGGACTTCTCCTGGATGACCCGCAGCAGTTTAACCTGCATGGACAGGGGCATATCTCCCACTTCGTCCAGGAAGAAGGTACCGCCGGAGGCCACCTCCAGGAGGCCCTTCTTCACCCCCCGGGCGCCGGTGAAAGCCCCGGCTTCATGGCCAAAAAGCTCGCTGGCCAAGAGCTCCTCGGTGAAGGCGCCGCAGTTGATGGCCAGGAAGCGTTTGCCGGCCCGTGGGCTCAGGTGGTGGATGGCCCGGGCCACCAACTCTTTGCCGGTGCCGGTTTCCCCTATGATCAGAACATTGCAGTCGGTGGGCGCGATCTGGGTGATGGTCTTCTGGAGGGCCAGGATCTTGAGATTCTTGCCGATGAGGGGTTGATAGCCCTGTTGGGCCTCCACCCGGCGCTGCAGTTCGGCCACCTGCAGGCGCAACCCCCGTTTTTCCAGGGCCTTTTGTACCAGGGCGCGGACCTCCTCATTCTGGAAGGGTTTGGCCAGGTAATGATAGGCCCCCTGCTGCATGGCCGCCACCGCGGTAGTTACGGTAGCATAGCCGGTGATGACGATAACCTCCGGCGGTGAGGGCAGCTCCCGGGCCCGCTGCAGCACCCCCAAGCCATCCACCTTGGGGAGGCGCAGGTCCGTCAGCACCAGATCAAAGTCCTGGCTCTCCAAGGCCTCGATAGCCTGTTCGCCGGTTTCCGCGCTAACGACCTGGTAACCCTCCTTCTGGAGGATGTAGGCCAGGTTTTCCCGGGCAATGGCCTCATCATCAACCACCAGGATGCGGGCCGCGGTCATACAGCGACCCCTCCTGGAGTCTGCTCCGGTAAGGGCAACAGAATATCGAACCGGGTGCCCTGGCCTACCTGGCTCCAGACTTCAATCTTACCGGAGTGCTTTTCAATGATGCCATAGACCACCGATAACCCTAAGCCGGTGCCGACACCTTCCTCTTTCAGGGTAAAAAAGGGGTCAAAGATGTGTTCCAAAGCCTCGGCCGGGATGCCGCAGCCATTGTCCTCCACACTGATGACCGCCAGGCGCCGTTCCGGTTCGGGGCGGGCACTGATCCGGATCTTACCGCCGGGCTGGTCGCCGATGGCCTGGATGGCGTTCATGAGTAGGTTCAGGAAGACCTCTTGCAGGCGCTGGGGATCAATATGCACCAGCAGTTCCGGCGGCACCGCGTCGCTGATCTCGATGTTGGCCGGTACCTGCGAAGAAATCAGCTGCAGGGAGCGCTTCACCACCGGGGCCAGGGGGATGGTCTGCAGGGAAAAATCCCGGACCCGGGAAAACTCCAACAGCCCCTTGACGATATCCCGGGCCCGGAAGACCTCCTGTTGGATGTTGTGTAACATTTTGCGCAGCAGATCCTTGGGGCCCTCTTCCAGTTCTTCCATGACGATCTGGCAGGAAGTGGAGATATTATTGAGGGGATTGTTGAGCTGATGGGCGATGCCGGCCGTCAGGATGCCCAGCGAGGACATCTTCTTGGACTCCAGGAGCTGATTCTGGCGGCGGGCCAATTCCGCCACCATGCGGTTGAAGGCCTCCACTACCTTCTGGGTCTCATCCCGGGTGTCCAGCACCGGCAGGGGCCGGAAATCGCCCTTGGCGATCCGCACCGTCGTAGCTTCGATCACCTTGAGGGGATGGATAATTTTCCGGCTGACAATGAAGGCGAGAAAGAAGCCGCAGATCAGGAAGATGACCGTTCCCACGGCCAGCTTCACCTTGAGGCCGTCAATGATCTCCAGGATCCGCTGCCGTTCAAAGATAACCAATCGCCGGGAGAGCTCCACCAGCTTCTTGCCCAACTCCCGCATCTGCTCTTCCTGTTCATACCTGACCGGTCCGGCGTTATCGGCAAAACTCCGCATTAGGGCCTGATAGGTCAGGAGCTCTTTTTCCAATTGGGTCAGATAATCACCGATCTTGAGGATTTTTCTTTCGGAATCGAACTGCTGCAGGGTCTCCAAACCCATCTCAATCTGGTGAAGATTTTCCTGCAGGTCCGCAGGAAAATGATAGAGCAGGTAGTTCTTCTCGTAGCGGCGCATCTCCAGGATGATCTCCACCAGATCGTTGGCCTTTTCGGCAAAGCGCTGTTTCACGGCGATCATCTGCAGGTTGTAATAGGAATAACTGGCAATGGCGGCGATGACCACGATGCTGGCCCCAAAGATCAGGGCCACTTTCTGACGGATATTTAAATGCATGACCACTCCTCGTGGTGACTGCGGCGCTCTCTGGGTCCCATGGGAGCCCCCTAGCAGGGTGTTGCAAAACTCCCGGCCACAGTTGATGGTGGGAGAATATCCCTATTTTTCAGCTTTTGGCGGCGCCAAAAGCTGCTGTCGGGGTTGGGGGAGGGGCTGTAGGGGAGAGGGCAGGGGGCTGTGCCCCCTGGCTCCCTCCCCTCCGAACACGTTTTCAACAGCCTGCCAGGGTGGGTGCTTTGGCTGGTTGGTCGAGTAGTCTATGAGTGTTGATGAGCAGGAAAAATCTGGCTCGCGCGAAGGGTCGACGGTCACGCCACAGGAAGTGGTCGAGACCATCATAACCGAGGCCGAGGCCTGTGAGACCTCTGCCACGGGGCCGGATCTGCAGACACAGATCCGGGAATCAGAAAACAAGCGCCGGTTGTTGGCTGAAGCCCTGCATGCGTCCCGCCAGCAGATGCGGCAACTGTTGTCCCGCAGCGAAGGGGAACGGGACCGGGCTCTGCCTTTCGGCGTCTTTGTGCGTCCCGGCCGCACTCCGGAGACGGTGGTCATTAAGCATCACGGCCGCCTCTACGAAGCCAAGGTCAAGATGGCAGGCAGTCCTGCCGTGCGCCCGGGGACTGGCGGCACTTTTCACGCCCGCCTGCAGCGGCAACAGGAGAGCGGTTCCCCCTCTGGCCCAGGCCGATTCAAAAAGGGTGAACTCCTCCTCTTGGACAATGACCTGAACGTCATTGATTCCCGGGGCTTTGACCTTGTTTCCGGCTCTTTAGGGGTGATTCAGCAGGTCCTCAATGAAGAGAAGCTCCTCATCAAAACCGTGGGTGAGGAGAATGTGGTGGTGACCCGGGCCGAGCCGCTCCTGGGGCGCAAGATCCTGAGCGGCGATAACGTGGAATACGATCCCGAATCCCTCTTCGCCTATGCCATCTTACCCAAGAGTGCGGTTGACCGGCTCGTCCTGGAGAAGCTGCCCGATATCAGTTACGACGATATCGGCGGGTTGGATGAGGCCATTGAACTCATCCGCGATGCCATTGAATTGCCTCATCTTTATCCAGAGCTGTTTCGGGAACATAAGCTCACCCCGCCCAAGGGCTTTCTCCTGTATGGCCCGCCCGGCTGCGGCAAGACCCTCATTGCCAAGGCCGTGGCCCGGAGTCTGGCCAAACGGCTGGAGGAAAAGACCGGGGTCAGAGGGGAGAGCCTGTTCCTGAATGTCAAGGGCCCCGAGCTGCTCAATAAATATGTCGGGGAGACGGAGCAGGCCATCCGCGACCTGTTTGCCCGGGCCAGGAGCCAGGCCAGCTATCATACCCCGGTAATCATCTTTTTCGATGAGATGGATGCCATGTTCCGCATCCGCGGGGCCGGTATCTCTTCCGATATGGAAGCCACCATCGTGCCGCAATTCCTGGCCGAACTGGACGGCATCGAACCTCTCGATAATGTGGTCGTGATCGGGGCCACCAATCGCGAGGATCTCATCGACCCGGCCGTGCTCCGCCCTGGTCGGTTGGATCGGAAGATTCGCATCCCCCGGCCGGACCAAAAAGCAGCCCGGGAGATCTTGGCGAAATACCTTACTCCCGACCTCCCCCTGGATCCGGCCCTCCTGGAGATCCATGGCAGTCCGGAAGCGGTGGTGGCTTGGCTGATCCAGGCGGTCGTGGAGGAAATGTACAGCGACAAGCCGGAGAATGAACTCCTGGAGGTAACCTACGCCGACGGCAGCCAAAAGATCCTGTACCTCCAGGATTTCTCCTCCGGGGCCATCATTGCCAATATCGTCAGTCGGGCAAAATTCTTGGCCGTCAAAGATTTTATTACCCAGGGCCGCAAAGGTATCCGCCTCGAGCATCTGTTCGCGGCCATGCGGGCCGAATATCAGGAAAATGAGGAGCTCCCCAGCAATACGAATCCGGCGGAATGGTTCCGGGTAATCGGCAAAGGGGGCGAACGGATCGTCCGGGTCCGCTCCCTGTTGGGCCAACGCGCCAACCGGCCGGCAGCTCAGGAACCTCCTCAGGAGATCGTCGAGGTGGGCGAGGCCCTCGCCTGAGGAGAGAGAAACTCCCGATACTTTGAGCCATGAGTATTCCCAAAGTAGTCGGTATCGAACAAGAGTACGCGATTACCTGCCGCGGGCGGCCGGAGCTCACTGCCTTTCAAGCCTCCTGTGCCTTAGTGAACGCCTATGCCCGGCAACTCGGCTT
>FWPV01009750.1_pt1 | contig 12934 bp, 13 predicted proteins | sample 2228371 | NCBI WGS metagenome assembly FWPV01 (sample SAMEA103939776, study PRJEB20133) | metagenome | reverse complement strand
CCGGCCGAAGGACGGCGAACCAATCTCCCTCCTGGCGGGGGGATTGCTGCGTCGGCCCGCTGCGCGGGCCGACGAAGCAATGACACGTCAGCCGCAGGCAGCCGAGCTTGCCTGGCTCTTGCCGGTCTCTGACCGAGCAATATCTATTCTCTGCGCCTCTGCGCCTCTGCGCGAGACAAGACGAGCGCGGTCTGGAGACCGGCTCTAGCTTTGCTTATGACCGACAAGGTCTATTGGTGTAGATTCGCAAATTTCACGGCACGGAGTTTGTTATGATTTTGTATGGGCAACATCATGTTACTCGAGTGGCAGGAGGGTGGACGTTGCCGGGCGTTTGGGCCGCTGCGCTGGCCGAAGGCGGCGTGGTGACCGTTGGGCTGGATGGTTGTCTGTGGTTGTATCCGGCCTCCAGCTGGCGTGCGCTGGTCGAGCGCATCTCGCCGCGCCTGACGTTGACCGGGGCCGTTGCGCGCGATTTTTCTCGCCGCCTCTTCGGGCAGGCGCACCCGGTCACGCTGCAGGAAGACAGGCTGAGTTTGCCCGAGTGGCTGTGCCGCCTGGCCGACATCGGCGATGAGCTGGTGCTGGTCGGCATGATAGACCATCTGGAATTGTGGTCGCCGCCGCGCTGGCAGGCGCAACTGGAACGCGCCGGAGAGACGTGGGAGGCTGAACTGGCAGGGTTGGGAATATGAGACGTGAGACGCGAGAGGTGAGGGATGAAAGGGAAATCGGTTTTGGCCTGGGTGTTGGTGCTCACGCTGGCGGGGGGGGGCTGCGCCGGCGCGATGCCGAAACAATCTAAAGGCGTCCAGGCCGGATTCGTGGCCGGCCGCTGGATATTGGACCATGAGGAATTCGAGCGCGGCGAGGCCGAGGGACTGGTCATCGGCGAGGGCGCGTTGCAACTGGCGTCAGAAAGGCAACAGGGCACCTTGGTTTCGAGAGCCTATGACACCGGTGGGTTATTCGACACGCTGACGCTCGAGGCGATCCGGCGGGGGCCGGAGGCTTTTCCATTGACGATTCATGTCCGCACCAGTCTTGAGGGAGAGACCTGGTCGCCCTGGACGGCGCTGAATCTCGATGAATCGGACGACAGCAAGGATGAGGCCGAGGCCGATTACGGGCAAATCACACCGGTTACAGCCGGACGCTACTTGCAAGTTCGCCTGATTCTATGGGGAGACGCCGGGCAGACGCCGGTCGTGCATCGCCTGGTCATTGCGTATATGTACGCGGCAGCCGGCCCAGGCCTGTATCAGGCCAGGGCGGCCGCGTTGCCGACGCAACCGGAGGCCGGCGCGCCACGACCGGCCATCATTCCACGCGCCGGTTGGGGCGCCGATGAACGCATGATGACGTGGAAACCGGCTTATCGTCACCCGGTGCGCGTGGTCATTCATCACACGGTCACCCCCAACCACGAAGACAACCCGGCCGCCACCGTGCGCGCCATTTACTACTTTCACGCCATCACACGCCAATGGGGCGATATTGGTTACAATTACCTGATTGACTGGCAGGGCAACATCTATGAAGGACGCGCCGGCGGCGAAAAGGTTATCGGCGGGCATGCGCGCGGTTACAATGAGGGCAGCGTGGGCATTGCGCTGATGGGCACCTACACACAGCAAGACATCACTCCGGCCATGCGTTCCTCGCTGATCGCGTTGCTGGCCTGGATCGCCTCACGCTATGGTATTGATCCGCAGGGACATCACCTGGCCTATGAACGAAGCCTGCCGAACATCATGGGACACCGCGTGGTGGCCAATACCAATTGCCCTGGCGATATGGTCGAGGCACAACTGGAGGACATCCGTGGGCAGGTCGCTGCGCTGGTCAACCGCTACGGCGGCCTTGCGGCCGTCACGGCCACCCCGCGCCCTCGCCTCACGCCCTCTCCTACCCTCACGCCAACGGTCGAGATAGGGAGCACGCCCACGCCATCGCCCGAAATGAGCGAGCCGGCAACCTTCACGGTTACCCTGCCTGCCACGCCCTTGCCCACGCCCCAGGCCACGGCCACTCCGCCACGTCCAACAGCGAAAATCATCATCACCGGCATGGAAATACACCCCTATCCACCGCTGGCCGGTCAACCCATAACGCTGACTGTGCATTTATCGAATCCCGGCCCGGAGGAATTGAGGCAGGTGGGCATCCAGGTTCTCTTTGACGCCGATACAGTCGCCGATGGACAAATCGGGTTAGCCTGGCAGCTCGAGCGATTGCGGGCCGGACAGGTTGTGACACTGCTCTCATCGGAACGCGCCGGGCCGGTGATGAGCGCAGGGGTACATCGGTTATCGGTCCGCGCCGTGGGGCGAGATACGGGCGGCCATGTGCTTGCCGGCGAATGGGGACCATGGACTATCTCGGTCCAGGCACCCGACACAGGAACAGCCCTGACCGGTTGGCGCAGCGTCATCGCCCGTTGGGGGACTGGCCTGCATCAGATATGGCAAGCCTTTCTGCAATGGGTCAATCACGTGACCGCTTCGCGTGGCGATACATCGGTTATAACCACTCAGCCTGTCATTGCAAGGAGGCCCGCGCAGCGGGCCGACGAAGCAAGCCCCCGGCCAGGAGGTTGGATTACCGGTTGTTGGTTATCGGTTGGAGGAAAACAGTGAGCGATCAAGAGACTTTTCACCCGGTTCGCCTTGTGGTGGTTGGTGTGGGCGGTGGCGGATGCAATGCGGTGGACCGCATGATTCAGGTAGGTATTTCCGGGGTGAGTTACGTGGCCTGCAATACCGACCTTCAGGCGTTGCGGTGCAATCAAGCCGCTCAAGTGCAACTGGGGCCGCTCTGCACACGCGGTATGGGCGCCGGTGGTCATCCCGAGGTGGGACAGGCCGCCGCCGAAGAGAGCCGTCAGGACATTGCGCGGGCATTGCACGGAGCCGATATGGTGTTCATCACGGCCGGACTGGGCGGCGGCACCGGCAGCGGCGCGGCGCCCATCGTCGCCGACATTGCGCGTCAACTGGGCGCAATTACCGTGGCCGTCGTCACGCTGCCGTTCACGTTCGAGGGCACGCGGCGTAAAGCCAATGCGCAGGCCGGATTGGAACGACTGCGGGCCGCTGTAGATACACTCCTGGTCATCCCCAACGATCGGTTGCTCAAGCTGGTGGATGAGCGGGTTACGCTCGACCTGGCGTTTCGCATTGCCGATGACGTGTTGCGGCAGGGAGTGCAAGGGGTAGCCGAACTGGTCACACAATCGGGCCTGATCAATTTGGGTTTTTCCCACTTGAAGGCTATACTGGGTTTGCGCGGCGGCGCGTTCTTTTCCATCGGCTACGGGCGCGGCGTCGAACGCGCCGCTCAAGCGGTGCGCACGGCTCTCAATCATCCTTTGCTGGATATGGACACCTTCGAGGCCGCGGGCGGGATTCTGGTGCACATCACCGTTGGCCCCCAGGCCACGCTTTCCGAAGTCACCCAGGTCGTCAGCGAGATTACGCGCATTGCCCGCCCGGAGGCCGAGATTGCCTTTGGCGCAACGGTGGATCCTCAGATGGAAGATGCGCTTCAGGTGATTCTGGTGATGACCGGCGTGGGAGAGCCGCCCCCCGTCCAGGTACCGGCGGCCGACCGGCCATCTGCCGTGCTGCCGCAGGGCCTTGACCGTGAACCGGGCGAAAAGACCGCAGACGAAACGGAAGCCTGCTCGTTCAGGATGCCGGAGCCGGTGTATGCCGGTGCGGGGACGGCCGTTCGGGACGCCCTGGACATTCCGGCCTTCTTGCGAAGGCGTGAAAGATAAGAGGGGAACAATGGAATGGCTTACTGAGGATATTCTGGCGCAGGTCAATCAACAAGTGTACAATCAATTTCCCCAAGTCCGCGGGGTGCGTCCCACTCAAAAGCGCGCCCCTTCCGGTTCGCATCTCCTCTTGACCTATCGCCATTGCGCGACGACCGAAGACGGCTATGCCATCGAGTGTATAGTACGTGCGACCGTGACGCCGGATGGCCGAGTGGTCAAACTGGTGACTCGGCGCTAGACTTGCGCACTTGCCAGGCTCGCCATAGCACGCGCAGAAACCGCACCGTGTCGAGCACCGGGTTGATGTGGCTTACCTCGTCGGCGTAAATCGTGCGAATGGGCACCCACCCTATTCTAAAGCCTTTCACCACCGCCTGGACCAGGATTTCCACTTCGGCGTCAAAGCGGGCGGTGTGGCGCAGGTCCACGTTCTCCAGCAGGCGGCGACTGTGCAGGCGATAGCCGCTCTGATTATCCAGGATAGGATAGCCAAAAGCCAGGCTGAGCAGACGTGAGCCGGTTGCATTGGCCCAGGCACGCACCGTCGGCATACGAGAAAACGTCCGCCGTCCGATGATGAGGTCCCCTTCGCCGCGCTCAAACGCCGCAAGGAACGCCGGTATTTCGTGCGGATCGTGTTGACCGTCTGCGTCGAGCGTCAACACGGCCTCGTCACCATGCGCCAGAGCCCACGCAAAGCCGGTTTGAAGCGCGGCCCCTTTGCCCCGGTTGCGCTCGTGACGAGTCACCTGCGCGCCGGCTTGCTCCGCCTGCTGCGCCGTATCATCTGATGAACCATCGTCCACCACCAGCACCGGTACATATTGCACCGCAGCTCGAACGACCGGGCCAATATGGCGACTTTCATTGCAGGCTGGAATCAGCGCCAGAATCTTGTTGCTTTCAATATGGGTTATTTCTTGCGTTTAACGTGACCACTCAGCCGACCTGCACACTATCGTCTTTCGCGCTCCTGGCCCCCGTCCCAGGGGGAAAGGTCGCCCTATCAACCGTGTTTTGGTGCACAAGCCGCCCCCGAGACGGGGGCGGTGAGCGTAAGTTGAGCCGTTATCGTTTAACTATACCACGAATTTTTGCCGATTCAAAGGACTTGCAGTTTAACCATTGCAGGGTACAATACACATCGCGTTTCCCGTTTTGCAGAGAATACCACGTCATTGATGCGCTAATTGGGAGTCGAATGTTTATCACTTTCGAGGGGCCGGACGGCAGCGGCAAGTCCACCCAATTCAGGTTGCTGGATACTTTTTTGCGCGAGCAGGGCTATCCGGTGCTGGCCGTGCGCGAACCGGGCGGCACGCCCATCGGTGAGCAAATCCGTGAAGTGCTGCACAACTTGCGCAACCAGGAGATGCACCCGCGCACCGAGATTTTGCTCTATTGCGCCAGCCGCGCTCAACTGGTCTATCAGGCCATCCGCCCGCACCTGGAAGCCGGTGGCCTTGTCTTGTGCGACCGTTACGCCGATAGTACGCTGGCGTATCAGGGCTATGGACGCGGCCTCAATTTATATGCGCTGCGTCTGATCCTGGGATTCGCCACCGGCGGCCTCAAACCGGATTTGACGCTTTACCTGGATGTGGATTGCGAGGAGGGCCTGCGTCGCCGCAAAGCGGACGGCGGCTGGAATCGCCTGGATGAACAACCGCTCGAGTTCCATCGCCGCGTGCGGGAGGGATACCTGGCTCTGGCGCAGATGGAACCGCAGCGATGGGTGATACTGGACGGCGCGCGCCCGGTCGAGGTGATCGCCCAGGAAATTCGCTGCCTGGTGAGCGAAAAATTGGAACGTGCCAACGTTCAACGTCAACGTTAAAACTCGTCCATATCCGTCTCGTCTGGGCCCATTTCGCCCAATTCCGGCATAGACTTTTCGATAGATTCGGGGCTTTCGCCGGCCTCCAGGCGTCCGACCACCTCATCGAACTCGGGCGGCATCTCTTCGCCGACTTCACGGCTCATCTTGCGCATCCAACGCCCCAGCGAGCGCGGGTCGTTTTCGTCCAACCCGACCAGCGCCGATTCGTCCGCCAGGCTATCCAGCCGGCTTTCTTCCGAACGCACCAGGCGCACGCGGCTGACCAGCCGGGTCAGATTGGCGCCGCCGCAAACCGGGCAGCGGGCCTGACGGTGGTCTACAGCAGAGATGCTGCGGAAAAACACCGACACTTTGCGTTTACAATCAGCGCAACGATATTCGTAAATCGGCATCGTTCATCTCTCCTGTTTCCAATGGATTGCGTGAGGCGAATTATACCACAAGGAGCACAACTTTGAGCGAACCTCTTTACGAACCTCGCTCCAACCCGTTGCTGGTGGTCATCTCGGGCCCTTCGGGCGCAGGCAAAGATAGTATCCTGGCCGGGCTCAAAAAGCGCCAGCACCCGTTTCACTTTGTGGTGACGGCCACCAACCGTCCCCCACGGCCCGGGGAAGTGGATGGCCGGGATTACATTTTCGTCACCACCGAACAGTTTGCCGAGATGATCGAACACAACGAGTTGCTGGAATATGCGATGGTCTATGGCGATTACAAGGGTATTCCCCGCCAGCAGGTGCAGCAGGCTTTGGTCTCTGGCCTGGACGTGGTGATGCGCCTGGATGTGCAAGGCGCCGAAACCGTCCGCAAACTGGTGCCGGAGGCCGTGCTGATTTTCATCACCACAGCCACCGAAGAGGAACTGGTCATGCGCTTGCAGACCCGTCAGACCGAATCGCCCGATGCGCTCAAAATTCGCATCGCCACCGCCCGCCAGGAACTCAAGCGCTTGACCGCTTTTGATTATGTGGTCATCAACCGGCAAAATCATTTAGAAGAGGCAGTGGAGGATGTGATGAGCATCATCCGCGCCGAACATTGCCGGGTCGTCCCGCGTCAGGTCAGGTTATAGATAAGACTCTATCGAAATGAGGATTTACGCTTGATGTGAAATGATTTTTGCCTTGTCATTGCGAGCCGTCCGAAGGACGGCGAAGCAATCTCCCCCTGGCGGGGAGATTGCTTCATCGGCCCGCTGCGCGGGCCTCCTCGCAATGACACGTCAGCCGCAGGCGGCCGAGCGCGGTCTGGAGACCGGCTCTGGCTTTGAGTATCTCTCTGCGTGCTCTGCACCTTCTGCGGTGAACAGCTACCGTACCAATCGAGATTTAGACCACATCCTTGCGCTTCTGGAATGCGATAATCAGCACAAAGACAACCAGCATAATCATGCACATCGCCAGCCAGCGCTCCAGCACGCCACCCTGGAACGCGCCGCCATAGTTATCCACAATGGCTTTGATCTTGTTTTCGGCCGCGCTGATCGCCTTCTGGCGGTCGGTCTCCCAGCGTTTAAGATCGTCGCCATGACGCTTCATCGCAGCGGTGTACTCCTCCCCCTGCTCCTCGCGCTTTTTCGCATATTCTTTGCCTTGTTGTTCGCGCTTCTTTTCATACTCCTTGCCCTGTTGCTCGCGGTCCTCCTGATATTTTTGCAATTGGCGCTGGTCAGAAGGAGTGGGGAGCGGCGTAAGCGTTGGATATGGCGTGAAGGTGGGATACGCCGTCGGCTTGAGCGGCTCGAGCGGGCGCGGTTCAGCCAGTCGCTGGCGTGCCTCTGCCGTGTAAAACTCCGGGCTGCGGATGCCAGGGAAGTAACACTGCTGGAACATCTGCACGCCCATGCACTTGCACCCCGAAGCGTCCTTTTGTTCCTGGTTCAAATCGCCGGGCTGCTTTTTTTCGCGCTCGACATATTGCCAGCACGGATCGTTCACCACATCGCGGCCAATCCCTGAAATATTGACCATCGCCTCAAAGGCCCAACGCGTGGACGCCACCGCGCTGATGACGGACCCGCCGGGGATGAGGTCGAGCGGCAATAACGCCCCGGCAAAAAGGAATTGCGGCACCAGGATGACCACCACCAGCAACAACGCTACATTTTGATTCGGCGCGGCCGCGCTGATCCCCAATCCCAACAAGTACCCGCTCAATGTTCCCAGAAACATGGTGACCAGCATCAGCCCATAGTCCACCACGGTGAGCGGGCTGGTGCGCAGGACAAAGAGATACAGGAAAAACAAGAGCACCAGGGCCTGATACACCGAGAGCGAAACGCCGATCCAGACTTTGGACAGGATGTAGGAAGCCAGTTTGAGATTGATGGTGCGTTCGCGTTTGTAAATATCCACCTCTTTGACAATCTCACGCACGCTGGCCATAGCACCGACCAGGATGCAGATGAGGCCGGCCATGAACAACATGGTGATAATCTTGGCTGCGTCTCCTTTTTCCACATCGAACAGGTCGCTGCCCCAGATGAAATCCATCAGGCCAATCATAGGCGCCAGAGCCAGCATCAGCGCCAGGCCGAATTTGTCCTGGAACATGATTTTGAGGTTGCGCGCCGACAGGATAAAGAACTGGCGGATGATGCCGGCCTGCCGACGGGCCGCCTGCCGCCCGGTGGCCGCAGCCTGAGCCTGTTCGGCGACAGCCTGCGGACGCTGCTCCAACCGCGCCACCACGTTTTCACGATATTGTTTCGACTGGCGATAGCGTTCGCTCCAATCCTTGCCCTTGCCGCGCTTCTCGTCGTTCAAAATCATGTAAATATCATCGAACTCGATGTCCTTGAGTTGCCGCTCCTGCGGGGTGCGAAACTGGTCGAAATAGGGCAGTGCTTCTTCGGGCGGGCCATAATAAGCCAGATGACCACCGCGCGCCAAAAAGATGACCTTGTCGCACATCATAACATTCTTGGTGGCGTGAGTGATGAGCATAATCGTCCGCCCCTGGTCGGCCAGTTTTCGGAGCAACTTCATCATCTCGAATTCGGTGCCAGGGTCCAGCCCCGAAGTCGGCTCATCCAAAAAGAACAGGCGTGGCTTGGTCAGCAATTCGACGCCGATGCTCACGCGCTTGAGCTGCCCGCCCGACAGTTTGTGAATGGGCAAATCTTTGCGCTCGGTCAGGTCTAAATCCTGCAACACTTCCATAATGCGCTGGTGACGTTCGGTCGCGCTGGTATCCGAAGGCATGCGCAACTGGGCGGCGTAATTGAGCGCACTGTACACGGTCAATTCCTGATGGACAATGTCTTTTTGCGGCACATAGCCCATATCATTGCGGTACAGATCGAAATTGCGATACAAATCCACCCCATTGACGGTCACCTGACCATGCGTGGCCGGTCGGAAGCCGTTGATGGCATCCATCAGGGTAGATTTGCCCGAACCGCTCATGCCGACCAGGGCGACAAATTCTTGGGGATAGATGGAGAGCGAAATATCCTGGAGCAGGTTCTTGTCTTTGGCCACCCATTTATTCAGGCGCATGGCATCCAGGCGCAGCCCCTCTTCGGTGAACTGCTGGATGCCGTCTTCGCGCAAGAGCAACTTGATGCCGCCGATGCGAATCTCATCGCCCTCTTTGAGCCAGGCTTCTTTTTCGATGCGTTTGCCGCCGACAAAAACACCGTTGCTGCTCTTTAAATCTTTGATGCGGTAACGGGTGCCCAGACGCTCGATCAGCGCGTGGTGACGGGAGACCTGCGGGTGGTCCAGCACAATCTGGTTATCCGGAGCGCGCCCGATCATAATGGTCTCCCGGCCGCGCAAGTCGAGCGCCATCGGCTTGGGGGCAGCCGCCGGCGCGGCCGCCACGCCGAGAAAGCCGAGGCTGGCGCGGAACTGCAAGGCCACCTCCTGGCCGCCGATGTAAAGGACGTCGCCGTCGTTCAACGTGTGTTGCGGCACGCGCTGCCCCTGGAAGGTCAGGCCATTGCGCCCGCCCGCATCTATCATCACATATTGCGAACCGTGCTGCTCAAGGCGCGCATGTCGGCGCGAGACCAGATTCGAGGGCAAGACGATGTCGTTGTCGGCGGCGCGCCCCAACGTGAGCACCGGCTTGTCGAACGGGAATTTGAACAGTTTGCCTTCCACATACGCCGCCAGGCCAGGTTGGGGGCGTGCGCTCAACCTGACGCGCTCGGCCACCGGGGGCAGCCCACCCGTTTCGGGCGCGCGCAGCCTGAAACTGAACCCGGCCATCTGGAACACATCATTCGGCCTGAGTGACACCGGCGTGCGCGGCGGGATACGTTGACCGTTGACCAGGATGCCATTGAGACTGCCCAAATCCATCAACGTGGCCGCTCCCTCCACCAGGTTGAGCCGGGCGTGGTGGCCCGAAACCTGCGGGTCATCCAGAATCACATCGTTATCCGCGGCGCGACCCAGATGGATGACGGGGCGCGTGAGTGGATGTTCATCCACGCCGCCGTGGGGCAATCGAACTTGCAGAATGGCAACGACAGCACTACTCATGCCGACCTCCTGTTCAGCCAAGATTTCGGGACACAGATTTCACGGATAAACACGGCTGATTTTGAATCCGTGTGAATTGGAGTTCGCCCGGCTGCGGCGGGGCAATAGCCAGCAGGCAGATTTTTTCAACGTTCATTTCCCGACATTGGGCGCATCGGTCCGGGCCTTTTTTGCAGTGCGCCAGGCGCAGCCTGCGAATGATGTAGCGCGGCATGCTCATTCCGTGTCAGGCTCACTTTCCCGCCAGAAAAAACCGCAGTTGCGTATCGTCGCTGGTGACGCCCACCAATTGCACCTTCGCCAGAGCAGTCCGCTCCTCTAACTGACGGTTAGCCTGTTCATTGATGCGCGCCTCGATGTCGGGTTGAAAGATTGGCGCCAGGGCCGTGACCGGCAAGGCCCCCATGCGCACATCGGCCAGACGGATTACCAACCGGCCCTCGCGCGCCGCCAGGGTCACGATGCCGTTGATCGTCAGCGGGCCGATTGGCGAAGCGACCTGAACGACAAAGTCCATCCGGTTGCCAGGCCGCACGTCCAACTGGCCGGCCTGTATCGGCCACGGGGAAGGATAGGCCCGGGTGTTATCCAGGAAGGTGCGATTCAAATACGCTTCGGCCAGATCGGCTTCGATCGTCCCGGTGGCCGGCAGCGCGGTCACCCCAATCTCCGGCGAACCCGAACTGACGGCCAGCAACACCCCGCCGCTGCAACAACACACCAGCATCCCGGCCACCAAACCGATCAAGGCCATCAATACCTTCTCGCTCAACATATTCCGCCCCTCCCACACTCCACGTCACTGCCACCTGGCGCGTATGACCAACTGCTGATCATCGGTCACCACGCTCATAATAAAAGCCCCCGGTCCCAGGCCGGCTTTGATTTGTTCATTGATAATCTGACTGATACGCTCCGAAAGGTCATGGATGAACGTTGCGCCAATGCCCGACAGGGCAAAACCGCTCACATTCACATCCTTGATCTCGATCACCAGGTTGCCGTCTCTGGCGTCCAGGAGAACGGTGGCGGAAAGGTCTCCCTCCAACGTCTGCCCGAAAAAAGTCGTCTTGATGCGCCCGCTGAGGACCAGACGGTTCCCCGGCTGCATATCGAAACGAAGGTCCTCGACCCAGCCGGCCGGCATGGATTGCGCCAGCAGTTGGGTAAAGTACGCCTCCTGGACAGTGATGACAATGTCAGGTTGAGAAGGGTCAGAGGTTGGCGGTGGAAGGGAGGAGGTCCCCATAGCCATCCACACAATCAGCATGCTCAACCCGCACGTGGCCAGCAGCATGCCCAAAAGGGCGCCGGCACAACCCAGCGCCCCCAATTGAACCGGTGAAGCCGGTTGGCCTCTGGAGGATGGTGATTTCATAGTCTACCTGTCAGGATAAGCGACCGGTCAGGGTGCGCGCGTTGGCACAAACGATGGCGCAAGGGTTGGAAAGATGGTTGCCAATTGTTCCGGGGGAATCTGTGTCGGCAAAAATGGGATTAATTGCTGGTCGCTGATGACGCGCGCGGGGCCGCTCAAGGAACCATCGGGGTTGAACTCTTGCGCCCAACTCCAGCCGCCATAGCGGAATACACTGCCACGTACCCATTCCTGATTGGACATGATGGCAAACCATGTCCACATCACCTGTTGGCCGGGGAACAAGGTGGGCAAAGGATTGGTGGGACTGCTATAGTCGCGCAGTTCACCGACGCGCATCACGCCGTTGGCGTCGCTGATGATAAAGTAAGGCTGATAGGGGGGGCTGATTTGCGGCAACGAAATGTTCTCGATGGTCAGGTCGCTGCTCATCCGGCGGCCATCGGCCCAACCTTCATAACGCCCATGAGACCAGCTCACGGTAAAGGGGGCCTGGCGGGGCGGGGGCGTGCCGGAAGTCGTTTGGGCGGGCAGGTTGGTCGCCGTGGGGCGGAGGGGCGCCGGGGGGCGGAGCGTGGCCGGCGGCGAAAGAGCCGCACCCGGGGCAGGGGTGGGACTGGCGGTGGGCGTCTGGACAATAGCCACAAAGGTCAGGGAAGCCGTGTGGAGCGACCCCGGTGCGCCCGCAGTCACTATTGGATGGCCGGCCATGCTCTGGCGGTCTGATGGAACATTCCGCCAGATGAACCAGCCCCCAATTCCCAATAGGCCCAAAAGCAATAGCCCTGTTCCCACCAGGGCCCACACGAATTTTGAACCTGGCGGCGCGGCGGCTGGGGGTTCGCCTGGCTCGCTCACCGCCGGGATGGGCATGGGGGGTTGACCGGCGCGCGCCAGGCCGGCCTGCACGCTCAAGACCGTGTGACCGACGCGGATTTCATCGCCGACACGCAATGGATAGACGCCTTGAATACGCACGCCGTTGACAAAGGTGCCGTTGGTGCTCCCCAGGTCGCTGATCGAAAGCCGGTCCTCGTCCAATCGAATCTCGGCGTGCCGCCGTGAAATCTTGCCATCGGGAATGGCCACATCGGCCTCGGCGCCACGTCCGATGACGATAACCGGTTTATCCAGCGCAAACTCGGCGCCGATGACGGCGCCTTCCCGGCCTACTAATTTCATAGGTACTCCGTACTCAATGTCATCTGTCTAGCAACAAAATCGCTCAACGCCCCGTCCGCGGGGCAGATTGCCCCCGCAAGGTCTGGAGACCGGCTCTAGCTTTTATGGCTCTTGCCGGTCTCTAACTGAGCAGCACTAATCCTACCGCAGAGACGCGGAGGACGCAGAGTTTGTGTTTTTGTAGAGGTCAAAACGACTCTCTGCGGTGAGCAGTTACTCCCAATTGTTACCCCTCTGAACGGTTACTGGGAAGCACG
>FWPV01007253.1_pt1 | contig 12934 bp, 22 predicted proteins | sample 2228371 | NCBI WGS metagenome assembly FWPV01 (sample SAMEA103939776, study PRJEB20133) | metagenome | reverse complement strand
CCCCCATGTGGATAAAAAATCGCGCGAACAATTTGAAACGCGCATTCATAAAAGGTTGATAGATATTTTAAACTCATCCTCGCGCACTATCGATGCTCTGATGAAATTAGAGTTGCCCGCGGGGGTGGATATTGAGATAAAGACATGATTGGCTTACTCGGAAGAAAAAAGGGTATGACCGCTATATTTAACAATGGTCGTTATACCCCAGTTACTGTTTTAGAGGTTGGACCCTGCCCAGTATTGCAGGTCAAGACGCCTGAAAAGGACGGCTATAAAGCGCTCCAACTTGGTTTCGAACCTAAGAAACTTAAGCATTCGCTTAAACCGGAATTAGGTCGCCTAAAGAACACCAACCTAACACCGCACCGTTTTTTAAAAGAGTTTAATGGCTATGAAGGCGAGCATAAAGTTGGGGAAGTCATCAAAGTAAATGATGTTTTTACGGAAGGTGAAATGGTTGATGTAATAGGTGTTTCTAAAGGACGAGGCTTTGCGGGGGTCGTGAAAAGGCATCACTTCGGTCGTCCTAATCAGTCACATGGAACACACGAAATATTTCGTGGAACTGGTTCAATCGGCGCGCACTCGTTTCCTGCACGCACTTGGCCCGGACAAAAAATGCCCGGGAGAATGGGAGGCAAACGAATTACGGTTAAAAACCTTAAAGTAATTCAAATTAATGCGGAAAAAGGATTAATGTTAGTTAAAGGTGCCGTGCCGGGTGCACCGGGTGGTGTCGTTACGGTGCGTAAGTCGTCAAGGCAAGGATAGTAATATGCAAGAAGAAGCGAAAAAAGAGATAAATTCGATAGCGTCAATAAATTTAAAATTGCCTATAAGGAGTATAGACGGTTCGCCAACCGGTGAATTTGTCGAACTTGACCCTCGTATATTTAACTTAGAGAGAAACGACCATTTACTCTATTTAGCGGTCAAAGCGGAATTAGCGAATAGGCGTCAAGGCACCCATATGGTAAAAAACCGGGCTCTGGTGAGCGGAGGTGGTCGCAAACCTTGGCGGCAAAAGGGTAGAGGCACGGCTCGGGCTGGTTCTATCCGTTCACCTTTATGGGTTGGTGGAGGGACTATCCATGGTCCTAAACCCCATCGTTATACCCAAAAGTTGCCTATCAAAGTAAAAAGGCTCGCCCGGAAAATTGCCCTTTCCGTTAAAGCCCAAAATGGTTTTATAGATTTAGTTGAAGATTTTAATTTTGAAAAACCTCGCACTCGCAGTATTGCCGAAATGTTAAATGCGTTTGATATAAAAGGGATCTCCGCTTTATTTTTAATAGATGGGCATAAACCTACTGTGGTTAAATCAGCCCGCAATATTCCAAAAGTGGAAGTTCGTGAAGCGTTAGAAGCCTCAACTTATGATATCCTGAGGGCAAAGAGGTTGCTCATCTGTCGCTCAGCCTTAAATAGACTTGTGGAAGGGTTGGCAAATGACTGATAATCTGAATATAATCCGACGACCGATTATTACCGAGAAAGTCCATAAATTACAGGAAAATCTAAATAAATATGTGTTTGAGGTTGACCCTCAGGCTAATAAAATACAAATTAAGCGGTCTATAGAAGAACGTTTTAAGGTTAAAGTAACATCGGTGCGCACTATAAATGTTGCCGGTAAAGTTAAGAGATTAGGACGGTTTAGCGGTCGCCGTCCCGATAGAAAGAAAGCGATCATCACTTTAGCCAAAGGTGAAAAGATAGAACTATTTGAAGCAACCTAATAACAAAGAAAAGATTTAATTTTATAAAATGCCAGTTAAAAGTAGAAAGCCGGTTACACCATCGTTGCGTTTTACGCAAACTTTGGATTTTTCAAATTTAACTAAGAAGCCACCTGAAAAGAGCCTTTTACGGGTATCAAATTCAAGAGGGGGTAGGAATAATTTAGGTCGTAAGACAGTCTGGTCTCGTGGTGGTGGACACAAACGAAAATATCGCGTAATAGATTTTAAACGGGATAAATATGGAATACCGGCGGTAGTTAAAGCAATAGAATATGACCCAAACCGTTCAGCACATATAGCGTTGTTATTCTATAAAGATGGCGAAAAGCGATATATCATAGCGCCTAATGGTTTGAAGGTTGGGGATATCATATCATCCGGCACAGGTTTGGATATTTTGCCCGGCAATTCAATGCCTCTGGCGGATATACCGCTGGGGACCTTTGTTCACAATGTTGAGATAAAGCCTGGAAAAGGTGGGCAGATTGCGCGTGGGGCAGGCGCAAGTGCGCAAGTGATGGCTAAAGATGGTGATTATGTATTGTTGAGGTTACCTTCCAGCGAGGTTAGGAAGTTTCGCTCGGATTGTAGGGCTACGGTTGGTCAGGTGGGCAATGTTGACCATGAACAAGTTTCTTTAGGCAAGGCAGGTCGGGCACGTTGGTTAGGACGCCGTCCTCACACGCGGGGCGTCGCTAAAAATCCCGTCGACCATCCGATGGGTGGCGGTGAAGGTAAATCATCAGGTGGGCGACACCCCTGCACGCCATGGGGAAAACCAACTAAGGGTTATAAAACTCGTAAACCTAAATCTTCCGATAAGTTGATCGTTGAAAGGCGGAAAAAAGGCAATTAATATAAAATTTAGTTTTAAATTAAGATAGTGGTAAAAACTCTTGTATTAAATTCTGAAGTGGAAATTTGAATGGCACGTTCACTGAAGAAAGGTCCTTACATCGACCCTAAATTAATGAAGCGGGTATTAGAGATGAATCAGAGCGGGCAAAAAAAGGTTTTAAAGACTTGGGCTCGCCGCTCGATGATACCTCCAGAATTTGTGGGTCATACCTTTGCAGTTCATAATGGCAAGAAATTTATACCGGTGTTCGTAACCGAGAATATGGTGGGGCACAAGTTAGGTGAATTTTCGCCTACCCGCACTTTTAGAGCGCACGGAGGAAAGAAATCAGAAAAGGCTACAAAGGTTAAGTAATATGGCTGAAACAAATACCGAAAAAACATCACAGCCGCTTGAGGCTCGAGCGATTGCCCGATGGGTAAGAATAGCGCCGCGGAAGATGCGTTTAGTGGCTGATTTAGTGCGCGGGCGGGAGGTTCAAAATGCGGTTAACATTTTGCAATACTCCACCAAACGCGCTGCTCTACCCGTTCAGAAAGCCATTCGTTCGGCACTGGCTAATTTACAACAAACCGATGCAGGCTCTAAACTCGGACCTGAAGATGTTATCCTTAAAGAAATTAGAGTGGATGAAGGTCCAACGATGCGCCGCATTATGCCCCGGGCTATGGGAAGAGCCTATCGCATTCGTAAAAAAACAAGCCATTTAACCGTGGTGGTCGCGGCTAAAGGAAATTTTGAAAAGTAAATCTAAAAGATTTTTAATTATATATTAAAGTTCGGAATATAGCAGGATAAAAACTTAAGGATTCAGTGGGACAAAAGACAAATCCAATAGGTTTAAGGCTCGGTATAAACCGCACATGGTTTTCTAACTGGTTTGACGAGCGGCGCTTCGCTGATAAGTTAGCGGAAGATATTTTCCTGCGTAACTATTTGTCGAAACGTTTACAGAATGCCAGTATTGCCAAAATTGAGATTGAACGCACGCTGAAACAATTGACCATCACTATCCACACCGCACGTCCGGGAGTGGTTATAGGTCGTAAGGGGGCTGATGTAGATAAATTGCGCGATGAGATGAGAAAATTGAGCGGGAAAGAGGTTCAATTAAATATAATTGAGGTAAAGCGTCCCGAATTGGAAGCGAGTTTAGTGGCTGAGTCAATTGCTAAACAACTTGAAGCCCGCGCCTCTTTTAGACGGGCGATGAAAAGGGCTTTACAAGCCACACGGCGAATGGGTGCGGAAGGGGTAAAAATCGTTTGTAGTGGGCGTCTTGGAGGTGCTGAAATGTCACGCTCCGAAAGTTATAAAGATGGAAGAATACCTTTACATACCTTGCGCGCTGATATAGATTACGCCTTAAGGGTGGCTTACACTAATGTCGGGGCAGTGGGTGTTAAGGTTTGGATATGTAAAGGTGAAATTTTAGGCAAGCGAGGTGAATAACCTATATAGTTGGTTAACTATTTATTATTTCTTAAATTAAACAGGAAACAACTTATACGAGATTAAATTAATTTTTAATCTGTGGATAATTTAAATAAAGATAAAATATTATGCTTGCACCGAAAAAGATAAAATATCGTCGCCAGCATCGGGGTCGTATGACTGGGCTTGCATATAGGGGTTCGACGGTAGCCTTTGGTCAATATGGCTTAAAGGCTATGGAGCCGGCTTGGATTTCGTCGCGGCAAATTGAGGCGGCAAGGATTGCAATAACTCGCCATGTCAAGCGAGGTGGGAAGGTTTTTATTCGTATATTCCCCGATAAGCCCGTTACTAAAAAACCAGCTGAAACCCGTATGGGTAAAGGTAAAGGTGCCCCGGAATTTTGGGTTGCTGTGGTTAAACCTGGTAGAATTTTATTTGAACTTGAAGGTGTTACTGAGGAATTAGCGCGCGAGGCGATGCGACTTGCCGCTAATAAACTTCCGATACATTGCCGCTTTGTGGCGCGAGGAGAGTTATAGTGAAAACTAAAGAAATTCGTGAACTGTCCGCGGCGGATTTAGAAGCCAAGATTAAGGATGTTCGAGAAGAATTTGCTAATATAAAATTCCAGCATTCGTTAAAACAATTGGATAACACAAGTAAGGTGCGCATTTTACGGCGTGAGTTAGCGCGACTGTTGACAATTCAACGCGAAGAAAAGTTAGGCATCCGTGCCCGGCGCGCAGCCCAAGCTGAAAAACGGAGGAAGGTATGACCGAGCGAAAAAGTTCACATAAAAAGGTTCAAATGGGGGTGGTTACTTCCACAAAAATGCAAAAAACCATCACTGTCAGGGTGGAACGACGACTACCACATCCATTATATGGGAAATATTTTACTCGTTCAAAAAAATATTTAGTCCATGACCCGGAAAGTGCGGCAAATGAAGGTGATAAAGTGCGTATAATTGAATGCCGTCCGCTATCAGCTCGCAAGCGCTGGCGCCTTTTAGACATCGTGGAAAGGAAGGCATAAACCAGTGATTCAAGAATATACTCAACTTAATGTAGCCGATAACACCGGGGCTAAGAAAGTCCGCTGCTTTAGAGTATTAGGTGGTTCAAAGCGCCGCTACGCCTCATTGGGTGATGTTATAGTGGTCTCGGTTCGCAGCGCTACACCAACTTCTAAAATAAAGAAAGGCGCGGTTTCTAAAGCGGTGGTGGTGCGGGTTAAGAAAGAGGTGCGCCGTAAAGACGGCTCTTACATTCGCTTTGACGAAAACGCCTGCGTCCTTTTAGACGATAAACTCGAAATGATCGGCAACCGCATATTTGGTCCGGTTGCTCGAGAACTTAGGGATAAACATTATATGAAAATAGTCTCGTTAGCACCGGAGGTGCTGTAAGTGTCATCGGAACTTGTGCTTACCTCACCATTAAAGAATAACTTTAATTTAAGTGATAAGCTAAGTTCTAATTTTAAACTAATTGGCAAATATGGACAACAGCGAATCAACGGTTGGGAGAATATCATTTTCTATGGTGATAATTATGAAATTATGAGATGTTTATCAAATTTGGATATTTTTAGAGAGAAAGTTGTATTAGTATACATTGACCCACCATTTGGGACAAATCAGGATTTTAAGATTGGATTGTCACGCACCGTGAGTAAATGCAAGGACGATAATATAGCATATGAAGACCGATTAACTGGTAAAGAATATATAAATTTTTTACGAAAAAGAATGTTGCTCTTAAAAGTTTTAATGTCAAATAAAAGTTCTATATATGTTCATATAGATTGGAAAATGTGTCATTATGTAAAAGTTATGATGGATGAAATATTCGGAGCGGAAAATTTCATTAATAATATTACTAGAGTAAAATGTAATCCGAAGAGTTTTAAGCGAAGAGCATATGGTAATATAACTGATGCTATTCTTTTTTATTCAAAGACGGATGATTACATTTGGAATGACCATCGGGAAGCATTTACCGCAGAGCAAATAAAAGCACTATTTCCTAAAGTAGATAAAGAAGGCAGGAACTATACAACTTTACCACTTCACGCACCGGGTGAGACTCAAAATGGACCGACTGGGATGGAGTGGAAGGGTCGTAAGCCGCCTAAAGGTAGTCATTGGCAATATTCACCGGAGGAATTAGATAGATTGGATGAACAAGGTTTAATTGAATGGTCAGCGTCGGGTAATCCAAGGAGAATATATTACGCAGATGAGGCAATTGCTAAAGGGAAAAAAAGACAGGATATTTGGGAGTTTAAAGACCCTCAATATCCAGTGTATCCAACTGAAAAAAACTTAAATATGCTAAAAGTAATTATCGAAGCGTCATCAAATATAGATGATTTAGTTTTGGATTGCTTTGCTGGTTCTGGAACAACATTAGTCGCTGCTGAGATGTTAGGTAGACGATGGATAGGAATAGATAACTCTTATATTGCCGTTGAAACCGCAAAAAAGAGGCTATTATCTTCAAAATATGTATCTTGTTTCTCAATTTATGAGTTCCAAAATGATGAATGAATGGGTTGAAAAAAGCATTAAATTAGCAAATTCTAAAGGTTATTTGGATAACTTGCAAAAAATTTATCCAGTTAATTATGAACAGGAAAGAATTATATCCTCTAATGAAGAATCAGAGTTGAAACAATTATTTAATAGTGGGGATAATAAGGATTTAATTAAGAGATTATTGAAATTTAAAAAATTTCCAATTAATGACCCTTATGTAGCATTTTTAAGAAAAAATACAAAATTTATTGAATACAATCCACAAACAGTTGATAGAATTGCAAATAGAATCAGGTTTTTAGGTTTTGACAATATGATAAAAGGGATTTGCGAGCCTAAGGTAGCATCGAGGAAATTTGGTTCAAATTTTAAAAATTGGATTAATAATATAGGTTATAGATTGCTTAATGAGGAAGAAATTGCATCGCCTAACATAGGGATTGCTATTTTAAATGTAAGTGATGTGAAATTAAGATTGTTTGCAAATACACAACTCGGTCTTAATATTAGTAAAAATCCAGATTTTATTATTAAAGTCAATGATACATATATTGTTGGTGAAGCGAAATTTCTTACAGATATTGGTGGAGCTCAGAACGCAAATTTTCAAGATGCTATAAATTTCTTAAATAATGAAAGTGGTGATGTTATAAAAATCGCTGTTCTAGATGGAGTTGTTTGGATAAAGTCTATAACGAAAATGTATAGAACAGTTTGTTCTTTAGTCAAGCCAGCATTTTCGGCGCTTTTATTAAATGATTATTTAAAATCGATTAAATAACTTAATATTTCAAGTTTTATTTAAAAATTTATAATTTAGATTTTTATTAATTTAATTATACAATGATAAAACACATAAAAAAAATTAAGGGCAATCGCCTGTTTGTGCGGAAGGGGGATATGGTGTTAGTGCTGTCGGGTAATGACCGAGGTAAGCGCGGGAAGGTGCTTAAGGTGTTCCCCGAACGCAACCGAGTGGTGGTGGAGGGCGTTGGATTCCTGAAACGGCACACCAAGCCCAACCAGCGAGTTCCACAAGGAGGCATCATTGAGCGCGAGCGCGCTATTCACGCCTCCAATGTGATGGTAATTGACCCTAAAACTAATCAACCAACCCGTATTGGCTACCGAACCATAACCGTGGAAGGCAGAACTATGAGAGTTAGAATGTCCAAGAAGTCCGGGGAAACTTTAGCAGGATAACAGTATGGCTGAAAAAGAAGCGAAATCTAAAAAGAGTAAGTCGACCGATACATCAGCCGCAACCACTAAAGGGAAAAGCGCTAAAGTTAAAGCGACCGCTAAGAGTGAAGCGGAAATTATTAAGGAAGCCCAAACTATAGAGGAAACGGTTGCTAAAATGGATTATATTCCACGACTCAAAAAGTTGTATAAGGAACATATTGTAAATGCTATGATTAAACGCTTTAATTTGAAAAATCCGATGCTGGTACCGCGATTAGACAAGATAGTTATAAATGTTGGGGTTGGTGGCTTACATCAGGAACCGAAATATGCTGAATCCATACAGGAAGAGTTGAGTAAGATTACCGGTCAGAAACCAGTGTTAACCCGAGCCCGTAAATCGATATCGAATTTTAAGTTGCGCAAAGGTATGATTGTGGGTGCACAGGTTACCCTGCGCGGCGATAGAATGTATGAGTTCTTAGATAGATTGATAACGATAGCAATCCCGAGGGTAAGAGACTTTCGTGGAATGTCAGATAGGTCGTTTGATGGTCGTGGCAATTATACATTCGGGCTCAAGGAACAGATTATTTTCCATGAGATTGATTATGATAAAGTTGTAAAGATACACGGGATGGATATTACAATTGCAACTACCGCTCCAAACGATGAACAGGCTTACGAATTATTAAAAGCCTTCGGTTTTCCTTTCCGTAAGCGAGGCGGTGAAGTTGCTGAAAGGGAAGCAGCTTAATATAATATAATAAAATAGATAAGAACATACTAATTTGAAATATAACGAGTAGTAATGGCGAAAAAATCAATGATAGCGAAACAGCGGCGAACGCCTAAATTCGCCGTGCGTTATTATAATCGTTGTAGACGCTGTGGTAGGCCGCGCGGTTATCTGCGTAAATTTGGCTTGTGTCGCATCTGTTTTCGTGAATTAGCGCTCGCCGGGATGATACCCGGTGTTACTAAGGCATCATGGTGACAAAGGAGATGTGAAATGACTATGACCGACCCCATTGCGGATTATTTGACCCGCATAAGAAACGCTATCGCAGCTCGTCACACGACAGTTGATATTCCTGAATCTAACTTGAAGCGGGAGATATCACGCGTGCTATTAAAAGAGCGATATATCAATCGGGTAGTGCGAGTGCGCGGAGGTAAACACACATTTTTGCGCATTTATCTAAAATACACACCTGAAGGCAAAAGCGCTATTGATGGATTAGAAAGGGTTTCTCGTCCCGGCAGGCGAGTTTACTATGGCGTTGATGAAATCCCGCGCGTGTTGAACGGACTCGGTATAATGATTTTGACTACTCCTAAAGGCATAATAACTGACCGTCAAGCGCGTCAAATGCGCGTTGGCGGTGAACCATTATGCGTCGTTTGGTAAATTTAGGTTTTTAATTTCATATTTTTATAAATGAAAACGATAGAAGGTAGTAATAAATGTCGCGTATAGGTCGAAAACCGATACCAGTTCCTTCAGGAGTCCAAGTTCATATTGACGGTCAAACCGTAAGAGTAAAAGGTAAACTGGGGGAACTTGAACGAGTAATTCCTGATGGAATTGGGGTTAAATTAGAAAATAGCCAGATAATTGTAACGCGGCGAGACGATAGCAGGCTACAGCGGTCTTTACATGGGTTGTGTCGTTCACTCATTGCGAATATGATTAAAGGAGTAAGCGAGGGATATAAAAAGGATTTGGAAGTTGTGGGGGTTGGTTATCGTGTCGAGCAAAAGGGTTCTGCAATTCAATTACAAGTTGGTTACTCGCACCGAGTATTATTTATCCCCCCTCAAGGTATAAAAATAACAGTGGGCGCTGGAAATAGTATTTCAGTTAGCGGTATAGATAATGCTTTAGTTGGTGATGTAGCAGCCAAGATTAGGGCAATAAAACCCCCAGAATCCTATAAGGGTAAGGGTATAAGATATGTTGGCGAGTATGTGCGCATTAAAGCCGGCAAGTCAGCAGGAAAATAAAGTTTATTGATAAGACCAATTTATAAGCATTGAGTTTAAGGGAAAATAAATGACCGATATAGACATTCAACTGAAATATAGACGAGAGAAGTTAATTCGCCGTAAAAAGCGAATTCATAAAAAAATATTAGGAACTTCAGAACGCCCCCGACTGGTTGTTTTTAGAAGTAATAAGAATATATATGCCCAAATTGTAGATGATATAACTGGACGCACCATAACCGGGTGTTCTTCGCTGACCCCAGCCATAAAAGAGAAGATAAAAGATATAAAGGGCAATATTGAAGTTAGCAAGTTAGTGGGCAAACATATTGCTGAATTAGCCTTGGCTAAGGGGATAGATAAGGTATCGTTTGACCGTAATGGGAGGCGATATCATGGTAGGGTAAAAGCGGTGGCTGAAGGGGCACGCGAGGGTGGATTGAATCTTTAATTCACAATGGATTTTAAATCAACTTTAAATATTTAATAAAAACTTATTTAAGTCAATTCTATAGAAGTTAATTAGTTAACGAATTAAGAAAACTGAGTCAGAAGTTTGGAACAGGTTAGCACAAACGAATCACCCTTTATAGAAAAGGTTGTCCATGTCAATCGGGTGGCTAAAGTTGTGAAAGGGGGGCGCAATTTTAGTTTCAACGCATTAGTCGTGGTAGGTGATGGTGCCGGTCAGGTGGGGTATGGATTGGGCAAGGCGCGCGAGGTGGTCGATGCGATTGCCAAAGCCACAGAAGTGGCTAAACGTTCTATGAAAACATACCCTATTATCGATGGAACTATCCCTCATTCAGTAGTTGGTCATTTCGGAGCAGGAAAGGTCCAAATAAAACCGGCTTCCCCAGGAACTGGTATCATCGCTGGTGGTGCAGCCCGTGCAGTATTAGAATGTTTGGGAGTGCGTAATGTCTTATGTAAATCTCTGGGGTCTAACAATCCAGTTAATGTTTTGCGAGCCACTTTTGATGGATTAGAACGTTTATTTGACGCGGCTGCAATTGCCCGAAAACGCGGAATAAGTGTGCGAACATTACTCAACCTACCTCGTAAGGAGAAAACCGATGTCGGATAAAGTTTGTATTACTTATGTTCGCAGTTCAATCGGGTGTTCCTTGCGCCAAAAAAGGACAATTAGAGCATTGGGATTTCACCGACTCAATGAATCGCGCATATTTCAAGATTCTAAATCTTTGCGCGGGATGCTAAAACAGGTTGCACATTTAGTGGAAGTTAAACCAATAGTGGATTCGCAATCGGGCGAGTCGGCAAGGATAACCGTGGCAAACCCAGAGGAGAAACACGATGAGCAATGATTATTACAGCGACTTAAGTATCATACGCCCGGCAAAGGGTGCGGTAAAAAAAGAGAAACGCATAGGTCGGGGGCGTGGTTCGGGGCATGGAGACCGAGCGACTAAAGGAGATAAAGGTGCAAAGTCGCGCTCAGGATATACATATAAACCGGGCTTTGAAGGTGGTCAGATGCCCTTGCAAAGGAGGGTCCCTAAACGCGGTTTTAAAGTTCCCAACCGAACTAACTATTTTGAAGTCAAATTATCCGACCTAAATAAGATTCAAGGCAATGAAGTCAATCCGGTTACAGTTAGATTGGCAGGTTTGGTAAAGGGTAACGGACCTATTGTTTTGCTGGGTAGCGGTGGTGTGGTTGAGTCGTTGCCTGCATATAGGGTAGAAGTGCATCGTATTACTAAATCGGCTCGTGAAGCCATAGAGAAAGCCGGTGGACAGGTTACTATTTTGCCTTTAGAACCTAAATTTAGACGCGTGAAAATAGGACCGAAACCAAAAACCCAAAGTAGCGAACCATAGACATTTAAATAGTGCATTATCACTAAGGACGCGAGAATTTAAATAAGAGCATATGCTACAAAAATTTCAAAATATATTTAAAATCCCCGAACTTAAACGGCGAATAATATTCACTTTAATAATATTTGCTATATATCGTTTAGGTGGGCATGTGCCGGTGCCGGGGATAAATGCATTTGCGTTAGGTGAATTTTTACGCCAATCGCAAAATACGCTATTCGGACTTTATGATATGTTTGCAGGGGGTAATTTTGGTCGCGCTACTGTGTTTGCCCTCGGTATAATGCCTTATATTAGTGCGTCCATTATTTTGCAATTGATGGGAACGGTTATACCGGCAATACAAAAACTGCAGCAAGAGGGTGAAGAGGGTCGTAAGAAGATTAATCAATGGACACGCTACCTAACGGTCGGGATTTCAGCCGCACAAGCCACGGGCACTAGTATCTTTTTGTCAAATATACCGGTTACCCAAAGTGGAACGCCGGTAGTGCCTAATCCCGGTATCGGTTTTATACTTATGACGGTTATTACCCTAACCACCGGGACGATATTTATTATGTGGCTGGGTGAGCAAATAACCGAACGAGGTATTGGTAATGGCATTAGTTTAATTATTTTCATTGGGATAATTGACCGAATACCTTATGCGTTCTTAGATGAATATCAATTAATAGTTCAAGGTTTGCGCTCTATTTTAATGGAAGCGGTTTTACTGGCTTTAATGTTCGCGACAATTGTCGGAGTGGTGGCGTTGACGCAAGGTATGCGCAAGATTAATGTTCAATATGCTAAACGGGTGGTCGGACGCAAAGTCTATGGTGGTCAATCCACCCATATTCCTCTGAGGGTGAACACCGCTGGGGTTATGCCGATAATATTTGCCCAAACGATTATGTTTGTTCCTCAAACCATTGCGACATTCCTTCCGGAAAGTATAATCCGAGATTGGTTAATGACAGGGTTTTCTCGGCAATCTATTCCCTATATGGTGATATATGTAGTTTTAATAGTGTTTTTTACCTTTTTCTATACCGCAGTTGCATTTAATCCAGTGGATGTAGCAAATAACTTAAAAAAGCACGGTGGGCTTATTCCCTCGGTGAAACCAGGCAAGCGAACCTCAGAATATTTGGATAACATTTTAACGAAAATAACCTTACCCGGTGCGATTGCTTTAGGTATAATTGCAATAGCACCGACCATAGTAACGATGAATGTGAATGTATCATATAATTTCGCTTCGTTTTATGGTGGAACAGGGCTTTTGATTGTGGTTGGAGTGGCATTGGATACTTTGCAACAAATTGAAGCGCATCTCTTGATGCGGCATTA
>FWPV01012670.1_pt1 | contig 12935 bp, 16 predicted proteins | sample 2228371 | NCBI WGS metagenome assembly FWPV01 (sample SAMEA103939776, study PRJEB20133) | metagenome | reverse complement strand
ATGAAAATATAACAAAAATTACTTTTAAGATGCAATAGTTTAATTATTATCAGCAATTAGTTGAATTAGCTAATTCTTATTGAGTTCATTGGTTTGTTAGTTCGATTTTCTTTAAACGCAGAGAACGCGGAGAGAATTAAAACACTTATCAAAATCCTTTGCGTCCTTTGCACTCTTAGCGGTTTTTTTAATTAATTCTTTATTCTCAGAAATAAAATTTATATCGAGCATATCCTTTATATAAATTATTTTAACTAAATAAAAGCGCTTAATCAAACTCTTTTAGAGGCAATTTTGAAAAATTTCAACTTGTTTATTATACTGGATAATTAAGTTTTTTAAGTTTGAATTTTTTTCATTTATTTGGTTAACCAAAGAATTATAATAAGTTATTTTGTCTTGAAGCTGGTTTTGAAGGTTCTGAAGAATCACTTTCTTAGAATTCGCCTCGTCAATCTTCTCCTGACCCCGCTTTTGAAGAGTTTCTCCTTGCAACCAATATTCTTCTGCTGCCGCTTTATCTCTCGTTTGAGAATAAATTTGATTTCCTTTTAAGATTAAATTGTTTCCTTGGAGTATTAATGATTTCCCTTCACCAATTAAATTATTAATCTCTTGATATAAAACATCTATTTGACTTTTTAAAGTTGATATTTCTCCTTCTAAAAGTTGCATTGTGTTTTCAATGTTTTTAATCTCCTTTTCTTTATTTTCTATCTCCGTTTTTAAAGACTCACTCGGTAAAGGACAATCAGAGGCTGAAGTAGCAAAAACCTGAACCGCAAGATATTGTTTTTTTCCTTTAAAAATACCAATTTTATGAGCAACTCCAATCTCTCTAAATTTGGAATTCAAAATGTTCTCTCTATGGCCGGGACTTGCCATCCATGCATCTACAAGATCCTTTGAATCCGCAAAATAACCAAGCGCTAAATTTTCTCCAGCAATTACATAGGAATATTTTACATTTTTTAGAGTATTTGAAACATCTGTTCCTTGGGGAGAAACATGATCAAAATATTGCTGCAAAAACATGTCATCAATTCTTTCCATGGCGGCTTTATTTAAAAATTCATTTTCGCGAAGAATATTTTTGCTATATTTTTTACGATATTCGTTTGTAATTTTTATAATTTCGTTATCAGAAAGAACCTCCTTAATTGCTTTTTCCTCCTCCGAAGAAAGGGGCCCCGGAATCAAAATTTCTTTTTTTATGTTGCTTATACTTTCTGGAGCTTTTTTTAGAAAATTACTTAGAGGAGAAAAATAAAAAAGAGCTCCAACGGTAAAAAATCCAATAAATACCAAAAATATTTCTAGAATTCTTGTATTCTTTAATTTCATAAATTACAGATTTAATAAAAGAGAATCAGAATTTCTTTATATTTATTGATGCTTTCCTTTAAATAATAAAATAATGACTCAATAAAAAGAATTATCTTAATTAAATCTAAAAACTAAGCAAACATCAACCAACTTGGTTTTATTATCAAAATTATACCCAAAACAACCATCAAAATTCCACCAATTAAAGCCGCCCATTTACTATATTTATCAGTAAGGGCAATTTTTTCAAATGTTACAAGAGCAATTAACCAAACAATAAGATCGTCCAACATATAAAAGAAAACATATAAAAGGATATAAAGATAATAAACTGGTTTTGCTAAAGTGCTTTGGGAAAGAATATTAGTATAAACAGCAGGAAATCCGGCAGAGCAAAAAAACTCAACTATATTTACGCTCCAGGCCAAAATAGTAACCCCAACAATGGTTGCAATTAAAGTTGAGGGCTGGACAACTTCTTTCATTTTTTTAACTATCCTTCCCTTGAGCCTTTCTCTTTTATCTGTAACCTCACAGGTCCCGGGTTTAAAAGTAATAAAATCCCTTATTCTCATCACTCCAATTCCGATAGCAATGCCGCCAATTAAAATCCGAATAAAACTATAAAAGCCTATAAATAAAAATAAATTAAGCCAAGCTGTCATAAAAAGAAAATATGAGATAGAAGATACTAAGATAAAAATTCCTCCAACAAACAACATTTTTTTTCTTGATTTTGTTGCAAGCAAAAGAGTAATTAAAAATATCAAAGCCCACATTGAACAAGGATTAAAACCATCAAGTGTTCCCAAGACGACAGTTAAAGCCGGTAAAGAAAACTTCCCGATATCTATATCTCCAATTAAAGGAATATGGATTTTTTTATCGCTCTCACTTGGCTCCTCTCCTAGATAAGACACAACATAATTTTCAATTTCTTTTCCTATATTGTTTTCGTTGTCATATCCAATAACATATTTATCTTTAATAAAAGTAACGGGCACTCCACTACAGTCAGCTTTATATTTTTTGCAAAATTCCTCAAAAATTTTTTGATTTTTTTTGTTTGAGGAAATTTCGTACTCTTTTAATTTAATTTGAGGATATTTTCTTGCTAACTTTTCAATGAGGACAATACTTGCTATAAAAAAAGTTAATTTCTATTTTTTTTGTTTGGGCAAAAGAAAAAAATAATGGTATTGCTACCATAATTAAAAGTAAAACAAAACTCGCCAATAATTTATTTTTCATTTTATTTTTTTTTGATTTTCTGTAAGTCTTTTAATAAACCCTCTATTTCAATATTATAATTTTTGCAAATATCCCCAAGATTCAAATTTTCCATTTCCATTTTTGCAAAAGGACAAGTTATACAAGGAATATTATGCTTTGCTAGAACCTCCTGCGCGTTATCTAATTCCAAAATTTCTTTTAATGTTGTGTCTTTTGTAATTTTCATATTTCTACGAATTATGAATCTTTACGAATATACGAATAAAACATTAAATACAAAAATTAAAATGAAAAATGAAAATTGAAAATGTAAAAAGAATTAAAATTCCTTTCTTTTGTTTTCGTATATTCGCGATTACTCTTTTTTAAAAAACAAATTACATAAACAATGACCCTTCTCTCCTATTTCTTTTTTCATAAATTTACAAGGGCAAATTATTTCTTTGTCCTGTTCTTTATCTCCAGTAATTCTTCTGCAGGGACAATATTTTTCTCCAAAACTTTTCTCCCTCTCTATTAAAGCATTAATAATGTTTTTTAATGCCTTTTTATCGAGGTTCAATCTCAAACCATTATTTTTTGCGTATTTTTCATATTCTTCAATTAATTTTTCGGTCTTATCCATGTTGTTATAAGAATTTTTTGTTTTATTACTTCTTTAAGTTTTCAGAAAGCCATTTTTTAATAGTTTCTTCTGGCTGAACACCAATAAAAAATGAAATTGGCTTCCCTTCTTTAAAAATCATCACTGTTGGAATTTGCTGAATTTGATAATTGTCGGCGGTTAAGGGAGCTTCATCAATATTCACTTTTACAAAGATAACTCTGTCTTCAAAATCTTTTAAAACCTTTTCTAAAATTGGAGCTAAAAATTTACATGGCATACACCAATTACTCCAGAAATCAACAACAACCGGCTTTTTATTGTTTAAAACCGATTCGCCAAAGTTTTCATCGGTTAAATTTAATATTTCCATAATTAAGTAATCGCGGATATACGAATATTTATTTCTATATGTTTATTTAAAATTATATATTCGCGAATGGTCTTTTTAAAAATTATCTCCTTCTATCTTCTCTACTGCTTCAACCGGACAAACCTCAATACACCTTCCACATTTCTTACATTTTTTTTGGTCAATCTCTGCTTTCCCATTATTATCTAATGTTATTGCCTGATTTGGACACTCCGCAGCACATGCTCCGCAACCAATACATTTTTCTTTATTTATTTTTGGCATTTTACATTAATAATTTAAAATAAAAAACCTTTGACATATTTATTTTTATATAACTTTTAGATAATTTTTTCAATCTTAATAAAAAAAACACCACAGGGTGATGTTTTTTTATGGTCCCGGGAAGGAAAATTTCCTAGAATAATCTCTAGGTGGGTGCCCGCAATGTGGCGCCCTGGACGCACCAGTGAACGTCACAAGATTTAGGGCTCCCAATATTTTCGATTAGTCCGGAATTTTCTAATCCCAGGACCATTATTATTATCTAAAAATAGAAAGCTAATTGTCAATAGGTTTTATATTTTGAAATTTTTAAGCTTTTTGTAAAGCATAAATAGAAATGAAGGTCTTACTCTGTTCGTTGTAAAAGAATCAAAAAATACTCATACTCAATAACTACTCTCTACTTTCTACCTTCTGCCTTCTACCTTCTAAAACATTATATCCTCTTCTGCTCTTTTGTATTCAAAAATATCTTCAGCTGCGAACCAAAGAGCGATTTCGTTTTTAGCTTCTTCTGGAGTTTCTGAAGCGTGAATTATATTATGAACAGCTCTTTTACCTTTATTGGCGGCTGTTGCGCTGTCAACTGAAAAATCTCCTCTGATTGTTCCCATTTCAGCTTCTGCCGGAAGTGATTTTCCCGCTAACTTTCTTACCATATCAATTGCATGTACTCCCTGAACTATCATTTTTACCATAGGACCGGAAGTCATATAATCTAAAAGCCAACCACGAACCATTTTCCCAATTTCTAAGGGGTTATCAGTTCCAAGCGCTTTTATTGGATCAACATTATAAGTTTTATAATTATTTAAAGTTTTTTCTCCTAATCTTGTTATCCACTTTTCGTCTTTTGGATAATGATTATCAATTTGTTCTCTCTGAGCCTGTATCATCTCAAGAGAAATAATTTTAAGGCCCCGTCTTTCAATGCGAGAAATAATCTCACCCACAAGACCCCTTTTTACGCCGTCTGGCTTTATTAAAACTACCGTTTTTTCTTCTTTTGGGTTTTCCATATTTTTAATTTATTATTTTATATTTTTTTAATTTGACCATTTTTTAACTCAACCTTGATATAATTAAACGATTTGTCTTTATTATAATAATTCAAATTATATTTAATAAAAGGTGAAAAAATCTTCCAATCAAACGCACATTTTATCGCTTCTCTTGGACAATTCATTTCACACATCAAACAAGACAAACAATTTCTACCCCAGACCGGATAGCCGTTCTCGTCTTTTTTAATATTCTTAGTAGGACAATTTTTTATACAAAGCCCGCAACGAATACACTTATTTTTATTTACTCTAAATAATCTGCTATAAAAGTTTTTAACTAGAAAATTATTAGATAAAAATCTTTCAATTTTAAAAACAAAAGAAGGAACATCTTGGTCTATGGGTGGTTTTTTATATTTTCCACCCGAGAAAACTTTGGAAACTTTCCTGCCAAAATTCTCTGCGTTTTTCAAGTCTTCTTCTGTTGGATTATCTGGAGAGTAAAGATATCCTTCTTTTAGATAAAGATAAACTATATCTGCGCCCCTACAAAAAAAATATCCAATTTCTTTTCCTCCTTTTTTGCTTAAAATCTCCCTTATAACATTTCCGGTTCTTCCTTTAAAAGCTCCATGTAAAACAAAAACAAAAAAAGGCTTTCCTTTAAGGTTAGATAATCTTTTAAGGTATTTAGTTACAATAAATGGCGGCTGGAAATAATAAGTTGGTGAACCGATTCCTAAAAAATCATAATTTTTAATATCCGGAGGAGAACCATCTTTTAAATTAAAAAAATCAACGCTATGCCCAATTTGAACTAAAGACGATCCAATTTTTTCAGCAATTTTCTTTGTAGACCCTTGTTGGGAAAAATAAACTATAAGACACTTTGACATTTTTTATTTTAAAATGTTACTTTTTAAAAAAAGAAGCGCCATCAGTGATTATTTTAATATCTCCTCTTTCATCGGTTCTGAGTGTTTTTATATCATATAGTTTTGGTTCCAGACCTCCTTCAAGACACCCTAAAGGGTTTCTTACGTCGCTTCGCTCCTATCTTCACCCGGAACCAAAACATGGGATGGATCCCATACCCTCTTTACTTTACCCCTATTAATGAACCGTCAGTAATTATTTTAATATCTCCTTTCTCGTCGGTTCTGAGTGTTTTTATATCATATTTTTTTAACCTTTCCAATACTTCTTTTGTGGGATGGCCATAGCTATTTTTACCAACCGAAATAATGGCAAAATTTGGCATAATTTTTTTTAAAAAAATATCAGAGGTAGAAAACCTGCTTCCGTGGTGCGAAATCTTTAAAACGTTGCTTTCAACCCTAAAACCATCCTCAATTATATTTTTTTCAATTTTTTCTGATACATCGCCAGTAAAAAGGAATCTTGTTTTTCCAAAAATTAATTTTCCAACAATAGAAAAATCATTTGTATCGTTGCTAGAAAAATCTTTTTCGGGCCAAAGAATAAAAAAATAAACCCCGCCAGGAAAAGATATTTTCTGCCCTTGCTTTGCAAAAATAATTTCACTACCCTCTTTTTTCGCCGCTTCAAAAAAATTACTATATAATTTTTTTTCTTTAATTTCTCCTTCTAGCTTTGGAATTAAAACTCTTTCCACTTCAAATTCTTTAAAAATTTCAAAAAACCCTGTAATGTGGTCCTTGTCAGGATGCGTTAAAACCATCATTTCAATTTCTCTGTCAAAAAAAGGCATTTCTCTTGCAACTTTTCCCGCAAAATCATTAGAGGGGCCTCCGTCAATTAACATCTGATTTGATTTTGGCATCTTAACTAAAAATCCATCCCCTTGGCCAACATCAAAAAAAACAACTTCTACGTTCTTTCCCTCTATCTGTCCACTGCTTAAAATAAATTGCCACAAATAGAAATTGATAACCCCCAAAAAAACTACGAAAATTATTCCGATTTTAATTTTATGTTTATGCCGCATATTGAAAATTATCTTTTTTAATTATTAAAAAATAAATAAAAGCATAAAATCCAATAATAAAAATGAAATTAATTTTAAAGGAAATAGATGCAAATGGTAATGAAGATATAAAATTTATTACAAAAACAACAAAAGAAAAAACTATTTTTATCAAAAAAGAAAAATAAAACGCAATATAAGGAAAAATTACTGCTAAAATTAAAAACAAAAAACCACCAACAAGGAGTACTGGCAAAAGCGGAACAACTAAGATATTTGAAAGGGGCGCTAAAACCGGCACTTTACCAAAGTTAAAAATCAACAGGGGCAAACACAAAATTTGAGCCGCCAATGTAAGACAAAAAAGTTCTCTAATTTTAGAATTTTCAACTTTAAACCTTTTCTCAAAAATAGGATAAAAATAAATAATCCCAATGGTTGCAAGAAAAGAAAGCTGAAAACCAACATCTCTTGTTAAAATTAAAGGATTAAAAATCAACATAATAGTTGCCGCAAAAACAATAGAGCGGGAAGATTGCAAAAGGCGTCCCATTGCCCAACCAATATATAAAAGTCCTCCCATAATTCCGGCCCTTACAGCAGAGGCTGGCGCGCCAATTAACAAAATATATAAAAATAAAACTAAAATAGAAAAAATAGTAGCCTCTTTTCTCCAAAAACCAAGCCATATAAAAAATAAAAAGAAAATCTCTAAAATAATCATAATATGCATTCCGGATATCGCAACAATATGAGAAAGCCCTGAAATTGAAAGTTTTTCTTTAAAATCCCGAGAAATTCTGCTTTTATCCCCCAAAGTAATTGCAGATAAAATTGCTCCTTCGGGAGGTGGTAAAATTTTTGCGCTGTTTTTTAATTTTTCTTTTATTAAAAAAATTTTCGCTAAAATAGGATTTCCTTTATTCCTCTCTAAGACTTCAACCTCTGGATAAAAAATTACAGAATAAATTCTTTTCGCTCTTAAATAATCTTTATAATTAAAATCGGATGTAAAATTATTTGGTGTTTCAATCTTTCCTTTCAATAACACCCTATCACCATATTTAATGTCGCTTCCCAAATTTAAAAAAGCTAATAATTTTCCTTTTGTAGCTTTATCGTCGACTTTCTTAACGCTTACAGCAATTTCAATACTTTTTTCTTTTTCTTGCGACTCTTTTGAAACAATACCCTCGATTAAAAACTCGCCCTTTTCATTGTAATAATGAACATCTTCTGGCTTTGGAATAATCTCTGCTTCAAATTTTTCTTCCCAAAAAACTCCAAAAATAAATGTCAAAAAACAAAGACTAAAAATAAAAAGTTTTCTTTTATAAAAAACAGAAAAAATTATTAACCCAAAAATTAAAAATAAAAAATAAAAAATAAAACTTGGAGTAAAAAAAGAAGCCAAAAATACACCAAAAATAAAGGCAATACAAGAATAAAAAAATAATTTTGAAAAATAAAGCATAATCTATATTAAATATATTGAATAATAATTATACAAGTTTTATAATTTAGATAGTACTCCAAAAAGTTCTTTTGAAGGGAGGGATTGCCATATGATAAGGAGAGCGTCCACGGGCGCGACCTCCGAGCTGTCAACGGAAAACGGTGCAAGCGAGGAGGAGAAGAAGGAGGTCGAAAAGGCGATCAAGTGGACTCTTGAGAGGTTCGGCCCCCGCGGTAAACTCAAGGACAAGGTTAGATACTAGTGACGATCTCTCCGCCGGTCTTAATTTTTAAGGACTGGCATTTTATTTTAAAACAGCTATAAAGGTTGATTTTACAATAAATTAATAATAATATAAATAATGCTTCCGGGCTGTAGTGTAACGGCTAGCACGAGTCCTTTGGGAGGATTTAGTCTGGGTTCAAATCCCAGCAGCCCGACCAATCTATAAGTTGTATTGTTAAAAACCCTACTTCTTTAAGAAAAATGAATAAAAAAAGAATATTACTTGCAGAAGATGATCCGTATATTTCAGATATTTATTATACCTATTTAACCAAAATTGGTTTTGATGTTGTTCATGTAAAAGATGGAAAAGTGTGTCTTTCAAAATTAGAAAATGAAAATTTTGATTTAATATTATTAGATATTTTGCTGCCAGAAGTTGATGGATTTGAAATATTGAAAAAGGTTAAAGAAATGCCAAAGTTTAAAAACGCCCCTATAATCGTCTTTACAAACTTATTAGAAAAAACAATTCCGGATAAAGCAATTGCTTTGGGGGCAAAAGAATGTCTTATTAAAACAAATTTTGAACCAAAACAAGTAGTTGAAAAAATAAAATCTTTATTAGGAGAGCCAGGAAAATAAAAAACTTGAAATAAAAATAAAAAAATTTATACTAAAAATTGTTTAATTCCCATAAACTAGAATATGCAAATGCGGGTATAGTTTAGTGGTAGAATGACTCCCTTCCAAGGAGTAGACACGGGTTCGACTCCCGTTACCCGCTCCAATACCAAACTTTCAGGAATTTTGCCGACCGATTTGGCGGCGCTTCGCGCCGCCTTATACGGGAAAATGGGCTCGCCGCGCGCGGCGCGGCTCGCCAAAAAGAGGTTCGAGCCAAAGATTTCTTTGGCAGCGACCTTTTTCTCTAAAAGGTTGCTGTCCTTGGCGATTTTTGAGAGGTTTTGTGCGTAATTTATCCACTTTCTCATCGGTTCGAGCCAATCATTCTGCTTTTGTTCAAGTTCTGTAATTTTTTCCTCCAGCGACTTCTTTTCCAAAAGAAGTTTTTGTTTTTCTTGGCGGTAGATTTCTCTTTCAATATCCTGCTCTAAATATCCGTCCAAAAGTCGCTGGAGTTTTATATTTATTATTTTTATCTTTTCTCTGTTTTCTTGAACAAAAGCAGAAACGGATTGGGCGGATTTTGTTTTATCCTTTTCTAACATCTCTAAAAGTTTTTCCGCCCAATCCGAACGCAAAGAAAATTTTTGAAGTAGAGAAGAAATCTTTTTATCTAATTCCTCTTGGCGAATACAAGATTCGGGACATTTTATTGCTTTGTTCTTTTTTGTGCAGTGGTAATAAATATAGTGATGTTCGTTTCCATTTTTCTGTCGTTTAATCCTGTATTCGCCAGTAATCATCATTCCGCAAGTTCCACACTTTAATAATCCGCAGAAAACTTGCGGTTCATTTTTTGTTTTGCGATGCGGCTTTCCTTTCTGTTTCAAAACCTCCTGAACTTTATCAAAAATTTTCTTTGCGATGATTGGCTCGTGTTTACCTTCATAGATTTCTCCGGCGTAGCGGAATAATCCGCAGTAAAAAGGATTTGAGAGAATAAAAGTCGCCCTCGTCTTGTGGATTTTCTTTCCGCCGCGGGATAAAATCCCGCGTTGCGCCAAAAAGTTGCAAATATCCTCTAATCTTGAATTGCCTTTAGCATAGAGTTCAAAAACCTCTTTGATGATTTTTGCTTTTTTTCTATCAACAATGATTGTTTTATTTCTCGAATCATTGATATAACCAATTGGAGCAAAACTCGGATATTCACCTCTCCTTACTTTTTGGTGCAAACCACGCTTCGTGTTTTCGGAAAGAGAATCCACATAGTATTTGCTTTGCCCAAAAGCGATGTTCAACATAAATTTTCCTTGTGGGGTTGGCTCAAACCAAAAGGTGGGAAATTTTAAGCTTGCAAGTTTTCCGGTATCCAAGAGGAAAATAAGCCGGCCACCATCAACAGAATTGCGCGCCAATCTGTCTGGATGCCAAGCCAAAATTCCGTTTGCCTTGCCTTTTTCAATTCGTTTTAGCATTTCATTAAAAATTGGCCTGCCCGGAATTTTGGCAGATTGTTTCTCAACTAAAATATCAACAATTTCTAAATTCTCTTTTTCTGCAAAGGCGCGCAATTCTGCTATTTGGTACTCAATAGACCTGACTTGTTTATCTTCCACATCAGTGGATTTTCGGGCGTAAAGAAAAAATTTATTGTTCATAGATTTTTTGTTAGTTTTTTATTAGGCAAAGCAAATACTTAAAAATCGCAAGAGATAACGAACCTCTTTTTGGCGAGCCGCGCTTTGCGCGGCGAGCCCATTTTCCCGTATAAGGCGGCGCGAAGCGCCGCCAAATCGGTCGGCAAAATTCCTGAAAGTTTGGTATTGGAGCATTTGTACAACCAAATCCGAACCTATTTTGAACGAAACTGACCGACTGCCGCGCCTGCGGCGCGGCACAAAACCGACGCTCGGGCGGGGCGGGAAGGAAAGGGGGTTGGGGGGAAAGAAATTCCCGCCCCGCCCTCGCTTTCGCCGCCGCCGAATTTCGTGCCAGTGAAACTAGCGCGCCGCCTTAAATTTCCTTCTCTAACAATTGCCACGATTTTTCAGCGGAAAGTGGCAATCTCAATGATTTTTCAATTCGCGAATTATGTTCAATAAAAATCTGCTTGATTTCGTCTTTGTCCAATTTTAACTTTAGCACAATTCGTTTGATTAAATCTATAACACCAGAAGCCAAAAACGAATCGTGATTGGGGTCAAATGGCGGAAATTCTTTTAATAATTCTGGGGCGTTTATTCCGCCAGTATTATTTGGTCCGTTTAGATCAAGATAACAAACTTCAAGATACGTCCACAGAGCGTCTTTCAATTTCATTTCGCCTCGCAGAATTTCCGCCATTTGGAAACGCACATTGCGGTATAAACCTCAATCGCCGTTTTTGGCGTGTTCTATCAGTTGCTTATTCAGCAAACCCCAACGGACATCATTATCTGACGGCTCTTTACCACCAAATCTTTTTCGCAAAATTTCTTTCTCTTTTGCAAACTCTTCTTTTTCAGCAACAAAAATATCATGCGTTCCAGCAACGATTGACCATTCTTCGTCAATTTTATCGGCTTCCGCTTTTGTTACAACAACGCGAGTATTATCTTTTGGCCGAGTGCGAACAAACATAAACTTGCCACAATGCTGGCATTTTGTTTTCGCGCCTGGAATTCTGGAAAGGGCCTTGTGGCAATTCGGGCATTCCGCTTTGCGCTCATCTTTTTGCTCGCGTTGTTGATTGCCGCTTTTAGATTGCGAACGGAATAAATCAAATACACCCATAATTACTCAATTGAAATTGTCCACGCACCATCAGCAGAAATATCCAATAGATAAATTCCTGAACGGCTTACGCCTACGGCTTTTGAGCCGTCAAAGTCACCAATTTCATTTACAAGCAACTCCTCGCGGTTTCCGTTTTTGTCCATTAGTAAAACCGCAAAATTTGATTTTCCAGTGTGTTTTAATTTGAAAGTAGTTAGACCTTTATCCAGTTTTACGAATGGGGATACTTGTTGCCCTGTTCCTGTAAATGTTTTTGGTTTTGATTCTGCAGTTGTTGGTCTGGGTTGTTCAATTTTTACAGCCCATTTGCCATTAGCGGATACATCCAAAATGTATTCTCCCTTTTTAGCAATACCGACCGCTTTTGCTCCATCAAATTTTCCAATTTCATTTACAAGCAACTCTATGCGCTGTCCATCGCTATCCATCAGAGTAATTGCAAAATTTGAAGTTCCCGTATGGGTCATCTTAAAAATAGATAAACCGCTCTCAAGGGTAAATTTTTGAGTAGCTTGCTGACTGGTTCCTGACAATTCAATTGGGGCTGGTTCTGGTATAATTTCTTCTTTTGGCTCTAAATTTCCAACTTTTTCAACGGAATTTCCGTTATTCGATGAAGGCGATGACTGATTTCCTCCATCAGACAAAGCGCTAACGATAATAAAAAATCCAATAATACCCACAACCCACCAAAGCCATTTTTTCTTTTTAGGCTGATTTTGTTGTGTTTGGTTATTCATATTGTTCTCCATAAATTTATAAATTATTTAATTAAATCATCAACGCTTATCTCAAGAGCTTTTGCAATTTTCTTGAGCGTATCAAGTGTTGGATTCTGGTTTTTACCAGCTTCAATTTTGATAATTGTATTATTGGCGACATCGGCTAATCTTGCCAATTTTTCTTGGGAAAGCCCTTTGGCTTCCCTTAATTTTCTTAAATTTTTGGTTATGTTTGACATACTAATATCGCGGTAGTAGAATTAAAGTATTAGATGATATTTCCTTTCAACTACTTTAATGCTACACCAAAAATTAAAAAATGTAAATAACTTCTGGCGGTGCATTTTGCAAAACGAAATACGAAATTCGGCGGCG
>FWPV01012669.1_pt1 | contig 12935 bp, 13 predicted proteins | sample 2228371 | NCBI WGS metagenome assembly FWPV01 (sample SAMEA103939776, study PRJEB20133) | metagenome | reverse complement strand
AACTCCAGCAGCATGATCCCGAAGGTGTCGCCGTCGGCGACCGTGGTCAGCTCCACCGACGGTTCGGCCCACGAGACGACCTTCGCCTCGGCCGGCACCTCCAGGGTCACCGGCCCGGCTGCCGTGGTGCTGAGGGCGAACGGCCCGGCCGGCTCCCCTTCGGTGGCCGTGGTCGCCGCCGGCGTGATGGCCAGGCTCGGGGGAGGTTCGGGTGTGGCGGCGCTGGCGGCGGACGCGACGATCGCGTCGTGCACCGCGGCCACCGGGCCACCGGAGGTCAGGGTGAAGCCGTCGGTGAAATGCCAGATCGCCGCCTGGATGCCGGCCGCCATCTGGGCGGCGGTCGCGCCGGTGGCCGCCTGCAGGGCGGCGAAGTCGGCGCCCGGCGCAGTCGGCGTGCCGTAGGCGGTGAGGATGAACGCCACCCTGGCCAGATCGGAGATCCCCGAGGTGGCCCAGTCCTGCTCGGTCAGGCCGCCGGTGCCGACGGTGATCGAGGTGGCGAGGTCGATGCAGTAGGCGGTGGCGGTCGCCCCGCCGCTGAGCGTCAGCCGCAGTTCACCGGCCCAGGCGGTCAGCGGGCCGCCCGGTGCGGTGCCGGACACGGTGGTCCCGCTGCCGGTGCCGGTGAAGGTGGCGGTGGTCGTAGCGGTCGCAGGCGACGCGACCACCACGCCGATCGCCGCCACCAGACCGACCACGACCAGGACCGCCCGGGTGACGCCGGTGGCCTTCCGCCGGTGCGCCGCAGGCTCGAGAGCCGGAACAGGTCGCATGATGGCCTCCGTTGGTCACGGTGGGGCCGGGTTCGCTCTGGCTCCCCGTAGGCCCAGCGACCAGCACAGCCTTACGGTTCGTCGCCTCCCCACTACTCTTTGCAGTCACTGAGACGGTACGCCCCTGTGCTGATGACGCAAGCGGGCGACGCCGGACTTGAGGGTTTCGTGACCGTCTGGCGGCGGTGTGGTCAGGCGTCGTCGGCGCTGTCGTCGGTGCTGTCGCCGTCAGCGTCGTCGGTGTCGTCGGTGTCGTCGGTGCGCCGGGCGTCGCCGATGCCCAGCGTCGGGCGGTCGCCGAGGAACGTGTCACCGAGCCGGTCCTGCTCGAGCGTGGACCCGCTGGCCGTGACCGCGTCAGGCCCCCAGTCGATGTTCCCTCCGAAGCGGCCGAGGTCGGGGACGCTGCCACCGCTCCCGGTGCCGCTGATGTCGTCGACCCGGCGGTCACCGCCGAGCAGCTCGCCCTTCAGGTCCGGCGGCGCGCCGGCGCCGAAGTCGAGATCCTCGTGGTCGTCGGTCGGGGTGACGTCACCGCTGCCGGCCGCCCGCCTCGCTGCCAGCTGCTGCTCGAGTGCCTCGCCGCCGATCAGGTCCAGATGCACGGGTTGGAACTCGTTGGGCTGGCTGGGCTTCGGGGTGGTCTTCGGGGGGGTCTCGGTGATGTTCCCGTCAGGGGTCTGGGTGGTGGTGGACCCGTCGGTCCGGCGGATGATGACCGTGCCGTCTTTGAGCTTGGTCACCTCGGTGCCGGTGTCGCCGAAGGTGGTGGTCTTTCGTCGGTCGGGGTGCACCGTGTGGATATTGCCGCCGCGCACCTCCACGACCGGTCCGGCAGGTGCGGCACCGCCAGTGCCGTTGGCGGCGGCGATCTCCGCCTGCCCGCGCTGGAGATTGGAGGTGATCAGCCCGGCGACGGCGTGGAAGGCGGGGTCGTATTCGTTCGCCCACTCCCCGGTGCCCTTCATCTGCACACCCTCGCCCGGGTCGAAGGCCCCCTGGGGGTTGGTTGCGCTGCGGCCTTCACCCCGGTCGGCGATGGCCTTGGCGGTGTTCCAGGCCCAGTCCTTGTAGCTGGATCCGCCGTCTGAGATGGCCCCGGTGTCTTGCTGGGCGATCGATTGCAGCTCCTCCGGGTCCTGGGCGATCAGCTCGGACGTGGCCCGTTCGCGGAGCTGGTCCCTGGTGGTCTGACCGGCGTGGGAACGGCCGGCCGGGTTCTGGTCCATCTCGGCCTGCACGTCGACCTTGCCCGACCCGGTCTGGCCGGTGAGGTTCGCCAGCTTCGAGCCCGACAGTCCCGACGTGGCCGAGGCGATGAACGACGATGCTCCAGGGACCTGCCCGGCGGCCGACCCGGCCACGCCCCCGCCCTGGCCGGCGCCCAAGCCGAGGGCGTCGCCCAGCGCGGCGACCGCAGCGTCCCGGTCGACCGTGGTGGGGGGAACTTCGGCCACCGGCCGCTCCGGCACCTGTTCGGCGTCCCTGGGTTCGGTGTGGTCCCGGCTGTCTGGGGCCTGCACCCCCTGCTCGGCGACGCTGGCGACGGCGTCGGGGACGAGATCGGCTTTGGGTACCACCCGGTGCACCGGGTCCCGCTTGATCACCATGGCCCTCCCCCTCGGTCCTGGTCTGGTCATTGAAACCCTTCCGCAACCATTTGGGAAGGGGCCCGGCCGCAGGGGCCGCCCGTGCGGCATGATCACCGACCGTGGCCGAGCATGCCGAGCAGTTGAGCCGTCTGGGGGCGCGGTTGCGGGACCTGGCACCGGTGGTGGTCGCCTTCAGTGGGGGCGCCGACTCCGCGTTCCTTGCCGCCGTCGCCCGGCGGATGCTGGGTCGGGCCGGTGCGGTCGCCGTCACCGCCGTGTCGCCGTCGCTTGCCGGACGGGAGCGGGCCGACTGCGCCGCCCTCGCCGCCGAGTGGGATCTCGACTGGCGCGAGGTGCGGACCGACGAGCTGGAGCGGGCCGCCTACCGCACCAATGACGCGATGCGGTGCTTCCACTGCAAGGACGCGCTCATGGACGTGCTCGAGCCACTCGCCGGTGAGCTCGGCGCGACCGTGGTCCTCGGGGTGAACCTCGACGATCTCGGCGATCACCGGCCCGGCCAGCGCGCTGCGGCCGACCGGGGGGCGGCGTTCCCGCTCGTCGACGCCGGGTTCACGAAGGCCGATGTGCGGGCCTGGTCGCGACGGCTGGGCCTGCGCACCTGGGACAAGCCGGCCGCTGCGTGCCTGGCGTCGCGCATCCCGTACGGCACGCCGGTGACGGTGGCGCTGCTCGGTCGGGTGGAGCGTGCCGAGGCGGCCCTGGCCGGGTTGGGGTTCGACGCGCTGCGGGTGCGCCACTACGGCGACACCGCGCGCATCGAGGTGCCCCTCGACCGGCTCGGCGATCTGCTCGCCCGGCGGGAGGCGGTGGTGGCCGCAGTGAAGGGGGCGGGGTACGCCTACGTCACCGTCGACCTCGAGGGTCTGCGCAGCGGCAACCTCAACGCCGCCCTCGGTCCAGCATGAACGAATCCGCGTTCCGGATCTACCCTGCAGGAACAGGTGCGCCGCAGGGCGCGACGAAGGGGGAAGCCTGATGGCAGAGGTCCTGGCGAAGCTCGCTGCGGCTCGCGGTGACGTCCCGGCGCTGATCGACGAGCGGGGCACCACCACCTGGCCGCAGCTGAACGAGCGGGTGAACCGGCTGATCCACGCCTTCCGCGCCGCCGGGCTGCGCACCGGCGACACCTTCTCGCTGATCGCCCGAAACAGCCGGGAGTACTTCGAGGTCTACCTCGCCGCCGCCCACGCCGGGCTCACCTTCGTGCCGGTGAACTGGCACTGGACCGCCGACGAGCTCGCCTACGTGCTCGACAACAGCGACTCGCGGGCGATCGTGGCCGACGCCATGTTCGCCGACACCGCAACCGGGGCTGTGGCCCACGCCGCCTGCGGCGCCGACCTGGTGGCCAAGGTGGCCGTCCTCGGCGACATCGAGGGATTCACCCCCTACGAGTCGTTCGTGGCCGCCGGTTCGGCCGACGAGCCGGCCGACCAGGTGGTGGGCGGGCCGATGTTCTACACCTCCGGCACCACCGGTCGGCCCAAGGGGGTCCGCAGCGGCTACATCGGCGCCGGGCTGCCGCCGAGCATGCTCGAGTTGATGAGCGCCGGGTTCAGCTCGATGCTCGGGGTGCCGCCGGCCGGGGTCACGCTGCTGTGCGGGCCGATCTACCACTCGGCCCAGTGGGCGTTCTCGCTGTTTCCGATGATGTCGGGTGCGACGGTGGTGATGCGCCACAAGTTCGACGCCGCAGAGACGCTGCGCCTGATCGACGAGTACCAGGTGACCAACGTGCACCTGGTCCCCACCCAGTTCGTCCGGATGCTCAAGCTGCCCGAGGAGGTGAAGCGCTCGTTCGACGGCTCGTCGTTGCAGGTGGTCTGGCACGGTGCCGCCCCGTGCCCGCCCGAGGTCAAGCGGCAGATGATCGAGTGGTTCGGCCCGAAGATCACCGAGTACTACGGCGGCACCGAGGGCGCCATCGTGAGCCTGATCTCCTCCGAGGAGTGGCTGGCCAAGCCGGGCAGCGTCGGCCGCCCGATCGACACCATGGAGGTGATCGTGGTCGGCGACGACGGCGAGCGGCTCGGGCCGAACCAGCCGGGCACGATCTACCTGCGGAACAAGATGGGCACCGACTTCGAGTACCACAAGGACCCGGAGAAGACGGCCAAGGCGCACCTGGACAAGGGGGTGTTCACTCTCGGCGACGTCGGCTATCTCGACGAGGACGGCTACCTGTTCATGAGCGACCGGAAGATCGACATGATCATCTCCGGGGGCGTGAACATCTACCCGGCCGAGATCGAAGGGGTGCTCGTCGAGCACCCGGCGGTGCGGGACGCCGCGGTGTTCGGCATCCCCGACGAGGAGTTCGGCGAGCAGGTCAAGGCGGCCGTCGAGCTCGCCGAGGGCTACGAGCCGTCGGATGCACTGGCCGCCGACATCATCGCCTTCGTCCGCTCGAAGCTCGCCGGGTACAAGGCACCCAAATCGGTGGACTTCGAGGCTGCCCTGCCCCGAACCCCCACCGGGAAGCTCTACAAGCGGCTGCTGCGCGACCGCTACTGGGAAGGGGTCGGCCGCTCGATCTGACCGAGCCGGGAGCGCCGGCTCAGTCCTCGGCCACCCGGGTCCAGGTGGGGAAGGCGATGTAGCGCACGCCCAGGTGGGTGACGATCCGGCCCCTGCGGCGCAGCTCGGGCAGGCAGTGCCCGCAGGCCTGCCGGCCCCCGGCCAGCACCATCCAGTCGGCCACGCTCACCAGCAGCGGCCCCGCCTCCAGGTCACCCGGCAGGGTGCGGGCCTCCACCTCGAGGGTGGGCCGGCACGGGTTGGACGGGTCGGGGCACCAGCAGTGGTACACGACCCCGTCGGTGACCGACAGCGCCCGGATCCTCACCAGCCCAGCGTGCCCGGGCCGCCCTTGAACGGCCCGACCACCTTCGAGGTGATCCACCCGCCGTAGAACGACCCCGGGTTCGGCTCGACCTGTTCGTCGTCGACGAAGCAGGCGTCGACCTTCTGGGCGTAGAAGGCGAGGTGGCCGGCGATGGTGGCGTAGGGGGCGGTGGGCTGCTCGTAGCTCCAGGCCGCGTCGACCACCTCGGGCGCGCCGGGCACCCGCAGGGTCCAGTACGACGCTGCGCCCTTCCATTCGCAGAACGACCGGCTCGGCGACGGCACCAGCAGGTCGGTGCGTACGTCGGCCCGGGGCAGGTAGAACGCGGGCGGCTGGCTGGTCTCGAGGACGCGCACCGCCCGGTGGGTGTCGGCCACGGTCACCCCGGCGTGCACCACCCGGACGTGGCTGGTGGTCGGCTCGACGCGCGGCGGGCGCGGGTAGTCCCACACCGACTCCTGCCCGGGCCCCGGCTCGATGCGTTGCGGTCGCACGGTGCCAGCATGACCCACCATGGACGACCGGGACCACGCCGAGGCACTGGCCGACGCGGTCGATGCCGCGCTGCCCCGGTGGGTGGAGCGCTGCGTCCGCCGCCTGGTGGTCGCCCACCGTGGGGCCGTCGACGAGACGGTCCTGGCCCACGCCCGCGCCGCCGGGGAGCAGGCACGCGTCGACATCGGTGGCCGCTTGCGGGTCCTGCTCGCCCAGGACATCGACGAGCAGCGCACGAACCCGCTGGCGGTGCTGCGGGCCGCGGTCCGCTACCCGACCGAGGTGCTGCGCGCCGCAGGCGTGCCCGAGGTGGTGCGCGACGAGTTCGCCGAGCGCCAGTTCCCCGACGACGTCTACGACCTGACCCCGGCATCGTGGCGGGACATCGACGAGTCGCTCCACGAGCCGGGCATGATCTGGGGGGCGTGGAAGGCCCACCAGCACCTGCAACGGCGCCGGGCGGAGGGGAAACTCGGGTGACGGGGGTCCCCCGCGTGGTGGCCGTGGTCGGCGATCTCATGGACCGCTCGCGGCTCGAACCGCTCGGGGTGCGGTTCGTGGATCGGCTCGAGGACATCCCCGCCGGCGTCGCGGTGGTGGTGGTCGACCTGCGGCGTGCCGGTGACCTCGCCGGCCGCCTCCCGGCCACGGCGCGGGTGATCGGGTACGGCAGCCACGTCGACCGCGAGACGCTGGCGGCGGCCCGGGCGGCGGGGGTCGGCGAGGTGTACCCCCGCAGCGAGTTCTTCCGGCGGGCCGCCGATCTGCTCAGGTCGGATCGGTGACCCAGCCCGAACCGAACCGCGGCTCGAAGAACAGGCACCCCTCAGGGCAGGCGAAGGGCATGTCCTCGTTGGCGCCGAGCTTGCAGCTCTCCCGCTTGTCGCCCGAGGGCAGGGTGCGGGAGGAGTAGTGGCGGCAGTCGTCCCGTACGGCCATCGTCGGCCATCCTCGCACCGGGGCCACCGGGGGCGCACCCGGTAACGTCGGTGGCATGCCCGAACGGCTGGTGGTGGTTGGCGGCGACGCCGGCGGCATGGCGGCGGTCAGCCAGGTGCGAAAGCTCCGGCCCGACCTGGACATCGTCGCCCTGGAGAAGGGGCCGTGGACGAGCTACGCCGCCTGCGGCATCCCCTACCTGGTCGCCGGAGACGTCGAGACCCTCGACCAGCTGGTGGCCCGCACCCCCCAGCAGTTCCGGGACAAGGACCGCATCGACGTCAGGACCCGGCACGAGGTGATGGCCATCGACCTCGACGCCCGCGAGGTCGAGGTCCGGGCCCACGAGCTCGACCGCACGCTGCGGATCGGCTTCGACCAGCTGCTCATCGGTACGGGCGGCGTGCCCATCCGCCCGCCGCTGCCCGGCATCGACCTGCCCCTCGTGCACGGTGTGCAGACCCTGACCGACGCCCAGGTGCTGCTCGAGCGGGCCCGCGACGCCCGTGCGGCGCGGGTGGTGGTGGTGGGGGGCGGGTACATCGGCCTGGAGATGGCCGAGGCGTTCGTCAAGCGGGGGGCGCGGGTGACCCTGGTCGAGGGTGCCGACCAGGTGATGCGCACCCTCGACCCCGACATGGCCGCCCGGGTCGCCCAGGCCATCCGCGACGTCGGGGTCGACCTGCGCCTCGGCACTCCGGTGGAAGCCTTCGAGCCCGACGCGGTCGTCACCGCCGACGGCACGCTCCCGGCCGAGCTGGTCGTGCTCGGCATCGGCGTGGGTCCCAACTCGTCGCTGGCCGAGCAGGCCGGCCTCCAGCTCGGGGTCCGCAAGGCGATCACCGTCGACCGCCGCCAGGCCACCAGCGCCGAGGGGGTGTGGGCCGCCGGCGACTGCTGCGAATCCACCCATCTGGTGAGCGGTCGCAAGGTGCACGTCGCGCTCGGGACGGTGGCCAACAAGCAGTCGAGGGTGGCGGGCATCAACATCGGCGGCGGGTACGCCACGTTCCCGGGCGTGCTGGGCACGGCCATCTCCAAGATCTGTGCGTTCGAGGTGGCCCGCACCGGGCTCACCACCGCCGAGGCGGCCGAGGCCGGCTTCGGGGCGGTCACGGTCACCATCGACGCCAAGACCCGGGCCCACTACTTCCCCGGTGCGGCGTCGATGGCGGTGAAGCTCGTCGCCGAGCGCGGCACCGGCCGGCTGCTCGGCGCCCAGATCGTCGGCGCCGGTGAGGGGGCGGGCAAGCGCATCGACGTGTGCGCCACGGCCATCAGCGCGCAGATGACCGTGGCCGACATGGTCGATCTCGACCTGGCCTACGCCCCACCGTTCTCGGCGGTGTGGGACCCGGTGCAGGTCGCCGCCCGCGAAGCGCTCAAGGCGGTGTGACGGTGACGGCCGCCGAGCGCGACCTGCTCATCGCCGACCGGTCGCTGCGGGGCCGGGCACTGTGCCGGGCGCTCAGCGACCACGCCGACACCTGGCTGACCTCGCTGCTCGACGAGGCCCTCGACGGCGGGCCGGCCGAGCGCCTGGCGCTGGTGGCCGTCGGCGGGTACGGCCGCCGGGAGCTGAGCCCGGCCAGCGACCTCGACGTGGTGCTGCTCCACGACAACCGCCGCGACGTCGCCCGGATCGCCGAGCAGCTGTGGTACCCGATCTGGGACGCGAAGGTGAAGCTCGGGCACGCGGTGCGCACCCCGAAAGAAGCGCTCCGACTCGCCGAGGACGACCTCGACACGGCCACGTCGCTGCTCACCCTGCGGCTGATCGCCGGTGATCCGGCGCTGGCCGGGCAGGTGCACGCCCGGGCGCTGGCCCTGTGGGAGAAGCGCGCCCGCCGGTGGCTGGCCGAGCTCACCGCGGCCACCGCCCGCCGCCACGCCGAGTACGGCGAGATCGCCTTCCTGCTCGAACCCGACCTGAAGGACGGGCGGGGCGGGCTGCGCGACGTGCACGGCCTCACCTGGGCCGAGCAGGCCCGCCTGGTGCTGTTCCCCGGTGACCGCCCGGTGCTCGACACCGCCTACGACGTGCTGCTCGACGCCCGGGTGGAGCTGCACCGGCTGACCGGCCGGCGCAGTGACGTGCTCACCCTGGAGGACCAGGACGGGGTCGCCGCCGCGCTCGGCTACCGGGACGCCGACGCGCTGATGAGAGCGGTGGTCGACGCCGCCCGCACCATCGCTTGGACCGGTGACGAGGTGTGGCACCGGATCACCTCCACGCTCGAGGGACCGGTCGGCTCCGGCGGCCGTCACGACCACGCCGTGGCCGGCGGGGTGGTCCTGCGCGACCGTGAGGTCCACCTGTCCAGCGGCGCCGATCCCGAGACACACCCGACCCTGGTCCTGCAGGTGGCGCTGGCCGCGGCCCGGCATCGCACCAGGATCGACCGGCCATCGCTCGACCGGCTGGCCAACGAGACCCCGGCGTTCCCCGACCCGTGGCCGGTCGGGGCGACCGACATCCTGGTGGCGCTGCTGCTCCAGGGGCACGACGCGCTCGCCCCGCTCGAGTCGCTCGACCAGCGCGGGCTGCTCGTGCGCATGCTCCCCGAGTGGGCGGCGGTGCGGAACAAGCCGCAGCGCAACGCCTACCACCGGTTCACCGTCGACCGGCACCTGCTCGAGGCGGCGGCCAACGCCGCGGCCCTGGCCGGCCGGGTGAGCCGGCCCGACCTGCTCGTGCTCGGCGCGCTCCTCCACGACATCGGCAAAGGGTTCCCCGGCGATCACACCGAGGTCGGCATCGAGGTCGTGGGCCGGATCGGTCCCCGTCTCGGGCTGCCCCGTGACGACGTCGAGGTGCTGCAGGCGCTGGTGCGCCACCACCTGCTGCTCCCCGATGTGGCCACCCGGCGGGACCTCTCCGACGACGCCACCATCACCGCGGTGGCCGAGGCGATCGGCAGCCCGCTGGTGCTCGAGTTGCTCCACGCGCTCACCGAGGCCGACTCGCTGGCCACCGGCCCGTCGGCGTGGAGCGCCTGGAAGGCCGAGCTGGTCGCCGAGCTCGTCGCCCGAGTCGGTCACGTGCTCGGCGGCGGTGAGCTCGGCGAGCTGTCGTGGCGGTTGTTCCCCACCCCTGAGGTGCTCGCCCTGATGGGCGCCGGCCGCTCGTCGACGAAGGCCGCCGACGACACGCTCACCGTCGTGGCCGCGGACCGGCCCGGCCTGTTCGCCCGGGTGGCGGGAGTGCTCGCCCTCCACGGCATGGACGTGCTCGACGCCCGCGCCTACAGCGACGAGCAGGGCATGGCGGCGAGCGAGTTCCGGGTCGCTCCACCGCTGGAGGGCCGCCAGCACCACTGGGACCGGGTGCTGGCCGATCTCGACCGGGCCCTGGAGGGCCGCCTGGCCCTGGAGTCCCGGCTGGCCGAGCGGGCGCGCAGCTACCAGCGGCGTCGCCGGCCGGGGCGGGCCGGGCCGATCACCACCCGGGTGGTCATCGACAACCAGGCCTCGTCGAACGCGACCGTGGTCGAGGTGCACGCCCCCGACGCCGTCGGGGTGCTCTACCGCATCACCCGCGCCCTGGCCGAGATGCTCTGCGACATCCGCCTGGCCAAGGTCCAGACCCTCGGGCCCGAGGTGGTCGACGCCTTCTACGTCTGTGACCGCCAGGGCCGCAAGATCGACGACCCGGCCCATGTCAGGGAGCTCGAGCGGGCCGTGCTGCACGGGCTGGCCGAGGGGTAGGTTCCGCGCATGGCCGACGACGAGTTCGCCACCCGCGACGCCTTCCTGCGTGACCTGCTCCGGTGGAGCGAGGCGCTCGCCGGGATCGCCCGCACCGGGCTGGGGTTCACCCAGAGCCTGTACGAGCGCGAGCGGTACGAAGAGGTGCTGCGGGTGGCCTCCGAGATCAGGGCGGCGGCCGAGGACGACCTCGAGGCCAGGCGGGAGACCGACCACTTCGTGCAGGAGTGGCTCGATAGCGTGGGTCAGGGCGTCGCCGGCTACGTCACCCCCAAGGTGGCGGTCGGCGCGGTGGTCGGCAACGACCAGGGCCAGATCCTGCTGGTGCAACGGGCCGACTCGGGCATCTGGCTCTACCCCACCGGCTGGGCCGACGTGGGCTACTCGCCGGCCGAGGTGGCCATGAAGGAGGTCGAGGAGGAGACCGGCATCCTGTGCGAGCCGGTCCGGCTGATCGCCGTGCTCGACGGTCTGCGCATGGGGTTCACCCGGGCGCCGCTGTACTCGCTGGTGTTCCACTGCCGGGCGGTGGGCGGCACCCTCAAGCCCCACCCGCTCGAGACCTCGGCGGTCGGCTGGTTCTCCGAAGACGAGCTTCCCTGGCCGGTGGCCGGGCTCGACCTGTGGGGGGCGCAGGCGTTCGCCGCCATCCGTGGCGAACCGGTCGAGGTCCAGTTCGACCGGCCCCGGGTGCCGGTGTGGCGCGGGGAGGCCTCCGCCGACACCGCCGACCACCCGGCCGCCCACGACCCGGTCACCCGGCGGCTGATCGAAGGGATCGAGGGTAGCGGCGGCTGAGCGGCGCCGGGCGCCCGGCGGCCCCCGTCGCCGGTCGTGTCAGGCGAGCTGCTCGAGCAGGGCCGAGATGATCGACACCCGGCCCCCGGAGGCCTCCCAACGGTCGCCGATGCTGGTGTGGTCCACCAGCCCGAACGCGTCGGGGGCGACGCCCAGCGCCTCGGTGGCCGCTGCGGCCAACGGGGCCGGTTCGACCTCGACGTCGTCGACCGGGAACGCCTCGAGCCCCTCCCACAGCGTGCCGGGCGGCGCCGGAGGCTCCTCGCCGGTGGTCAGCGCCCAAACCAACCCTTCGAACAGGTCGAAGGTGGTCGTGCCCGGCGGTCGCTGGAACCCGGGCACCGGGTGCAGGCGCCACTCGAGGGTGATCCCGTTGGGTCCGTTGTCCAGCAGCCACACCTGCGAGCCGTTGACGTAGCTGTCGGTGGGCTGATCGAAGCGGCGGTCGAGGGCCACCAGCAGCTCGGGGGTGAGCCGCCACACGCAGCTGGGCACCCGTCGCATCAGTCGTCGTGGTGGTCGCGCAGGAACTGTTCGAGCTCGTCGACGAGCTGCTCGGCGGCCGGCGCGACCTCATCCTCGGCGAGCGACAGCACCGCCTCGTCGTCGCTGTCACGGTCGCGGTCGTCGTCGCCGTCATCGCCGTCGTCGAAGCCTTCGCCCCGGTCGAAGGCGCGCTCGAGGCGGTCCACGTAGCTCCGCAGGTCCTCGTCGTCGGCCACCAGTTCGTCGACCTCACGCTCGTACCGGGAGGCGGCCACCGCCAGCGTCGTGGTGTCCACCCGGCTCTCCACCAGGCGGGTCGCCCGGTCGACCAGCGCGAGGGCGCCCTTGGGGGAGGAGGTGCCGGGCACGTAGGCGGGCATCGCCGCCCACAGCGACGCCGACGGCAACCCGATGCGGGCGCAGGCGTCGTGGAGCACCCCGACGATGCCGGTGGGCCCCTCGTACCGGGACCGCTGCAGCCCGAACCGGTCGATCATGGCCGGGTCGCTGGCGGTGCCGATGATGGACACCGGCCGGGAGTGGGGCACGTCGGCCAGCAGGGCGCCGAGGGTGATCACCATGCGGCAGTTCAGCTGGGTGGCGACGTCGGTGATCTGCTGGCAGAAGGTCCGCCACTTCAGCTGCGGCTCGGTGCCGAGCAGCAGCACCACGTCGTACGGGGTGCCGGCCAGCGCACCGGCGTGGAAGTCGTTGGCCGGCCAGACCAGCTCGCGGGTCACGCCGTTGACCAGACGCACGTGGGGACGGGTGGCGGAGAAGTCGAAGAACTCCTCGGGGTCGATGCTGGCGAACGGGCGGGCCTGCCAGCCATCCACCAGGAAGCGCACGGCGAGCGTGGCGGCATCGGCCGCGTCGTTCCAGCCGGCGAAGGCGGCCAGCAGGACCGGGTTGCGGAGCCGGGGCGTTGCCGACCAGGTCACGTACTGCATCGTGGACGCCACGCTACCGGCCGCCCGACCCACCCGCGGGCCCGGCCGCGCAGGGCACCCGGTGCGAGTACGGTGCCCGATGCGGTGGCGCACGACGGAGGGGTGGCCCAGGGGGTGCTGGTGGTGGCGCTGGGCGGCAACGCGCTGCTGCGCCGGGGCGAGACACCCGACGCCCGCCGGGAGCGGGCCCGGGCCGAGGACGCCGCCGCGGCGCTCGCTCCGGTGCTCGCCGGCCGGGCCGCCGTCGTCACCCACGGCAACGGCCCCCAGGTCGGGCTGCTAGCCGAGCAGGCGGCGCCCACGCCGCTGGACGTGCTCGGCG
>FWPV01008009.1_pt1 | contig 12935 bp, 10 predicted proteins | sample 2228371 | NCBI WGS metagenome assembly FWPV01 (sample SAMEA103939776, study PRJEB20133) | metagenome | reverse complement strand
AGGGCGTCTAAGGCGTCCCCAAGCCATGGAATGCCGTGCCGATCATACGTTCTGTCCGCTCTTGAAACAATCAGTTAGGGGCGATGCGAGTATCGATTGCCTGGACATAGCTTATTGTAGCCCTAAAGTTGGTATGACACGTGGAGCGGGAGGATGATCCACGTCATCCCCTTCTAGTGCTACCCTGATCCTGTAGCCAACACCGTCTGCCAATCCAGGCAAACGAATAGAGGAGCAGGCCTCGGCGACCCTTGTTTTGATCAACGCGAAGCGACGTTGCAATGCAATGCAACGTCGCTCTAATTGCCGGATTGCGCGGGACGAGAAAGATGATCGCGCGCCGCCAGCCACCTTGATCAACAGCCCACGGCGCGGGCAAGTTCGGGCCGGAGCGCCGCGCGCGACTGATCGAGTTGCGCCATGATCCGTTGCGTCAGGCGCACATCGTAGGCTACTTGCAGGTTGACGCGCGCATCAGACGCAAACATGCCCTGCCCTGCAGCATTAAAGCTGTTGGCCAGGAACAGCCACATATCGCTGTCGAGAGTGGTTGGGATGCTCAGGCCATACCAGCGCAAGACGCTGACAATTCGCGGCGACGGACTGAGCTGGGGCAGATACATACCAAACAGGCTGCGTAGGCGATCACGGGCTGTCACGACATCACGCACCGCATCACGGATGAAAGCCCGTTGCACGCCGACCGGCGGCGGCGGCAATCGGCCCGGCGCCTGACGGTACAGGGTCACGTCGATCTGGGGGATGTGAGCCAGAATCTGCGCATCGAGCGCCGATATCTGGAATGGCTGATGGAGCGTGGCCAGCACCAGCAGGTTAGATGGCAGGACGGCGAGCTTTGGCGCCCGCGGCACGAGCTGCAACCGGTCGCGAACATAGTGCGTGAGTTCATCGGGCGCGAGACCATCGAACAGCACGAAGTAGAGCTTGCCCCTGCCTGCCGACGAAGCAGCTTCACTCAACACTTCGCTCAACTGACTGTCACCGAATCGCGTGTGGAGGTTGCGGTAATAATCGCGTTGGCCGCTTTGGGCAGCCCAGCGCGCCGAGCTGATGCGCACCATCTGGCCGGGCGCATCGCCGGTCAGCGCCGTCGCCAGATGTTGGACCAGAGCCGCTTTGCCGGCGCCGGCGCGACCGGTCAATACCACAAGTGGATACGTCTTCAATGAAACATAGACTGCGGTCAGCAACCGTCCTGCGGATGGATCAGTGCCCGCTACCAGCCGCTGCAACGCGACATGTTCGGCACTGACAGGCTCTTCACGTTGGAACTCTGGCGCGCGTTCATTCGCCAACGCGGCCAACTTCCAGCGGCCCGCCCCGGCCTCGTCCCGAGCGCCATTGCTCAGGACCTGATGGAAGTTGTAAGCTACCATAGTAGTTCACCCGAAACGAATATCGGATAGATCGCCGACATTCAACTCTTGACTGACACCGCTGACATACGCTCGTTCACCGATCAAACTGCGATTCAAGATCACGGAAGTGATCTGCGCGCCTGCGTTGACAATCGAATCGCGCACGATTGCCTGACGCACCACTGCGCCATCAGCAATCGAGACATACGGGCCGACCACCGCCTGATCAATGACTGCTGTAGGAGCGATATTGACCGGCGGGATGATCACGGCATTGGGATACTCGGCAGCGAAATGATGACCATTTTCGAGCAAATAACGGTTGGTGTCGAGCAATGACTCTATCGTGCCGCAATCACGCCAGACTCGCACGGTCTCGACCCGCAGTTCTTCGCCGCGATCGATCATTACCTGAAGCGCATCGGCGAGATAGAACTCACCCTTGGTCTGAATGTTATGCTGCATGATGTAGTCGATCGCTGACATCAGCCGACTCGCCTCAGGAACGTAATAGAACCCGGCCACGGCCAGATTTGAGATCGGCTCACTCGGCTTTTCCACCAGCCGCACAATCCGACCGTTTTCAACCACGACTACGCCGAAGCGCCGCGGATCATCAACCTCTTTGCAGTAGATGATGCCGTAGTCAGGCGTTTCGTTGAGCCGTTCGATATCGAACTCAAGCAGGCCATCACCGAAGATGATCAGCAGCGGGCCGGTCAATTCGCGCGCCAGCGCAATCGCATCAGCCTGGCCACGCATCACCTTTTGTTCGAGAAAGCGCATAGGATACGTGTAGTTGGCCCGCATAAAATCTTCGATCTGGTTGCCGAGATAGCCAACAACGCAGATCAGTTCGTCAATCTGCAACGGCGCAAGGTAGTCAATGATATGCGCCAGCACCGTCTTACCGGCAACGCTTACGAGTGGTTTCGGCCTGACAAAGGTGTGCGGGCGAAGACGGGTACCGAGACCGGCGGTCAGGATCATCACGCGCATTGGTTAACTCCTTGATCCACAACTGCAACCGCTGCAACTGCATCCACCGCCAGCGCTCGTTGTCGGCGCAGCCGCCGCGCCCGTGGCGTCACGACTGTGAGCAGCAAACAATGAGAGCCGTCGCTGAACGTGTGTGCTCTGGCAGAATGGACAGGTGACCTCGCGATCGACTGCGTTCATCGGGAGCAGTCGCTCGAACTGGCGCGCGCAATCAAGACAGCCATATTCGTACATTGGCATAGATGCACCTCAAAGCGTCAGGGGAAAACAGGAAGGCGGACGTGGCCCACCCGCATTATACCACGCCAATCTGGCATGTGGGTGATAGTTTCGTTATCTGAACGATAAGATATTGCAAATGAACACAAATGATGCTGTCGGCAGCAATCCCCACGCTACGCTAGCGATCTCTCATCAGCGCGTGTTCTATTGCATCCTGAAGCCTTGCGTCAATACTCCAGCCGGGCGAAGGTGATGAGCGTGGCGATCACCCTCGGCGCGCAATCAGCAGCGCAGGTGTCTATTGATGGCATGGCAACGAGCGCTTTAGGCATTCATCGCGATCAGTGTTATGTTAATGATCGAATGATCGTATACAGGCTCAAACTAATAACCAGCAGCCCCACCAGCACCATAAATGGCTGATGCGGAATACGCTTGCAGATATAGGCTCCTATGGGGGCGGCAACGGCGCCGCCAATAGCCAGACCCAGAATAATGTCGAAGTGCTCGAAACCGATGGTGAAGATAAAGGTGATCGATACTGCCAGTGTAACGAAGAATTCAGCCGCATTCACCGAGCCAATCGTGGTGCGGGTCTGGTTGCCGCGCGCAATCAGGGTTGAAGAGACGATTGGCCCCCAGCCGCCCCCGCCAATTGCGTCGATGAACGCGCCGAAGAGGCCAAGCGGGGTGAGGCGGGTGGTGACTTTCGTGGGTTGCGGCGTCTTGAACGCGCGCGCGATGATATACCCGCCCATGATCAGCAGGTAGACAGCGATAATCGGTCGGAACTGTTCGCCGGGGAGCTGACTGAGCACATACGCGCCGGCCACCGCGCCGATCACGCCGGGAATGACCAGCCGCCAGAATAAGTGCCGATCGACATTCCCGAAATAGTGATGCGAGATCCCAGAGGCGCCGGTCGTGAAGACTCCGGCAGCGTGAACAGTAGCGCTGACCGTCGCCGGCGGCAGGCCGCGCGCCAGTAGCAATGACGATGCGCTGAGACCGTAGGCCATGCCGAGCGTTCCGTCAACGAGCTGGGCAATAAATCCGATGATGATGTAGAAGATGAGATCGTCCATGGGCGCTCCTGCTGCTCAAAACACGACAGCATCCCCCGGCATTGCCATCAGCGATCGATTCCTGGGCTGGTGCGGTTACTATGGCTGTATGATACCAAACATCACCTGTTCCAGACGATGTTTGCTGCGCGCCTGCCGCCGATACGTTACGGCGGCTATGCGATGCTGGCGCACTCGTCAAACCGAGAAGATTCGCCGGAACAGATCGCTGGCGAAGCTGGTTTCAGCAGGCAGCGACTCGCGCATTCGATAGGTGCGCGTGCCGTCGGGCAATCGTTCGGCGCCCAGGCAGAGCGCGTCAGTAGCCGCACACATCCGGCGAGCGAACTCGTAGATGTGGGTGACAATGATCACTCTGATCCGCTTGTGCAGCAGGGCCGTGATCACCTGACAAGCAATCTCGGCGCCTTCCCGCTTGTTCGTCGTGGCAAATGATTCGTTGAGCAAGAGGAGTGCATTAGGGGTCAGTTGGGTGACAATTGCGCTCAGCCGCATCAGTTCCTCTTCAAATTTGCCACTGGTCATCGTTTTGTCTTCTTCACGCTGAAAGTGGGTGAAGATGCCCGCACTGACACTGGCGGTCAGCGCCTGTGCAGCGACAAACATGCCACTCTGCATCATCAGATACGCGAGGCCGACACTGCGCAGGAAGGTGGTCTTGCCACCCTGATTCGGCCCGGTGATGATCACCAGATCGCGCCCATCGCCGGCAATATCGTTGCCAACGACGCGCTGGCCCGTTGCCAGGGCCAGTGAGATATCGTACAGCGCCGTGCCGGTGAACTGACGAGTGGTTGCCGGTTGCGGCTGGGGGAAAGTGAAGGGCAGATTGAGTGCTTGCAACTGCTCGGCTAGATTCAGGCACCCAAGGTAGAATGCCAGCTCGAAGCGGAGCGCCGCAAAGAAACTCTCGACGTGCTCGGCAGCCTGTGCCAGCGCGTTAGCCACGCGCGCCAGCGCCCGATCCCGCAGTTCGCCCAGAATGCGGGTGCCGGCTTCATCGCGCGGATGCAACACATACGAGTAGACAGGTTCACGCAGCGCGCGCAAGCGCTCACTCCAGCCATGGGGCGCGCACGGTTTGCAGAGCAGCAGATCGGCGCCTTCATTCCCCTGACCCAGATGCGCGCTGAACAGCACCCCGCGCGGAAAGCGCAGCGCGGCCAGATGATCGGCCAGACTCGCCAGGTAGTCGTCGTCCAGTTCATGCTGAATCATGCGGAAGAAACGTTGCCAGCCGGAAGCCATCACTAGTAATTGATAGCGATCGGCCAGTCGACGCAACTGGCGTAACAGCTCGATCGCCACTTCGAGCAGTCGCCGCGCGCCGCTAAGGATGCTGCTGGCACTCGAATAGCGCGGCGATATCCAGAGCCACTGCTTTTGCTTGCGCTCGAGAAATTCGAGCGGGATCTGATACAACTCACGAAGCAGCGCTGGCTGACGCAGGCAATCCTGCACAATTGCCTGCCGATAACGGATCAGCTCCGGATCGTTCAGACTCGCCAGCATGACCTGACGCACCACCTGGCGGATGAAAGCATCACCCTGCGCCATCGCCTGCCACAACGGCTCCAGCGCCAGATCACGGATCAGATCATCGCCAGTCGCCAGTATCGTTGCGGTCGCCTGAACGTCACGATCCGGGTACAACAGGTAGACCTTCATCATGGGAGACGCTCTATGATCTGCTGGTAGGTCAATCCATGCTTCTCCGCCAGTGAGAGCGCATACGCCAGCCCACTTGCCGGCTGGCGCAGAATAGTGAAGGTGCGTTTGGTTGGCTCCACGGGATCCACTGTCGCCGCCATACTCACCGTTGTCGGTCCGAATACCGATAGCTCATCGAGAAAGGTCACCCAGACCGCGAGCGCATCAAGATCGATCAGGCGTTGCATGATCGCCCGACTGAGGAACAGCGCGTCGCGAAATGTGGTCGAGTTGAAGATTTCGTTTAGGATGAAGAGGCTGTTGGGCGTGCCAGCCTTCATCATATCGTGAATCCGGATCAGATCGTTTTCCAGTTTGCTGCGCCAGTTGGCAGTATTTTCGCCGCGCTCGAAATGGGTAAAGATGTGATCGCACAACCAGAGCCGAGCCGCGCGCGCCGGAACCGGTAAGCCGAGACGGGCCAGGTAGTGAAGCTGACCGATCATGCGGGCATAGGTGGTCTTGCCGCCCTGATTCGGCCCGGTCACGACAACGATCCGTTCTGGATCGGCGAGGGCGCAGTCGTTGAGCACAATCGGATGTTCGCTGTCGTGATGCGCCAGCGCCAGATCAAAGCCGCCGCGAATGGACACTGCTTTGGTTGTGGTGGATATCTCTGGATAGCAGAAGGGCAATCCGCGCCGCGCCAGTCTGGTCATAAGCGCCAGATAGGTCAGATAAAACTGAATTTCTTGCTCAAACAGCGCAATAGTGGGATCGAGAAACTGCTGGTAGCGTTCGCAGAAGTTGTCGAGCGCAGCAAATGGTTCCGGGTAAAGGCGAGCGACAAACTCGAGGATTTTTGCTTCGATGTGACTCATCCCGCTGCGCTCAGGCGGTTTTACGAGATAGTCGGGCACATCGTGTTGGCGGAATCGGACAAACGCCGCTTCGATTTCCATGCTGTAATCGGTCTCGCCCTCCCAGCGTTTGACCTTCAACCGGCCAGCCTCGATGATGACGCAGTAGGTGATCGCCGCCAGCGCCTGCTTCACCTGTCGCGCCTCGGCGACAAAGTCTTGAAATGCGCCTGAGTTGACCAGCTCGTCAAGATACGAGCGAACGTTGAGCAGTGCGCGCGCCCGGAGCGGCACCGAGGCCAGATAGCGGGCCAATGCCTGCGCAGTGTCGGCGTAGCGCAAGGCCGCTTCGAGGAACCATCCCGCGCGATGGTGGGGAATGTCAAGGGTTGCGGCCAGCGCCAGCGCTCGGTGCACAGCGCGTATCTGTTCGGCAACGTTCATCAGCGGCTCCTGCATGGCATGCTCCGCAATGTCTTGCATCACTTCCTGCCGGTAGCAAATCGTATCCGGATCGGTCAACGGCGACCAAAACCAGCGCGCGAGGGCATCATCTGAGGCCGAGGCAGTGAGTGCTGCCACAACCTGATCAAGGTTCAGATCGGCAAAACAATCAGGCTGCTGAGCCGCCAGGTTGGCGTCAGCAGAGCGCTGGTAGAGGATGCTGAGAGCGGTCATGCTGATGTCTCCAGGCCGAAGCGCATGGTGCAAACACGAGGAAACACTTATCGGCTTGTCTGTATACTGAGAGTGTACCACGTTTTCACGTAGATCGGCAGCTACACTTGCGTCGGAGCAGCAGCGCTGGCAGATCGAGCAAGCGCCATGATAAGCGTCTACAGGCCAAACCACAGTTGACACTCGACACCGTCGCATGGTATTATCGATGACGCAGTGTGTTATGAAGTCAACCCACAATGGGGTGTGTCATGGGCTGGTTCAGATGGATGCTGGCCGGAGCCGGAATAGCCGCAACAACTGCATTTGCGGCTCGGCGCGCGTTGCTGGCGCGCGCGCTCGGTTTGCGCCCTGCCGAGCATCGCGTCAGGGTCAGGCGTGATCTGCCGATCACGATGCCTGACGACGTCGTGCTGTATGCCGACCACTACGCGCCTGCCACCGGCGGCCCTTATCCGACCATTCTCATCCGCACGCCCTATGGCCGCCCCGGTGAACTGGGGCCACCGGGAGTCTTCGAGCACACCGGCTGCCAGCTCTTCGCCGAGCGCGGCTACAATGTGATTGTGCAGAGTGTGCGCGGACGGTACCGATCAGAGGGTGTCTTCGAGCCATTTTGCAACGAAACCGCCGATGGTCGCGCCACCGTCGCCTGGATCGGGGAACAGCCCTGGTTTGACGGCAATCTGGGCCTCTGGGGGCCGAGCTATGTCGGTTATGTTCAGTGGGGGCCAGCAATCGATGGGCCACCCTATCTGAAAGCAATCGTGCCGGTGGTCACCAGCGCTCGCTTCTCCTCGCTCTTTTACCCTGGCGGCGCATTTGCGCTCGAATCAACCCTGCGCTGGATTTTTCTCATTCATGCGACCAGACATCAGCGTCTGCGCCCAGATTCGCTCTGGCGGTTGTTCGTCTTGCGCGAGCGGATTCTGGCGCGCGCGTTACGCCATCAACCGTTTGCCGAAGCCGATGCGCTGGCGACTGGGGCGTCAGTGCCATACTTTCAACGCTGGCTGCGCGATCCCGATCCGCGGGGCGAGTACTGGTCGCAGGTTGACTGTCATCGGCAGCTTCACCGGATCGATGCCGCAGTGCATCTGGTCGCTGGCTGGTATGACATCTTCCTACCCGGCCAGTTAGCCGATTACACCGCGCTGGTCGCCGCCGGTAAGCGACCCTATCTCACCGTCCTCCCGCGCGCGCACAACGATCTCGCGCTCGTCTTCGAGGGAATGCGCGAAGGGTTGTGGTGGTTTGACGCCCATCTGAAAGGTCAACGCGATCTGCTTGCCCGCCGTCCGGTGCGAATTGCGCTGATGGGGAGCAATGAATGGCACGAGATGGATTTCTGGCCGCCGCCAGCCAATCTCGCGCGCTACTTTCTCTGGCCCGATCACCATCTCGCCGCTGAGCCGCCGCCTCTCGGCGCATCGCCCAGCCGTTTTTGCTACGATCCAACCAATCCAACGCCCGCTATTGGCGGCGCTGTGCTCAGTTCGCAGAGTGGGCCGCGCGATCAGCGCTCGCTCGAAGCTCGTCCCGACGTGTTGACCTTCACCAGCCCGCCATTGGCGCGCGACCTTGATGTCATCGGGCCGGTGCGATTGGTCGTCTATTCCTGCGCCAATCGCGATCACTTCGATCTGGTTGGTCGGTTGTGCGACGTTTACCCTGATGGTCGCAGCATCAACATTTGTGACGGCATCATTCGCGCGCGACCAGACAGCGACGCCATCCAGCCCAACGGCAGTCGCCGGATCGAGATCGATCTCACAGCAACGGCGCAGCGGTTCCGCGCCGGCCACCGCATTCGTGTGCAGCTTGCCGGCGGCGGAAGTCCGCGCTGGGGGCCGCACCCCGGCGTCGATTGCCCGTATGGGCAATGTCAGGGAGGGTCAGTGATTGAACACTGGATCTATCACGATGCCGATCATCCATCGGCACTGATTCTGCCGATCGTCGAACGAAGCAGTCTGAACTAGCGGCAGGCAATGCCGAACACTATGCATCCAACCGGTGTTGGGGAAGCAGGGCGCTGCGATCCGCAACCCATCGTTGATACGGGTTCCGACAGGTCATCACAAGCAAAGGAGCAGCTCACAATGGAGTACGAACACAGTCCGGAAATCAAGATGTTGCGCCAGACGGTACGCGAGTTTGTTGACAAAGAGATTCGACCGATCGCTCGCGCCATTGATGAAGAAGAGCGCGTGCCGTTCGAGACGCTGAAGAAAGCGGCTGAATTGGGATTGCTCGGCGTGCCCTTCCCTGAGCGCTACGGCGGGCTGGAACTCGGCATTACCGGCTATTGCGTGCTGATGGAAGAACTCAATCGCGTCTGCGCCAGCCACGCCACGATCATCGGCGCGCATTCGCAACTGGCGGCGATGAGCATCTACCTTGGCGGCACCGAACAACAGAAAGAGACCTACCTGCGCGCGCTAATCGAAGGGCGCATGTGGGGCGCGTGGGCGCTCACCGAACCCAATGCCGGTTCTGATGCGGCGCACATTCAGACCACTGCCGAACGGCGCGGCGACGAATGGATCATCAACGGGCAGAAGATGTGGATCACCAACGGCAGCTTCGCCGATGTGATCGTTGTCCATGCGACCACCGACAAGAGTCTGGGCGCGCGCGGCGGCATCACTGCCTTCATCGTAGAAAAGACCATGCCCGGCTTCCGGGTGGGCAAGATCGAAGAAAAGATGGGGTTGCGCGCTTCGCACACTGCCAGCCTCTACTTCGAGGATTGCCGGGTGCCGGCAGAAAATGTCCTTGGTCAGGTTGGCATGGGCTTCCCGCTGGCCATGCGCACCCTCGACATCGGGCGCTGCGGTTTGGGCGCCAGCAGCATCGGCTCAGCCAAGGAAGCCTTTGAACTGAGCCGGAAGTATATGATCACCCGCCATCAGTTCGGTCGCCCCATTGCCGAGTTTCAGGCACTGCAATTCAAACTGGCCGAGATGGCGGTCAAGCTCTACACCATGGAGCAAATCGTGTATGACTGCGCCCGCCGGGTTGACGCCGGTCAGCAGGCTACGCTGGAGAGCAGCATCGTGAAGCTGTACTGCACCGAGATGGCCAGCCAGATCATCGACGAAGCGATCCAGATCCACGGCGGCATGGGCTTCTCGCGTGAATTGCCGCTCGAGCGCATGTACCGTGATGCGCGCGTTACCCGCATCTTCGAGGGCACCAACGAGATCCAGAAGCACGTCATCGCCAGCGAGTTGCTAAAACAGGTCGGTTATCGGATCCGCTTGTACTGAAGTTTGACATTCTGTCCGGGGCGGCGTTGTTCTGCCCCGGCGAGACACTACTCTCGGCCTAATTCTCCAGGCCAATGACGATCAAATGGCTTAGATCATTCACCATTCTCCTGAATATGCGCGCGTTACGATGACCTATAGGAGCGTATCATGCTTCGTTTCTACAGGTTCGCGCTTAGGTGCGCGTCGATCGGGAAGGCAGCGATGAATAGTGCTGGAATGCGCTGATAGACCTTCACGGAATATCCTTTCCATCAGTAATACCAACTATAGGTATACAAACCTTGATTGCTCGTCAGCGTTCGTAATCGCCAGCGCGATCAGCGATGCGATGACTTCGCCTCAAAGCCTGCGTTCGCGCGCGTGGGGCCGTTGGATGACCATCTTTTCGGCTTGACGATGGACCGTCTCAATCACGCGACGGTGGGTTCGGATGTCTAGTTCGTCGCTCCTGTGCTGCGGACGCCCCCCGACCCCCCACGAAGTGGGGGGTCGGGGGGTCGGCGCTCACGGAGGCCTTGTCGCCGATAAGGCACCCCCCCGTCGGCAGGGCGAAGGCCACCTCGTGGATCGGCATCAGGTCGTGAGAGGCCGCTGTAGGGACGCAGCGACGCTGCGCCCCTCCCTGACCGGCGCGCCGCTCGGCGTGCAGATCAGATGCAAGCGCCAGCCAAACAATCGCTCGTCGTTGGCTGCGCAATAACCGCACAACGCCCGCCCGCCCGCGTTGCGACAACGCCATGCCCGGACACGGCGACCGATGGGCAGGGGCAGGCGGACAATAATGACCACGTCCCCACGCGCCCCCCTCAATCCCCCCCACGGAGTGGGGGGGACGGGGGTGCGACGGCGCCGCCGTCGATTGCAGCGCGAGCCGCGCGGCGACCCAGATAGATACCGGAGCTGGCGTATTATGCACAACACCCGCTCGTGATGGTTCTGGATGTAGTGCGCGGCGACAACGGCGACGGCCCTCCAATCCCCCAGTCTCCCACTCCGTGGGGGGCTGGGGGTGCGGTGTGGTCAATCACAAGCAACGCTGATAGCATCCATTCGGTGTCCATCGTGTCCTCAGGTGTGATGCTGCTATTATGCCTGCAATCATGCCGGGACGACTGATGGACGTCAACGAGCAATCAAGTATCCCTGTCATTGCGCGGGCGCGTCGGCACTCGCAGCCCCTCCCCTGCGTCAGCGGGAGTTATGCCTCATTGCCCGCTTCTACTCTCCGCTCTCCCAGAGGGAGAGGGACTGGAAGTGAGGGCGAGCAGGAAATTGCCACGCCGCCATCCCGGTCATACCAACGTTCGGCGCGCGCTCCGCGCTGCCCCAGCACCCGCTCTCCATATCCCTCCCGCTGCATCGTTCGCACTGGGGAAGGGTGTGCGTAGCTGACCGATACGTAACCATGGTTCTCATACCAACGTTAGGTCTCTCATAAAGCTCTGTCCAAGCAATCGATACCCGTATGGTTCGGGCCATGGCCTGCTGAAGCATGGCTTCAGCAGGCCATCGCGACCTGCGCCAGCGCGCGCTTCCCCGCTCTGTCCAGGCAATCGCTACCCGCATTGCCCCTCCCTGATCGTTCGGGGCGGAGCAGGAGTTGCGTGGCTGCCCAATCCGTGACTATCGATCTAACGTTGGTATAACGTTGGTATGACAGACGCGATAGTATTCTGATCTACTCGCACGACACCATTTAGCATGATCGAAATTCAGAGCAGGTCTTACTTGTGAAATAAATAACCAAAAAAAATTATTTACTATATTACCTAAATTACTGCACAATCATACTAACTCTGATTTTCTTGCTTCTTCTCCAAAAACCATGGTATATTAGAATCATCGCTATCGGTTATGTGTGAGCGCAACCCTACTATCTGTGTATGGCAGCGTAAGCCAGTGCTCAGGTAAACGTAGTGTCTGCGACCTGATAGTAGGCGCGCGCTCACCAGATGACAGGAATGGGCAGATCAGTAGGAGGCAAGTATGCGTCGTTCTTGGCTGATGACCGGTTTGCTGTTGCTGCTAGCGCTGACGGGTTGCGGACAGACGCGACCATTGACGACCGTGAATCTGAAGATGCGCGATTATGTTTTCGATCCGGAAACCTTCACTATTCCTGCCGGGCAAGAGATTACGATTATTGGTCAGAATAATGGAGCTTTACCCCATGAATTTGTGCTGATGAAATTAGGAACAGATGCAGGTCTGGCGTTTGGCGATGAGGATGAAGAAAATATCTACTGGGAGTTTGAAGTAGAAAGCGGCAAACAGGTTACCGAGACCTTCACAGCGCCAACCGAGCCGGGCGTATATCAGTATGTCTGCGGTATCGAAGGCCATCTGACCGCCGGCATGAAGGGAACGCTGGTTGTAGTGGCGCCGTAACACGGTCTGAGCCGACACAATGCTGGGGCAGCGCATTGGCCTGATCGGTTCCCCTGAGGATATCGATTGCCGCGCCGCACTTTTATCGTGAGTCGTGACGCTCGTGCGCTTGAGCCCTGAGGATATCGATTGCCGCGCCGCACAACGACCTTCTCTGACCTGACAGCGCGCGCAGCACTCTCCACACCTGGCAGGATTGCGGAAGCTCAGAGTTGGTCTTCCCTCGAAAGGCCTGCCATGGCGCGGGGCACCGGCAGAATGCACCATCAGGCAAGCACATACGTCGCTTCTAACAATCCTCTTATTGCGGATTGCCGCGCATTCGGGTACAATACGCAGTGTGATAATCATTGATGGAACGGAGGTCAGGGTAGTCCTATGCCGACCTATGTGTACGCA
>FWPV01012668.1_pt1 | contig 12936 bp, 12 predicted proteins | sample 2228371 | NCBI WGS metagenome assembly FWPV01 (sample SAMEA103939776, study PRJEB20133) | metagenome | reverse complement strand
GCCACAAAAAAACAACTTAAACGCTGTTGTTTCTTCCACAAATTTCAATAGTTTTACCATGCAAAGTGTGAATCAGTTTTTTCACACTCTGACGTTAGCGGGCATTGTAAAACGACACCAAAGAATGACACTTAAAGACGACATAAAAGCAAGAATACAAACTGATTTTGGAGCAAATGCAGACAAGGCAACGACAATGTTATTTGACGCAATCAACAAAGTTGACTATCTGAAAACAGACAGAGTTATTCGTTGTATTGTGTTTTTGGCAAATGGCGATTTGACAGACTTGAGCAAATACATTGAAACTGCAACTTTTGACACAAGAGATGTAATGCTTTGGGCTGAATATGAAAAATTAAGTGGTGACTTGAACTACAAAAGAAAGCGAGACTTTAATATGACGTTTGACGAATGTACAAGCAACGTGAAAGAATAAGAACATGCAAATTGACACAAAACTGAAATTGCTATTTGTTTGTACAGTAAACAGAATGAGAAGTGCATCGGCTCATAAAATTTACGAAGGTGACGACCGTTTTGAAGTTAAGTCGGCAGGGACAGACAAGTCAGCAAACACAGTTCTAACAGAAGAAATATTAAATTGGGCTGACAGTATTGTTGTAATGGAAAAACACCATAGAAATCATATAAGAAAACATTTTCCTGAAATCTATAAAAACAAGAGAATTGTTTGCTTGTACATTCCAGACGACTATGACTATATGCAGACTGAATTAATTGGAATAATAAAAGACAAAGTAGAAGATGTATACAGCAGGAAACTTATTTGACGTAGAGAAACAACGACCCGCTAACAGCCGTTTTGCAAAAGCGGGGGTTTCGTGCTTCTATGAAAGTGAAGTGCTAAATTCAAGCTTTGTGCATCAAATGAAGTTTAGTGCTGAAAATCCCCGCCTTCGCAAAGCGGCAAAACGTTACCACCAATTATAAAATGACACGACTGAAACAAAAATATGGCCTTCTAATTATCGGAATTGCTCTCGGTATCGCATACGGACTTGTGACAAGGTTAGTATTCGGTCAAAAAGCAACATTAGCTTCGGTGACATATCTATTTATCATTCCTACCATTTTGGGAATTATTCCTTTAATGTTTGCTGACAATGACAAACTCAAATCTTACAAGAACATAATTTTCATTCCTTGGCTGACAGTTACGACTTTCTTTTTGACAATGTTCCTATTTGGTATTGAAGACTTCATTTGTTTATTGGTTCTTGCAGCACCTTTTTTTATTTTAGGAACAATTGGAGCGTTGATTTACAGGATAGTTCAGATTAACAGACAAAAAAGTAAAGGAAAACTTCTGACCTTAGTTTTGTTACCTTTTTTATTCGCACCAATCGAAGAATACATAAAAAGTCCTTCTGACACTTACAACGTAAAAAGTGAAGTTATCATTGATGCAACACCTGAAATAATTTGGAATAATATTGTAGAAGTTCAGACAATTGACTCTAAAGAATATAATTCAGGATTTTTCAATTCAATCGGAATTCCCCGACCAATAAGTGCCACTGTTGACAAAAAAGAACTTGGCGGACAAAGAATAGGGAATTTTGAAGGTGGTTTAATGTTCATTGAAACAATCACGGAATATGAAGAGAACAAAAAGGTTTCTTTCGACATAAAAATTGACCCTTCAACGGTTCGACAAAAAGTATTTGACCAACACGTTCTAAATGGCAACTATTTCAACTTTGTTGACGCAACATACGAACTGACAGAATTAAAAAATGGACAAGTAAAGTTGACCCTTTCTTCAAGTTATCAGTTGACTTCAACAATCAATTTTTATGGTGAATTTTGGGGCGACATAATTCTGACAGACTTTCAAGACAGACTATTAAACGTAATTGAAAACAGATGCGAAACGAAAGAATAACTGGTGGTAACAGCACCTACACGCAAGTGGGGGTTCAGTGCTTCTATGAAAGTGAAGTGCTAAATCAAAGTTCTGTTCTTTTAATGAAGTTCAGTGCTAAAAATCCCCACCTGCGTGTAGCTGCCAAACGTTAGCGGTCACCCTATTGAACGACCGTGCTAAAATTGAACAGACAGACAAATGAAAGGACAAGCCAACGCTTCGGCAAAATCAAAAGAGGTGCAACGCCACCCGCAAGCCAACTCACAGTTGCACCACATTTGCTTTTGCCCCAACCGCACAAAAATCAGGATTGAATGTTAATTGGACTTGTAAAATGGTTTGACACAGACAAAGGGTTTGGTGTTGTCGGAACACCAGATGGAGAAGAATTTTTTCTTCACATAAATAGTTTTACAACAAAACCAGAAAAAATATTAAAAGGAACGCCTATTGCTTTTTCCCCGAAAACTGACAAAGCGAAAAATAGAAATTCTGCTGAAAATAGTCGTTTTATTGGAAGTGCTGAAGATTGGAAAATAATTCTTAGTTATTTAGGAAAGTCCGACAGCTTAAAAATAGAAGTAGAAGTAACAGGACGAGGAAAACGTGGAAATCCATACCGCCATAAAGAAATACAATCGTTCAGTCTAATTGGGCTTTCGTTAAAATATTTCTTTAAAGACAAGAGTGAAGAAGAAATATCAAAGTTCATTATTGACTATTTTGACACCGATTTAGCCGCAAAACATTTCATTTCATATTGCGAACTAATTGAAAATAGACTTTCAAAGCATTTTTCCGGTGACATAGCATCCAACATTCTAAACAAAGTATTTTCTCATTTTGGCAAAAATTTGAATGAAGAAATACTCTTCAATGTTTGGAAACTAAAGAAGTTCAAATTCATTTCATACAATGAAATGGACGATTACGAAATTCCTGAAAGTGTTCTAAAAGCACATATCCTTGAAGTCGGTAAATCAGAATTGAGCCGTATTTTAAAATTTAGTTTTGGTTCAGAGTTCTGTTCTTACTATGTAGATAATAAATTCAGCAACATTGAAACTCTTGTCTCTGCCGAAATAAAAGATTTATACCAATTTATTGAATTTGAAAAAGAAACTGAACAAGAAAAGAGAAAACAGCAACTTGATAATTTATATGCTCAAAAAATCGTGGTTGAACTAACTGAAAAAGCTAATCAACTTGACACAATAAAGAATAATGATGATTTCAATAATTACAATCGTTTATTACAACTTATTCCCAATCAATTCACTGATACTGACAAAAACAAAGTAACAAAAGCAATTCATAAAATAATCGCACAAAAGTGTTCAAATGAATTTAAAACAGAACTTTGGATTAAAGGTATAATAGAAGATGTGCCCTTTGATTTTGTTTCAAAATATTTTCTTGATAAAGATACTCAAGCAGAAAAACGAATATCAATCCTTATTAAGTTACAAATTGACAAGCAATTTGAGCTTTTAAAAAAATATTCTGGCGAATATACTTTTGAAAAGGGCTTTGCTTTACTCGAAGGATTAGTCAAAAAGGAGAATTCACTAAGTTATTATTTTGACCTATTAGAAGTTCTATTTGATAGTGATTTTTGGAAAGATAAAACAAGCAACGAGTTAATAGAATTATTTACTAACTACGTTAACACCCAAAGCAATGATGAACAGAAATATGAATTATTCTTAAAAGGATATGTAAAAAATGTTCCTCAAAACATCGTTCTAAAAAACATACATCGACTTGAAAAAGAAGCTTGCAAAAAAATATTTAAAAACCTATCTGAAAATAAATCTTTTATCAAGGACATTTTAGCCGAAAAAGCAACCCTTGACAATAACAATTCTTTGAGTTGGCTTTATGATTTAGCAATTGAATTTTTAGACCAAGAAAATTTTACTTCATTTGACGAGAAAGTATTTAACACAATTGAACAATCGGAATATTTCAAATTTTGGGAAATAGGAAAAGCAAAAATATTCCCACAAAACCAAATTGAAAAAATTCTACAAGATAAATTTGAAGACTATGCTCAAATAAAAAAGTGGATTGAAAACAACGCAACAACAACAGAAAAAATATCTGAGTTTTTGTTTTCATTTCTACATAAGCAGGTATTAGTAACAGATAGAGTGGTTTTCTACAAACAGCTAAATCACATAAAATATCTGGTAGAGTTAAATGAGTTGCATTTAGAAAAGATAAAACAAATTCAAAACGATTTCTACAATGTTATTCTTTGGGTATTAGACAAAGACAATGCTTTTGATTTTGAATTATTAAAACAGAAATTCATCTACTTCTCCCCAGACGAACAAGTAAGAATAATAAGAAAATTGTTTTTCATTAAAGTCAATGGACAATTCAATTTAACCATTGAAAAGCTAAATGAACTTGCAAGGTTCGATTTAAATTTATACAAAACGAATTTAAAATTCAATCCCGAGATACCTATTGATATTTCAACAGACGTAGTTATTAAAGCGTTGTTGTCATATCAGCAAAACAATCGTTTTTTTGTTGAAAGCGAACTTTTGACAGTTATACTAAATGATTTAAAACTTAACAAAACAAGGCGTTTTAGATTATCAAATTATTTTGAGGATTGCTTAGGACGGCAGACTGCAAAATTTGATTGGTCAAGAGAGGGCGAAATTAGTAAAGTGAGATATGGTAATAACCAATTTTACTTTGCCATCAGCTTTTCAACGGGTGAAACAAAATGGGTTAATAATCGCTGGGGAGGTCGTGAAGTTTATACTCCAAATCCAAATTTCGAATCACTAAAAAATGCAGTTAAGAAAATTCCAGGTATTAAATGGAATCCAAATGCAAAGCATTGGGGCGTTCCTTCTCAACACGAAATAGAGGTTTTAAACTTTGCGAAAGAACAAAGGTTTTTCCTTGATTTTGAAGGAAGCAACTATGCAAATAACATTCACTTAGCAGACTTTAAAAGAGAAGATATTCCAAACTGTATTTCTTTTTGCGAGGGTAGATTAGCAAACAAACCACACGAAATGTTTAAAAAGGAATTCTGGTGGTGTGGCGGACAACCTTGTTTTAGCAAATGCGAAACAATCCACAAAACGGACGAATGGGAAAAATATACATTACTTGACTTTTGTGAGATTTTGGGTTTAAATACTGATGAAACCAACAGAATGGGTGATTATATTCCCAAAGGTCACTATTATCAATTTATTGCTTTAATCAATCGTTTTAACAGGTTACTTGACAAGTTATATTGCCAAGACTGTAATCACATTTTATATCCATCTGATTTTGGCACCGGTAATTTTGCTGCACATACTGTTGTGAGATTTCAGTGCAGAAATGAAGCCTGCTCTAATAATGATGAAATTTATCTTAACCATTGTCTTAACGGACAATGTAACTGTATAATAGACAGTAGAGTTTCAAAGAGATGTGATAATGGTTTATTTATCTGCGATAATTGTGGCAGTTGTTGTTCGCACAATATGTTAGAAAGACGACTTTCAAATTTAAAACTGACGGGAGGATACTTACACGACAACTTAGTAAAATGCGTAAATGAAAAGTTAGGACATCTTGAAAGAGCAGAATACTTTTGTTACAAATGCAAATCTGAAATGACTGAAATCAGCAATGACATTTTTCAATGTTCAAATTGCAACGTGAAATACGACACCACCAAATATAAATTCAAAAGACCACATATACATTTAAGACGGACGAGAGCAACAACAGATAACAATCGGAATAGTGACGAAAGTAATGACGACAACTATGATTTTCCATTTTAACCAACCCCTTTAGTGGCACATTTGCATTTTTTCCGACACACAAAAGCCAAACAAAAAATGCAAAAGAGCCACCAAGCCAACCCCCTATGACAGACCAAATGAATAAACAAACAACATACAGACAAGAAGGGCGAACCGCTAACAAGGTATTGCCAAAAGCGGGTGTGACGGGCTTCTTTGACACTTTTGTGCTTAACCGAACTTTAGTATTTCAAATCAACAGTAGTGCTGATATGCCCCGCCTTCGGCAATACCCGAACCGTTACCAGCAAGCGTATTTGACCGACACGACCACAACAAAACGACAGTAACTCGACAGACTTTTTCGCTGTTCTTTGACACAAACTGACCTGACTTTGCCGACACTCATGCCAACGCAAAAGGTTTTAAAAATTTTTCCCACCGCACATTTTAAAAAATAATTTATGCCCACCCGCATTGGCACATTTGGGGTTTGCCCCACCACACAAACCGACCCACAGCAAACCCCAAAAGAGCCAATTTTGCCGACCCGCAATAAGATGTTGAAAACAATTTGACTTTTTTGGAAACCAATAAAAAACATCTTCATATATTTGACATCATTGTCAAGAAACACATTTCAAGATGCAAACAGAAAATTTAGGCGACTATATCAGACAGTTAAGAGAACAGGCAGAAATGCCTTTACGCAAACTTGCTGCAATACTCGACATAGACCAAAGCACACTAAGTAAATTGGAACGTGGAGAACGACCAGTAAGCCGACAAATGTTGCCACTAATTGCCAAGACTTTCAAGGTGGACGAGAAGGATTTGGTTATAAGATTTATGAGCAAACAAGTTGCTTATCAATTGGCAGACGAGAAATACGCAAAAGACATTTTAATTGCGGCAGAAGAAGAAATCAAATACCTCAAAAAAGCTAAATAGAACGAATATGGCATATCAGACACAAACCTTGGACTTATTTCCTGACGAAGTAAAAGTTGAGCAGGATTACACCGCCACTTTTGCCGACAACATGAAAATGCCAATTCACAAATGGTATAGATACACAGCAGGGTTTTCAGCAGCTTGGGTAAGCGAACTTATCCGAGAAGAAATAAGCAACGGAAGAACAAGAATTATAGACCCATTTGCAGGTTCAGGAACTGTTCTGATTGAAAGCGAATTTGCAGGTGTTGAATCTTATGGAGTTGAAGCACATCCATACATTTATCGAATCGCAAAAGCAAAATTGAATTGGAATTATCCTGCCGATAAATTCAAAGAAGAAGCACTTTCATTATTGAAAACTGCTAAAGGAAAAAAGATAACACAAGCAGAATTTCCCAAACTGATAATGAGTTGCTATCCATTAGAAACTATTCAAAAACTGGAAGCACTTAAACAAACTTGGCTCGACACCAACCAAGAAGAAGAAATTAAAAACTTCAATTGGTTTATCATTACTGCAATTCTTAGAACTACGTCACCTGTCGGAACTGCTCAATGGCAATACATTCAGCCAAACAAAACCAAATCAAAAGTAATTGACCCTTTTGTGGCTTTTGAATCAAAAGTTAATGAAATGTATTTAGACATGAAACGAACTCAAAACCGTTTCAAGAATGTAGTTGATTCAATTATCTTAAATGAAGATGCAAGAAACATTGAATCAATTCCTGACGGTTGGGGCGACCTTGTAATTACTTCGCCACCTTATGCCAACAATTACGACTATGCTGATGCAACAAGACTTGAAATGACTTTTTGGGGCGACATTAGCGGTTGGGCTGACTTGCAAGACAATGTGAGAAAACATTTGGTCAGAGCCTGCACACAACACGTTTCGAGGCTTGGTGACAGTATTGACAGCATTTTGGAAAATCCGAGATTAGACATAATTAAATCGGAACTTTTAGAAGTGTTTGGAACACTTAAAGAAGAACGCTTAAAACATGGTGGCAAAAAGAATTATCATTTAATGGTAGCAGCATACTTCAACGACCTTGCAGATGTTTTTCATTCTTTAAGAAGAGTTACAAATGAAAACTCAAAAATGTGTTTTGTAATTGGCGATTCAGCACCTTACGGAATTTATGTTCCGGTTGACAAATGGCTTGGCGAGTTAGCAATATCAGCAGGTTTCAGCGATTACTCATTTGAAAAATTGAGAGACAGAAATATTAAATGGAAAAATAGAAAACACACAGTTCCTTTACACGAAGGCAGACTTTGGATAAATAGTTAAAAAATGGCAGAATCACCAGCACATAAATTCGGACAGATAATTGGCGACCTTTTAGAATTGGCTTTGGAGCCACATTTACAAAAGTTTGCACGAAAACATAAACTTTACCTTGACAAGAAAGGTGAACGAAAGGCACGTTCAGGAAAGAAAGTTTCTTGGACTGATGCCAACAACAACAAACACGATTTAGATTTTGTGCTTGAACGTGGCGGAACAGAAAACAAAATTGGTATTCCTGTTGCGTTTATTGAATCCGCTTGGAGACGATATACCAAACACTCACGAAACAAAGCACAAGAAATACAAAGTGCAGTTTTGCCATTGGCAACCAAATACAAAAGTTCATCACCATTTGTTGGTGTTGTGTTGGCAGGTGTGTTTACCGAAGGAGCATTGACACAATTGAAATCACTTGGCTTTGGTGTGCTTTATTTTCCTTATGATTCAGTTGTAAAAGCATTTGCAAAATTCGGAATCAATGCAGCGTTTGACGAGAAAACAGCAGAAGCCGATTTCAGAAAGAAAATTGAGAATTGGAATAAGTTACCGAACAAAGAAGATATTGCCAAAGAACTATTGAAACTGAACAAAAAAGGCGTTGACGAATTTTTAAGTTCACTTTCTGATTCTGTTTCACGCTTCATTGAACGCATTATCATTTTACCGCTTCACGGACATGAAAACATTTCAAACAGCGTAACCGAAGCAATTGACTTTCTGAAAAAGTATTCGGAAGACAAACCAAAACTTCCGTTAAGCAAATACGAAATCATTATCAAATACAATACTGGCGACAGGATTGAGGCGAGTTTTAAGGATAAGAAAGACAGTATCAAGTTTTTAGAAAGCTACATTTAAAGTTACAGTGAGAACCAAAGTATTCATAAGCCACGCAACACCAGACGACAACGATTTCACAAGATGGTTGTCATTAAAACTCATTGGGTTGGGATATGAAGTTTGGTGCGATATTTTCTTTTTAGATAAAGGAGTAGATTTTTGGAGTAACATTGAAAAGGAAATCAGAGAAAACACTTGTAAATTTCTTATTGTTTCTTCAACACACTCAAATCAGCGAGAAGGAGTTTTAAAAGAGTTGGCAGTTGCTGCAAAAGTCAAAAAACAATTGAATGACGATACTTTTATCATTCCACTAGTTATAGATGAAAAACTTTCTTATGATGACATTAATATAGACATAGTTAGGCTTAATGCTATTGATTTCAAAAAATCTTGGGCAATTGGATTACGAGATTTATTGGAAGCATTAGAGAAACAAAACATTCCTAAAAATAGTCCTGACCTTGCAAAAAGCAATCATTTATATCAACAGATTTTCTTGCATGATAAAAGCGTTATCGAAAAAGAGGAAATTTATGATTCAAATTGGTTTTCAATTACATCGTTTCCAACTGAGTTAAGATTTCACGAATATGGAAAGAGAATTCCAAAAGGCTTTGACACAAGAACCTTGACATTTCCAGCTATTCCTTACAAGAATTATTTATGCACGTTTGCTTGGGAATACGATTTCATTCAGCAATTGCCTGATACAGAAACATACAATAACAAAAGGACTATTAGAATACCAGTAAGCGATATTTTTTCAGGGAACTACAACACAGATTTTATTGGAAACTTTGAATGTCAAAGATTAATTGTTCAGTTACTCAATAAAGCATTTGAGTTAAGAATGAAAGAAAAAACTGTTCGGAACTATCAAATGTCAAACAGAATTGGGTATTGGATAGAAAAAGGAATATTGGAAAAAGATAAGTTCAATAAAGTTCAGTTAGTTGGCAAACAAAAAGACAAAAATTGGCATTTTGGGATTTCGGGAGCAACAAAACTTTATCCATTTCCTGTTTTAATGATTTCATCACACATCTTTTTTACAGAAGATGGAACAAAGATTATAGAAACTAAAAGCATTCAACATTCTGCAAGAAGAAGACAAGGAAAAAACTGGTGGAATGATGATTGGAGAAGTAAATTATTGGCTTTCCTAAAATACTTATCAGATGACGATAATTCATTTTACTTAGAAGTCGGAAGTGAAGAAAAAGTTTACATTTCAAACACACCAATTCAATTCAAGGGAAATGTTAGCTATAATATACCTTCAAATAACCATTTGGATGAGGAAGCTGAATTATCAGACTTAAACGACATAGATGATTTTGAAGAAGAATATGTTGAGAATATAGAAACAGAATGAAAGACTTAATTTACATAGAAGAACCTAATATACTTTTTGCACACGGTCAAAAATGCACGGATGCAAGAGACGGACTTTCTTTATTTGGTCCGTTAAATAATCTCTATGGAATCAAAAGCGGTGTTGTTGGAACAAGAGACGGATTAAATATTTTCAAAAACTATTTAAAGCACATTCAAAAACCAATCTACAACAATAACAATATAACAAGACCAATGTTTCCGGGATTTGAAGCTGTTTTTGGATGCAAATGGGAAGCGGAAAGCATAGTTTTTAAAGAGGTAACCAATGAGGAAATTGGAAAATTACTTTATAACGACAGCACCCACAAAAGGACTTATGACTTGGTTTCATTGTTTATCAACAAAATAATTGCAGCTAATAAAAATGAGGATGAAAAAGTTGATGTCTGGTTCGTAATTGTTCCTGATGATATTTACAAATACTGCCGTCCAAACTCAACTTTACCAAAAGCAATGGTTCAAACAAAAGCTCTTATCACAAAGAAACAAGCAAAGAATTTTAGATATGAAGCCACTTTGTTTGAGGATATTAATATAGAGTTAAAAGCAAAGGAAAAAGAAGCTGTATCTTATAATTATGATGCTCAATTCCACGACCAATTAAAAGCAAGATTGCTTGAACATACTATCCCAACTCAAATTTTAAGAGAAAGCACATTGGCTTGGAGAGACTTCAAAAACAAGTTTGATAAACCAATAAGAGATTTTACAAAGATAGAAGGGCATTTAGCTTGGACTATTTCAACAGCAGCATTTTACAAAGCAGGCGGAAAACCTTGGAAATTATCAGACATACGCAATGGAGTTTGCTATCTTGGATTAGTTTACAAAAAGGTTGAAAAAAGTAAGAACCCCAAAAATGCTTGTTGTGCAGCTCAAATGTTTTTAGATAACGGAGACGGGACTGTTTTTAAAGGTGAGGTTGGGCCTTGGTATAATCCTGAAAATGGAGAATATCATTTAAAACCAAAAGAAGCAAAAGCATTATTGACACAGGCTTTGAAATCATACCACGACCAAAATGGTAGTTATCCAAAGGAAATTTTCATTCACGCCAAAACAAAATTTAATGGACAAGAATGGAAAGCTTTTCAAGAAGTAACGCCAAGTGAGACAAATCTTGTTGGAGTTACAATTACCAAGACAAAGCCTTTGAAACTGTACAAATCAGAAGGTGATTATTCTATACTTAGAGGTAACGCATTTTTAGTAAATGATAAAAGTGCTTTCTTGTGGACAGTTGGACACGTTCCCAAAATTCAAACTGCTTTATCAATGGAAGTTCCTAATCCCATTTTCATTGAAATAAATAAAGGAGAAGCAGATATAACAAAAGTTTTGAAAGACATTTTAGCATTGACAAAATTAAATTACAATGCTTGTATTTATGCAGACGGAGAACCTGTAACACTTAGGTTTGCTGACAAAATCGGAGAAATATTAACAGCTAGCACAGACATAAAAGCACCACCTCTTGCATTTAAATATTACATATAATCCACGCACAGGTGTAAGCACATTTGCAAACTGCTACAAGCCCAACGCACAGACCAAAGTTTGCAAAAGAGCTTCCACCTCTCCTGCCCAAGAAAAATTATTTTTTAAAATTTCCATCCCTTCAAAAAACTTTAAAACCGCCAACGCACATCCGACACATAAAGACCAAAACACTAACTCGACAATGACAGCGAAACCCTTATCAGACCTGACTTTCACGACACAGAAGACAGAACGCCAGCTGGTAACAGCGGTTTGGCGTAATGGCGGGTTCAGTGCTTCGTATGACAGTTTTGTGGTAGGTTCAAGTGCAGTTCTTCGATTGAACTTTTGTGCTAAAAATCCGCCACTACGCCAAGCCGCCAACCGTTATGCGGCAGCTTAAAAGACAACACAACAAATAATCAACAAGACAATAATAGATGGGGTTTATTTTTCTTTTCTTATTAATTCTTCCCTTGACAGGAATACTGCTACTTGCTTGGTGGCTTTTGAAAAAGAAAATTTATGGAAAAATAGCCGGAGGAATATGGCTTGGTTTATTTGGACTGTATTTTCTAGCTGTATTTATTCGCATGCTGACAGACAAGAAAGAGCTTGACAAAGAAGACTACTATGGACAATATATTGTTAACCGCGACTATTTCCCTGGCAGACAAGCGGACTGGCAATACGACAATTTTAGATTTGAAATAAAAGAGAATGACTCCATTTACTTTCACGTTACTGACAAAGAGAGAATATTAAAAACTTATCGGGGGACAATTAAAACGACCAAACCATATAGTTCGGAACGACTGATAATAAATATGGAGCAACCGACTCATCATATTATGACAAGTAACCCGACAACTTATCGAAGTGCTTGGAGTTTCTATTTAGTATTTCACTCACCGAAGTTTAATAACATGTACTTCAAAAAAGGTCAATGGACACCACTCGACAATTAGACTACAGAGAAAAAGCCGACCGCATAACACGCGTCTGCCGCAAGTGGCGCTAACTTACTAGGTTGTTGCATTTCGTTTACGGAATTTGTTTATCTTAGCTTGACAAATTAATCACCGCAATCGCCACCAGCGGCAGGCGCGGGAACGTCAGGATGTGAAAAAACTACATTTTACTTTTACGTAATCAAAAAACGTGTTTACAACGTTTGGTTAGAAGCGTTTTGAAGCATTACAGCGATGCGTTTTTTATGCTGCTAAATTTTGTTGATGAAAAAAAGTGACTCTTATGCGAGCTAAAAAGGTCGGTTTTGTAGTAGCATGAGTTATCCCTTT
>FWPV01012667.1_pt1 | contig 12936 bp, 10 predicted proteins | sample 2228371 | NCBI WGS metagenome assembly FWPV01 (sample SAMEA103939776, study PRJEB20133) | metagenome | reverse complement strand
ATATTCTTTCGGATTATTCTTTTTTATTTACCTTGGATACACCTTCAGCTTATATTTCTGGGGAACATTTCTGCTTCTGAAAAAATTTTATCAGCTTTCGGAAACATTCAAAAAGCAATTACTTCTTTTAATTGTTAGTTTCAGCTTTCCGGTTATAACCGGAGCGCTCTTCGTCAGTGGCTTTGATTCATATCTGAAGATGGATTTTTCTTCTCTCGGTTTTTCCCTGACCGCTCTGTTTTTAGCTCTTCTGCTCTTTAAATATAACTTTTTTGACCTGATTTTAATCGGCAGGGAAACTCTTCTCAATACCATTCCCGATATTTTCATCATCACCGATCTTAATTTTATTATTAATGATTTTAACCTTCAGCAAACAAAACTACTTTTTCGAGAAAATGAGAATCCGCATTTAAAAAAGATTGATTTCTTTCTGCCTGAAATTCAGCCGCTGATCAGCTCTTTTTTAGATACAAAGAACTCACATTTTGAAGTAAAAATCTTCCGCCGGAAAGAATATTACTTTGAACTGCAGATTTTGCCGCTTCAGGAAAAAACGCATTGCGGCTATCTTTTTCTTCTGCACGACATTACCTCAAGCAAGCAGCAGGAATTAGAGAGAGAAAGACTGATTGCCGAACTGCAAAAAGCGGACCATAAAATTGACAGCCTGAAGAAACTGCTTCCGCTCTGCAGCTGGTGCAAGCGAATTAAAAGCGAAAGCGGCGAATGGATTACGCTGGAAACTTTTTTTCAGCAAACCAGGAATCAAAATGTATCTCATATTGTCTGCCCGCAATGCGAAAACAGGCTCAAGAATCAGATTTAAAATAAAATGACTGACAAATTTCCGATTTTAAGATATACTATCTGATGCCTTCAAAAACGATAACTTTTTTACTGTTGATTTCACTTTGCACATTTCAGTTTTCGGCAGTAGCGGGCTTTGATAATTTTCTGAGTGATCAGAAAGAGATCTGGCTGTCACCTTTTCAGAGCAAACTGAAGAATATTCTTCTTGCCGGTGGTTTTCTTGCTTTAACACTAATTTTGATTGCCAACGACGAAGCCATTTACCGTCACTTCAGCTCTTTTCGTGATAACCACAAATGGGTGCAGGATTTTAGCCCGGTGATCACAAAAGTAGGGGAATTTGAAGTTCCGGTTGGCATTTCTGCTCTCTTTTTTCTCTCCGGAATGATTTTTAAAGACAGAAAAGCCCGTGATACAGCAACTCTGGCGCTTGCGGCAATGCTGCAGAGCGGAATTGTAGTGCAGCTTGTTAAACACCTTTCCGGAAGACAGCGTCCCAGAATCGACGGAACCGATCACTGGTACGGACCCGCTGGTTTTTTTAAAAGGTATTCCCAGAATAATTTCTCTAAATACGACTCTTTTTTTTCCGGACACACGATAACTGCCTGGAGTCTGGCCACAGTAATTGCTGAACAATACAGAGAGCAATTCTGGGTTGGGTTGATTTCCTACAGTGCAGCCACTCTCTGCGGGCTCTCCAGAGTTACCGAAAACGATCACTGGCTTTCAGATGTTCTGCTTGGTGCTGCCTGCGGCTATGCAATCGGCAAAATGGTGGTTAGAAATTTTAACAGAAAAAAAACCGCCATTGTGCCGATGACAGGAATTAACAGTTTTGGCATCTCAATTACAATTGATTTAGGAAATTAACCGGAAAGGAAAATCCTATTTATAAAATCCCAGTAAGCGCAATTCAACAGCAGCTTTAAAACCAGCCGGCAGCAGCATATTATCAGCAACAATAAACAGTGCCTCTGCTTTCAGTTTTTTTAAATCTTCGCTCTGTTTTTGAAAACTACGCAACTGACGGAAAGGAATAACTATTTTCTGCCACTCCTGATCAACAAAAAACTCCTGCCGCCAGTCAATTTCCTTGCCGGCAGAAATACTTCTTAAGTTAATCCAGAGCGGAAATCTCTTTTCCGATCTGATTTCAAGAACCAGTCCGTTGTAATCGGCAGGAGAGAATTCTTTTCTGTAAGCCAGAGCTGACCAGAAATCCTGCTTTCCACTCTGCCCGAGACAGAAATTCCATCTGATAAGCTCATTTTCAATTTCCAGCCGGCTTTGTGAAGCCTGGTTCTGCTCTGCTTTCAATGCTGTCAAGAATATCTGTTCCAAAGCTAAATGATCTTCAGCAGCAGGCTCTGTCTCCTCTTTGCTGCGGGGTGCGCCTAAATAAATCGGATTGCTCAGAATCCAGATTAAATTAGAAAATCTGCTCTCTTCCTGAAAAACTTCCAGCCGATAAAATCCCTGCTCTTTTACAGCAATTTTTACAATCTGCCGGCTGTTATTGCGTATATCTCTGAATACCTGACCATTATGAATGATTTTCAGCCTTGTCGGAAATTCAAAAGGAGTTTTGATTATCAGTTCGCCTTCTGACTGGCTGAACTCTCCGGCGCGAGAGATTCTTTCCGCTTTATCCTGAAAGTAAAAATCAAAACCGTTCGCCGAACCAATGGCTTCCAGAACACTGAAAAAGTTTCCTCTTGCCAGAGCGGCTTTTATATCTTCCGCACAGCGGGCTGCATCTTTTCGCTCCGGTTGTTCAACCCGGACATAGATGTTGAAAAATTTAAACAGCTCATAATAAGCAGGAACAATTAAAGGAATTTTAGCACCATGAGCATCAAGAGCAAAAATCCCTGCTACAGGTCGCTTTCTGTTTTTTGCATCCCAGGCGCGCAAAGCATCACCCGGATAAAAAAGAAGCTTCAACATCGCATAATTTGTATGGAAAAGATTTTCTCCCAGATAAATCAACAGTTTAAACGGATTTATTGACCTTATCAGATGATAACAGTTCAGAATTTCCATTCCGTCAATTACAGCCTGCTCCAGCTGAGTAAAAGGAATTTTTGCATCAAAGGGATGAGCGGCAAAACAGCTGCCGCCTGATCTTCTGATTTCATTCAAAGTCAAAGGCAGGTATGAGACAAGATTATATGCCGGCGGTTTAAAACCAAAGCATACCAGGTGGCCTGCCGTTGTTGACACCTCTGTTCCCCCAACAACCAGCACATCCCGGACGATTTTGTCCTGATTAAGCGAATCGCTATTCGGATTTCCATGATCAGTGAGAACAATAAAATCAAGCCCGGCTTTTTTTGCCTGAGTGCATATTTCCTGCAGGGAAGCGGTTCCGTCAGAAAAAGTCGAATGAATATGATAAGCTCCTTTTAAATAATAAAAATCCGGAGGATTACCATTAAAAGCCGGCTGATAACCAACCGTCTTCAGAAACGACCAGCACAAAAAAACAAGCAGAAAAGCAAGCAGGAGCCTGATAATTTTTCTCATCTTTTAAGCAGTTCTTTCATCCTGGCTACTGCCTTTTCCATTCCCAGATAAGCGGCGTTGGCGACTATTGAATGACCGATATTCAGCTCTTCAATATCTTTCAGCTGAACGATATTGCCTACATTCTGATAATTAAGCCCGTGTCCGGCAAGCACTTTCATTTTCAGCTTCCGGGCAAATGCAGCGGCTTGAGCAATCTTTTCCAGAAAAAAACTAAATTTTGCCAGCTTCCAGTTCTCGGCATATTTTCCGGTATTTATCTCAATTGCCGTTACTCCCAGCCGGTTAGCAGCTTTGATCTGCTCAACTTCCGGATCAACAAAAATCGAAATCTCAATCCCGGCGCTTTTCAGATTACCGATTACATCAAGCAGTTTTTCCTGCCAGACAATAACATCAAGTCCGCCGGAAGTGGTAATCTCTTCCGGACTTTCCGGAACCAGTGTGCAGCAATCCGGTTTATAGAGCATGGCAATTTTTACCATTTCCATACTTGGCGCCATTTCCAGGTTCAGTTTGGTACGAATCGTATGCCGCAGCAGCTCAAGATCCCTTTCCCGGATATGGCGCCGGTCCTGCCGCAGATGAACGGTAATGCCGTCAGCGCCACCCATTTCGGCAAGCATTGCCGCATAAACCGGATCGGGCTCATCGCTTTTACGGGCTTCTCTGATCGTTGCAATATGATCAATGTTAACTCCAAGCTTCATTGTCCAACTCCTCATTTATTTTTCTTTAACCTATTCAATCTCAAACTCACTCAAAATTATCTCCTCCAGAATGGCAAAATTTCTCTCTAATCTCTCTGAATCAACATCCTCCATAAAAAGACGGATTTTCTTTTCCGTACCAGAAAAACGGACAATGGTTTTAATCTCCTCTGTTGCGGCTGATTCTTTAAGAAATTTCTGGAGTCTTTTTATTTTCGAAAGATCTCTCTTTTTTCTGACTGGAAAACTTTTTACCTTCTGCGGATAAAGAGCAAGCAACGATGGAAGTTCAGTAAAAGAAATCTCAAGTTTTTTCAATGCCTTAAAGAGCATTAAACAGGTGAGTAAACCATCTCCACAGCTTCCGGCATCGCTCAGAATGATATGACCGGAAGGTTCACCTCCCAGTAAAGCCTTATTTTTTTTCATCAATTGCCAGACATAGCGATCACCGACCGGACTTTCCAGTAAATCTATCTTCAGGCGGGCAAGTTCTTTGCGCAACGCGCGATTAGCCATAATGGTCGTGATTACTTTATTGTTAAATTTTTTTTCTGTCAGCTGCAAAAAACGCGCCAGAACCAGAAGAACTGTTTCACCCTGCACCAGTTCACCTTTTTCAGTTACAAAGAGAACGCGATCTCCGTCACCGTCAAAAGCCACTCCGGCACTTGCCTGATTTTTCAGAACATAATCCTTTAAATGTTCAATATGTTCTGTGCCGCATTGATCATTAATATTCTTTCCGTCAGGAGAGATATTAAGAAAGTCAGTTTTTTCTGCTAAACCGTGCAGCACATCAGGGGCGATGCGGTAAGTGGCTCCATGAGCACAATCAAAAACAAGATAGTCAAAAATTCCGCTCAATTCCTGACAGTAAACATTTAAAAATTCAACATAACAATTTTTTTCAGCATAGGGACGGGCATGAAAAGCTTCCGGCTTAACAGCAGAAATACCCAGCACTCTCTTTTCGAATTCCTTTTGTTTGCGCTCGGATAGCTTTTCCCCTTTCTCGTTAAAAATCTTAATGCCATTATCTTCGTAGGGATTATGGGAAGCAGTAATCATCACTCCGGAATTAAAACCGCCTTTTCTGGTTAAAAAAGAGATTGCCGGTGTAGGCATAATCCCGGCAAAGCAGATCTCGGCCCGGCTACCCACTCCCCGCCAGAGAGCCTCTAATATCTGGGGAGAAGATTGACGGGTATCTGTAGCAAAAAGAATTTTCCCGTTTTGAGCCTGCTCTCCCAGAACCATTCCGATGGCATTCAGAGTTTTTACAGTTAAGGGAAAATCACCCCAGCGTCCCCTGATTCCGTCAGTTCCAAACAAAGTAGGTTCACTCATTTTTAACTATCTCCAGAGAGAGTTTTATCTCCTGATAATCGATAAAACGGGCAATAAAACTGCTTTTCACAAGTCCGACAATCAGATTGTTCGTCTTTTCACTCAGTTCACTCAAATCAATATCAATCGTCTGCACAGACCGCAGATTACGGGCATTACTTCTGGCAACCAGCGCTGTCACAACCGCTGGTTCAGCTTTCCAGCTCTTCAGTACAAGACCTTGCGGCAGTTTTTCCCTGAATTTAACCTGCACCGGAAGTTCCAGCTTCACGAATTCTTCAACCTCCACCTCGATTATCCGCGGATAAACCGAAACCAGTTTAATTCCTTCCGGAAGTTCCTTTAAATAATCTTCGGCAAAGAAGTTAAACCTGCTGCCGGCAGAAGTATTGCCCAAATCAATTTTAATCACCAGATCTGTCGTTCCCGACAATTTTTTAAAAGCACTGCGATAGCCGCTTAAGACAACACGCAGCTCTTCCGGATTCAGTCGCTGCACTTCATGATTCTCTTTTAAATTAACCACTTCAACAACTGCCTTAAAAGTATGCTCTTCATAATTACGCTGATTACCGACAATCAGCGCCCAGAAAAAAAGTGCAGCCAGTAATGCCAGTAACTTTAACCGCCAGTTTTTAAAAAAATAGGCATAGATTTTCATATCTTGTAATATTTTAAACGACTTTTCAGTCCATCACGATCAAGCCCGCGAATCAGCTCGCCTCCGATTGCCAGAGAAATTTTACCTGTCTCCTCGGAAACAACCACCGCAATGGCATCTGATTCACTGGAAATTCCCATTGCTGCAAGGTGTCTGCCTCCGGCCGGAGTAAGTTCAATCAGTGGCGGATAGGGGAAAAAACAGTTTGCGGCAGCAATCCGCCGGTCACTGATAATTACAGCACCGTCGTGCAATGGAGTGTTAACCGCAAAAATAGTCATCAGCAGATCCTTGCTTACCAGAGCATCAATGCGGATATGCTTTTCAATATAGCTCTTCAGTTTTATCTCCCGCTCAATAACGATCAGCGCCCCGATTTTTGCCAGCGACAGGGCAACCGCTGCATTAACTATTTCATCAACCAGAGCGCTGCTCTCTTCTCTTCCAAACTGCATTTTCAATTTGCTGCCGATTTCGGCAAGCACATTACGCAACTCCTGCTGAAAGAGAACAATAATGGCAATAATCAGATAGGTTAAAAAATTATTCAGAATGTAGGAAAATGCAGTTAGGTTAAGTATTTCGGCACCAAGAGCCATAAACCCGATTAAAATCAGCCCGAGAACAATCTGATAGGATTTGGTGCCTTTAATTAGCAGAAAAAGATAGTAAAAGAAGAGAAAAAGCAGCAAAATATCAAGCAAATCATTTAACTTAAATTCAGAAAATGCAGTTAAGATGCTTTGAAATATCATCCAGCTGTTATCGGCTCTTCTGCCTTCTGCTGATCTGTCTGCTCAGTTTCGTTTTTATTATTCAGCTCTATATTTAATAACTTTTCAATATCTGCTGAAGAGAGTGTCTCTCTTTCCAGCAGGGCATTGACTATTGCCAGCAGCTTCTCTTCATTGGCGACAAGTATTTCCCGGGCACGCTGATAACTGCTAAGGATAATTTTTTCAACTTCCTGATCAATTTTTTTTGCGGTCTCTTCAGAAAAAGAGTGATGCGAGACTAAATCTTTTCCTAAAAAAACAAGGTCATCCCGCTCTTTAAAGCTGATCGGACCAAGATTGGACATTCCCCATTCGCAAACCATTCGTCGCGCAAGGTTGGTGGCTCTCTCCAGGTCATTTCCGGCACCGGTAGTCAGAGTCTTCAAATAGAGTTCCTCTGATATTCTTCCGCCCAGTAAAACTGCCAGCTCTGCTTCGAGATAATCGCGGGAATAGGTATATTTGTCAGTCAAAGGAAGCTGCTGGGTAACTCCCAGCGCCATTCCGCGGGGAATGATTGAAACCTTATGCAGGGGATCGGCATTTTTTTCCAGAGCAGCAATCAAGGCATGTCCGGCTTCGTGATAGGCAGTAATTTTTTTCTCTTCCTCAGAGATTAACATACTCTTTCTCTCTCTTCCCATAAGAACTTTATCTTTGGCGTACTCAAAATCAGACATTTCCAGCTCTTTCTTGCCCTGTTTAGAGGCAAAGAGTGCTGCTTCATTTACCAGATTGGCAATATCTGCTCCCGTAAAACCTGGCGTTGAGCGTGCAAGCACTGAAAGATCAACATCGGCGGCAAGCGGAACTTTACGGGTATGCACCTTAAAAATTTCTTCTCTTCCTTTAACATCCGGAGTGGAAACATATATCCGCCGATCAAATCTTCCCGGACGAAGCAGTGCCGTATCAAGAATATCCGGACGATTGGTGGCAGCGACAACGATAATATTTTCATTTGGAGAAAAACCGTCCATTTCAACCAGCAACTGATTCAGCGTCTGTTCACGCTCATCGTGGCCGCCTCCCAGTCCAGCTCCTCTCTGCCTGCCGACAGCATCAATCTCATCAATGAAAATAATACAGGGAGAATGGGTTTTGGCAACATCAAAAAGATCCCGAACCCTTGAAGCACCGACTCCGACAAAAAGCTCAACAAAGTCAGAACCGGAAATTGTAAAAAAAGGAACATTTGCTTCGCCGGCAATCGCCTTTGCCAGCAGTGTTTTACCTGTTCCCGGAGGACCAACAAGCAAAACTCCTTTGGGAATTTTGCCTCCCAGCCGCTGGAACTTTTTGGCGTCTTTTAAAAACTCTACAATTTCCTGAAGCTCTTCCTTGGCTTCATCAACTCCGGCAACATCCTTAAAGGTTACTTTATTCTTATCTGCCTGAAACATTCTGGCTCTGCTCTTGCCAAAGGAGAAGGCTTTATTTCCTCCCTGCTGACGCAGAATGGAGATCCAGAAAAAAATGATAATCAGCAGCGGTGCCCAGGTAAGAAGCATGGTCAGCCACTCATTTTTACTCAGCTTTTCAACTTCAATTTCTACTTTATGCTGTCTTAAAATAGAAATAAATTCCGGATAATCAAGCGGAATATTTGTTTCATAATTATCAAATCCGGTTGTCTCTTCCGGTTCCATCTTGCCGCTGACACTATTTCCGCTGATTCTGGCAGTCTGAATGCGGTTGTTTTCAACTTTTTCCATAAATTCCGAGAAACTCAGCTTTCTCTTTTTGGCATTCATACTGTCCTGAATAAGGTTAAAGAGCAGAAAAAGCAGTCCAAAAGTAATTACCCAGAATAATAACCCGCGTGCCTTAGGTGCATTTTTTTTCATACAGCTACAACCTCACTTAATTTATTATAGCACAAATTTAAAAGTAATTGGCGGAGAAAAGCCTTTTTAAATTATTTTACAGATATAATTGCTGCCAGCCCCTCCTCTCCTGTATTATCAACCGCAAGCACAGCATAGGTTTCAGTTTTGGAGCTGTCCACATTGCGCACCAGATAGCGCAGATCTGATGCCGGCACTGTTTTCAGCAGCTGAACTCCGTCACTGACAGTTTTATAGATCCGATAGCCGGTAATATTCTGATTTGCCGGATTATGCTGCCAGCTTAAAACATCAATATATTCAGTTAAAAGTCCGCTTTTGTTTGTAACACGAGTTCCTGTGAGATTAAGCGGCGGTTTGATTCTTGCCAGACGATTGAGAGTGGCATAGAGATTAAGGCGCGGTTTCTTATAGGCACCTCCCGAGCATCTGCTGCTGACCTCTTTTCCCTCAGAAAGAAGATAATTAATTATATTGTTGATATCAGCTCCCGGAGCCGCTGAACGCAAGAGAGCAAATCCTCCGGACACATGCGGAGTAGCCATGGATGTTCCCTGCCAGGAACCATAACTCGAATCAGAGCTTCCGGTTGACGAAGTAATCGCCACACCGGGTGCATAAAGATCAAGCAGTGTCGGATAAAAATTACTGAACTCGGCTTCAACATCATTCTTGTTTGTTGCGCCAACAGCAATTGCCGGTGAAATACATCCCGGAGCGGCAATATAATTGCAGCTATAATCGTTTCCCGAGGCGATTGCAGTGGCAATACCAGCTCCGCGCAGATTTTGAACAATATTCTTTAACGCCAGGTTATCATTATCGCAACTGTTCTGATTATTATAGCTGCCTCCGCCCAGACTTAAATTAGCAGCGGCAATGCGGTAATTAAAGCGGTTCTGATAGAGCCATTCCAGTGCCTTATACTGGTCAGAGTCATAACTCAGAACACAATGGGGAGCTCCGCCACAGAAATAGCTGTTATCAAAGCGCGAAAAAACCTGGATGGCAATTATTCCAGCCTGGGGAGCCACTCCTTTATAGGTTGAACTATTGCCTGCGGCAATCCCGCTGACATGCGAACCATGGTCATAGCCGTAATAATTAGAGGGATGGTGAGCAGCTGCTCCGGTTCCGGACATTGAAGTCTGGCCATTGGGACAGTGAGCTAAAGCTGAAAAACAGACCTCAACTATTGTTTTGTTTCTGAACATCTCATGAGAGCGCCGGATTCCGGTATCAAGAATGGCAACATACCAGTTCTGCCCAAGATAACCGCTGCTCCAGAGTTTGTCAGCATTAATCACTTTTGTGGAATCTGAGAGCTGAGGCTGATAAAGATTGTCAGCTGCCTGGGGCACGGGCTGATAGTCCGGAAGGCGAAGCAGTCTGTCTTCTGAAACAGATAATATTTCCGGATCATTAAAGATTTTTTCCACTCCCTCAGCAGAAACTTCAACAACAGCAAAGGGAATTGTTTTAAAAGCGTAAACAGAAACGAGCTCCTTTTGCTGATAGGCCCGGAAAATCTCAGCCACCCTGCTCTGCAGTGCCTTTTCCAATCGGATATCGGCATAGCGGGCATTGATAAATTTTTCTTCATTTTCATCGTCGCTGCTTTCTACTGGCTGAAAAGAGAGCGAACGGTTAATTAATTCCGGATATTGATCAAACTTATATTGAACAATCAAACGCACTGTATGTTGACCGAGTGCCAGATTTTTAAAGAACTCTCTGGCAGTATCACTTTTTTCCTGAGCAAAAACAAAACTGACAGTTATAATCAAAGCAAACAATGAAACAAAAAATCTGTTTCTCATATTACCTCCTCAGTTAAAAAGCAAAACCGACTGCCAGACCGGCATTTATACCGCCGAGGTCACGCGACTGGTCGGTTTCAATTTTCAGAAAACTGTATTTAATCTTCAGCTGCAGAAAAATTGACGAAGCCAAATTATACTCCAGCCCAAAAGCTGCACTGAAGCCAAACTGCTTTTTCTCAACCTTGCCAATCTGACCGGCCTCTTCTTTAACAATAAAATAGCCTGCCAATAAACCAAGGAAGGGCTTGATTTTATTTACTCCAAAATAGATTTTCGGACCTGCCTCGGCTGAAAGCATACTGAATTTCAGATTTTCCTGAGCCTCTTCAAAGCTTGACTTACCAGTTTTTGTCAGATAGCCGAAATCAAAGGCAAGGGCAATCTTCTTTGCCAGAAAATAACCAATTTCTCCCTGCAGAGAAACATTCGTCTTTCCGTAGGCATCCTGCATCTGCGATTCATTAAACATCCTGCCACCTGCGCCCAGTGCAAGAGTAAAAGAACTCTTTTTTGCTTTTGCCACCTGCGGTTCATCTTCTGTCTCAACTGCAGTCAGCAAGCCAAAAGAAAGTAGCACCAGAATTACCAAGAATGCTCTTTTTTTCATAATACCTCCGTTCAACTTATTAAATAATGATTTCTCTTTTTTGTCAAATATTTAAAGCATTGCATTCTGTTTAACCTTCATTGCCGGATCCGCAAGTCAGGCTTTTCTCTCACTAAGAGCAATCGTTAAAACCCTGCTAACCAGCTCTTCATATCTTTCCTGACTGAAATTCTTCCTGCTGTATTCCAGAGCATTCTGCATTACAGCCCTGCCCTCTGTTCCGGCAGCGCGCCTGATACCTTCGGCAAAAGAAGCCGGATCCGGATCAACAAGAATAGCAATAGCATCATTGAGCGCCTGCCGATGGGTATAAAGATTTGTAGCAACAAGCGGAGCTCCGCTTTTCAGATAGGAATAGATTTTAAGCGGTGTATTTGTTCCGGCAATGCGGGGAGAAACCAATATATCAGCAACTTTTAAGAAATAGGGGATCTCTTCTGCTGGTCTTTGGCCGGCAAGCTCAACCCGCGAACCGATTCCCGCCTGCTCAATCTTTTTTCTCAATTCAGAAAGCTGGCTGCTGCTACCGCCCACAATCAGCAGGCGATACTCTTCCGGAAGAAGGGCAAAAGCTTTTATAAGCAGATCGATTCCCTGATAAGGCTCCAGAGTGCCGGTATAGAGAACAAGCTTCTGCTTCCCGGGATTATATCTGCTCTTTAAGGCATCAATCCCTGACTGATCAAACCGGTCAGGCGTCTGATCCAGAAAATTCTCGATTAAAACAAGTTTTCCTGAGTCCACGATTCCGGAAGCATATTCGTAAAGAGCAGGGCAGATGACAATTACCGCTGCTGCATTGCGCAGTGCCCGCTTTTCCAGAAAAAGAAAAATCTTTTTAACCAGCCAGTTTTTAGAAAAGCGGAAATTCTCCAGCTGCTGCACCAGCGAAGAGTGCATATCATAAAGATGAGGAATTTTTTTCAGCTTATTAATAAAAATGCCGATATAGGCTGCCTCTTCATGAGTATGAAGCAGATCGTAGCGTTCAAGCATAACCCTTTTCAAGACGGAAAACAAGAGAAAAAAATCAAGCAACAGCTTAACCAACGAAGGTCCGACTTTGACTTTTTTTATAAAAGGAAGCCGCACAGTCCGGAAAATACGCAGGCCGGGAAGTTCAACATCGCTTCCCAACGGGTAAGTAACCAGATCAACCTGATGTCCCATTTTCAGCAATGCCTTTATCCTGAACAGCTCTGAAAAAGGAGTGCCCCGCGGCTCAAAAAAAGGCTCAGGAGCGATCATTAAGATCTTCATCAGCAAAGCCTATAAAATCACGCACGGCATAGGGATCGCGATTCAATCCTTCCAGATAGATTCTGGTTAACATTTCGGCAATCAAGCCAAGCGAAATAAATTGAAACCCAAGAAAGATAAGCAAAATCGTCAGAAAAAGCAGCGGCCGGCCGGAAATAGGCTGCAAAAGAACATATTTTTCATAAATGAGCACGGCTCCTGAAAAAAAACCGGCAACGATCATCAGTAAGCCACTGCCGCCAAAAATCTGCAGTGGTTTATGAGAATAGCTGAGCAGGTATTTCAGGGAAATAAGATCGAGAAGAACGCGAAAAGTGCGGCTAAGGCCATATTTTGACTTTCCGTAAATTCTGGGACGGTGATTTACAGGAATTTCAACAAAATTAATGCCCATGCGCGAGGCAATTGCCGGAATATAACGGTGCATCTCTCCGTAAAGTTTAAGTTTTTTTACTACTTCCGCACGAAAGGCACGCAGTGTGCAGCCATAATCATGAAGTTTAACTCCGGTAATCAGTGAAACCAGCTTGTTGCCTAAAAAAGAGGGCAACTTCCTTGTC